>Ga0209454_1001363_pt1 | contig 15096 bp, 8 predicted proteins | sample WorMetHERISLAND1_2_FD_187400 | JGI IMG/M metagenome (GOLD analysis project Ga0209454, IMG submission 187400) | Marine gutless worms symbiont microbial communities from Max Planck institute for Marine Microbiology, Germany - Olavius geniculatus... | ecosystem: Host-associated > Annelida >...
TTAGTCCAGGCTCTAGAATTTTCTCAATAGTAGAAAAAGCAGAATAAATTATACATCGATTTACTGCAGTGATATGATAAGACTGCAACTCTTTCATTAGGTTGAAGTGATTTAATATGCATTGAAATTGTGTTAGTTCGATTAACTGACTCTAATGCCACCAAAAAAAAACTTTTGAAAATTTTTACACCACACACGGAAATTGAGTAGCGATCGGATATAGGTCAAGAACAGATCAAGTTAAAGTCGAGTTAGTCGAGCACAGAGCATGTAGGGATCGTGCAGGGTTTGGGATGATCGAGTAGAGATCGGCTTGGTTGTCGGGTTGAAGTCGTGGAGGAGTCGTGAGAGGTCGTGTGGAGATCGTGTATGGTCTAGTAGTAATCAGAAACAAGTCGTGTACAAACTCCATCAAGCAGTTGGTCAAGCTTGGTCCGGAAATTTGGACGATCGAGAAGATCGGGTTGATCTGATCGGCAGTGTGAACGCTGACCTCGTACGACTTGCCCTTCACTGAAATTAAGCCCAGCTTTCATTTTCCCCCAAATAGCACGTTGCAGCGATGCCGCCTAGTGCTAGATGACTTTGGCCTTATATTACTATTATTTAATTATTACTAATTTCTTGGTATAATTTAACTTACTCAGTAAGCAAGTAGGTTAGATAAATTTGTATGGCACATACATTGTCAAAAAACCTGCTGAATCTGATACCCCACAGCTGTCAGAGACTTTTACACAGTGTATGTTGTATGTGACAGTCTTGAAAGAAGAAGAAATGGCGACAAGCAGGTGCGAGTTTCGTTTGAGTCTGATAGTGACGTTGCAGTACCTGGTGCACACAGCAGCAGCAGCAGCAGGCGTCGTTCATCTTGATCCACTCCCGGACACCTGCGTCTGCATCATCAATGCCATCGACGACGTCGTCGCCAGCACACGTGGTAAACTACTCTAGAAAGATATGTACGTCGGCCAACTGCTGACATATTATGCGGCTGTCCGCTTACAGCTGCGCAGCCTTAACCCTGACCTTTGACTTTTTGAACTAACTCTGGTTTTTATTGACACGCCGATTACTTCTGGCATAGGTAACGGTTTAGATAAATGTTGGTTTTTCTATACCTTTTGTTTTTGAGTTAGAACTTAGAAGAATGTACGAAACAGACGGATAGGCAAACGAAGAAAAAACAATACTCGTAATGTGGTATATTGAGACGATCGCATAATAAATGTACAACATCACAGTTTAGCCACGATCGCAGGTGCGGTGCGAGCTGGACACGATCAAGCAAACATCAAGCACTCATAGAGCAAACATCCAGCAAATGCATTCAAAATACACCTGCACGACGTGTGCTTTAATTGTTTGATGTTTGCTTGATGTTTGCTTGATGTTTGCTCAACGTTTGCTCGATGTTTGCTTGATGATTGCTTGATCGTGTAAACGGGCTATTAGCCAAAGTTATTAATTTATTACGACGACGTTAGGCAGCGAGGAACAAGGATGGTGATCCAAACACAGTAAGTTGCAGGATGTCATAACTCTATAAGTTCATCAAGTCAAGGTTTTCACATAATAACATCAAATAATTGGAGATATAGAGATTTCCCAAATTTTGTTTACCGTCATCCGTTAATAAAGTTGCAATAACGTGAGCATGTCGCACCGCACTTCAAACACTATGTAAATAGGCCTATAACTATAAAAAGTGACATGAACTTTTTTACCGTTATGTCAAATGTATCGAGTTGCGGTGGTATTTTAAATATAATCAGTTCATTGAAAATTTGCAAGGAAGTGTAAGAGAGTGTACGAGTGGAAAAATTTTGAAAATTGGTCAGCCATGTGGCTTACGCTTGATGCAGTATGTAACAAAAGTTAGATGCCTACTTTTTGGATTACGCTTATGATGCAATAGTGGGTAATTCATGGCTAAGAACGATTTGTTTGTACGTTTCAAGCATGCGAGAAAGGCAACATTTGGCTCAGTAGCAACGAATGCTACATTTACACCGGAGCTAATAAGAGCTGTCGCTCAAATGATATTCTCGAAGAGAAAAAAGTATTTTTCCGACTTCGACGCAAATTTAACGATTCTGTACGTACTCTCGATCTTTTCCTAGTTACTACTAACGTTTTTTTTGTTTTTAACGTTTTTATGTCAGCCAACATTTTGGCGAACAAGAAAGTTTATTTTTACACTGACAGGTTAAAGTTTATTTAAAATTTAAAAAGATCAAAACGCTCTTGATATAAAAAAAGTCTGTAAACTTTTATTACAACTATGGGCTTATCATACGCACATAGAAAACCGTGGGCGTTAAGAGCATTGCGAAATTAGTGTTTATAGTCGAATTTAGTGACTGCTAGTGGACGAGACAATGCCATTTGTAGGTTTGGGTTGCCAGCAAGCACGTGCATCTTCAACCTCAACTATCCCGCTGCATTGCTACTGATGCGCCAACAGGTCAATTCATTAATTTTATTCGTGAATACGTAAACATTTTATTAAACATTAAATGCGGCATGTGACGACTAGGCATTAGTAAAAGTATTGCATAGCTTCTGACTCTATCAGTTTAAATTACAAAATGCGTTTTTTTTCTTTTTATTATATGCGTATCATGTCTTCATTTTATAGAACGTCTATTTACTGACTAGGCCATAAGCCTATTGCGATGAACAGATTACGCTCTGTCGATAGTAAGTCATTGTAAAAGTTACCAGTTACCACCACTTGTATAAAAAGACCCGCCGTTGTGCTAACTAACTAATTGATTAAATAGTAACGCGAAAAAAGTGTAATGAACCAGATAACTTGTCCGATGTTATTTTTACACGAATATCAGATCGACTTTCGCTAAATTTCGAGCATACTAAGGCGTATAAAATTAACTTAATGCTGACGTATAATTGTGTTATACGATTTTTTTCAGTTTACACCCCTGCAAAAATTTTTCACGATTCTTTTTTCCATGCTGTAAAAGTAGGTCTAATGTGATGCTGAACGTGGATCGTTACAGATAAAATCTGTCCGAATATTGTTACTCGCGCTCAGTGGGGAGCTCGACCTCCGAGAGATATCGTCAACCTCACCGAACCGGTTCCCAGAATATTCATCCACCATACGGCTACTCCGTCATGCACTACCCAGCAAGCTTGTTCAAGGGCTGTCAGAGGAATCCAGAACTTTCACATGGACACCAGAGGTTGTACGGGCATGTTTATCGTATTTTTATTTGGCCTGCAAGTACGACTTGCGACTCAAAAAAACTCATCTTTTCATTAACTCTATTTTTCTAATTATTTCGTGTTTTCGACTGCATATCACCCCTTTCTAGTGAATCTAGCAGCAGTTTGTTTAACTTAGAGCACACTAAAATATGAAAATGATTGATTAATTAATAGGCTAGCTGTGTGAAAACTGTAGGTTGGGATGACATCGGGTACAATTACCTGGTGGGTGAAGACGGCAACGCATACGAGGGACGTGGCTGGGACCACAAGGGCGCACAAGTCAGGGCGTGCAACTCCGTCTCTCTTGGGTTCTCGGTGATAGGCAATTACAACACTCGACTACCTAACATCAGTGCGTTGTCTGTTGTTAAACAGCTGATCGCTTGCGCACTGCACGAGGTGCGTACTCCGTATGCATGCTGAAAGTTTCTCAGTGTTTAGGCCTACAACAATATAACAGAACAGTTACAGTTTACGACAGATCAATCGACGGTACCTAACCACTTCGGTACTAACCACTAAATCCGGCTGGTATGACTTGACAGACAACTCTAGCTATATGGTGCGAACAAGAAAACAAGATGCCCAGCTGTCGCTAGGATAGCCGACCTTACTGGTTGTCAGTGACTTTCACGGTCATCCAAGGTCGATAATTTTCATTTTATATGAAAGGGCGTATGCCACTTCCTGTGAGTAATTAATAGTAACCTTGGCCGTATCTCTCACCGTTTCTGAGATATGGCCGTTGAAAAATGCACATTTTTCCTACCCTTCGTCCATTCAACCCCGAATATGAAAATGTTTCCCTTGCACTAAATCATTGAAATGTTGTTTGCCCAGGTTTATGGCACATGGCTAATTATTCGCGTAAAAGTTTTTTTTCTACGACCTAATGCTTAGCCACGATAGGTCCATGACAGACGGACAGACAGACAACGACGGACAGACGGACGACAACCGTGTCATAAGCTCGACCGTTACTCAAGTACGATTGGCTAAAATGGCAAGTGTAAAAACCGGAATCGTTATCAAAAAAGCGCGCATGATCTGCAGCGGGAAAAACCGGCCTAGAGCTTTTGTACGTACGGTAAAAATGTTTAGGGGCCTACGCGTAACCAGTCTAAAACATTTAGTTGAACTTTTTATTGTAATGTAACTCATTTATATCTGCAGGCCGTGCGCTATCTTCTTGAGATGTTTTGTAATATTTTTTGCTGTAAATGTTTTTGCAAGCATTAAACATTTTAGCGATGTTTTAGACATTGTTGACGTGGTCTAGAATAAAAACATGAGACACTGGCAAAGGACGTGTTGCTGTGTAGCGTAAACGTGCGGCGCTGTGGCTGTATGCAGGACAAGGCGGCGTCTAACTACACTCTGCACGGACACCGTGACGGAGACTGCACTGAGTGTCCAGGTCAGAAGTTCTATGAACTCGTCAGAACGTGGCCACACTACGGCGGACAGCTGCCGCGTAACTGCAGCAAAGCGGCTGGCCTATCACAGAGCCAGACGCCGCCGTAGAGCTACGTGCAATCTACTGATCGTCGTCACTGACATTGCAGCCTCTACTAGGCTCTACTGTTTGACCGACCTTTCTTTCAGTGGTGTAGCCAGAAATGTGAATTAAGAGGTTAGCCTCCTTTACCCTTTTCCCTCTCTAGCTCCTCTTTCCTTTCCTTTTTTTCCTTTCCTCCTTCCCCTTTTCTCCCATTTCTTTTCTTCTTCTTTCCCTCCCCCTTTCTTCCCCTTAGAAGTAAGACTACTAAATTCCAGCTAGAGAGTCTGGGGAACGCTGCGAGCTTCGCCAGCGAAGTATGGGGTTATTGGAGCGCAGCCCCAACTGAAATCGAATTTGATGAAATTAAAATATAAGATCTAGTGGCAACAATTTTAGTTATTTCTAGAGTTCTTATTATCTATTTTAACAACAAGAATTAAAATTGGGGAACCCTGTGCTTCCTGCCTGTCGACGCCATATTATTTTTTCGGAGTTAATCCACAAGACCGTCTGGGTCGTCCTTGGTGGATAATCACTGAAAAATGTTGCAACAGATTTTTGCACATCGAATGCTATTTTTGTCATCGTCAAACAGCGTCAAAACATGCGAGAAATTACTGACAATCGCTGCTTTCCTTTCTCATTTTTTTCTTAATGTCAGTCCCATTCATTCATTGGAGTTACTACAGCGTTAATGGCCAATGATGATTACTACATTTTGTTGTTTTGATTCCTGGAAGTGAGAACGTAATACACACGTGCTGTTGATATGTTATATAGAACACTTTGTAGTTCGTACTTGTCCCAGCATGTTTTGCGTATCACAAGCCTACATATTTTTGTTTTAGCTTCATTTTTGCTTGGCGATGATGTATCGTACCGGTACAACTAATTGTTAACAAGCAATGGCATATAGCAAACTGTTCTATGCACTTTACTGTCTGCTGGCAAACTGAGTAACGTTCGCCGACTTATCTCTTGGAAACAAAGTAAAACAATCTGATCTGAAATGACCACAAGTATGAACGTTGACCTGTGGAAAGATTGCATATAATTTTGTACATAAGCCTACGATAAAGAGTACGACAATACAAAATTGCGTTTTATTGGTAAACCTAACAAACGACAGTAAAGCAACAACAATAACCAGCTATATTACGTTGTCACTTCGATCTTTGTATTTCGCGAACAAGCCCGGCAAAAGGGCAAAAAACCAGGGATTAATAAAACACTCACCAACTCCAACACACTGCAGATTACGACCAGCACACTGTTTTGTACATTCAAGTTCAACAATTAGTGAAAGTCATCCTTCTACAGTCCACGTCATAGCGTGTGTTGATCCCCATCTTAACCAACACCGCATTCGTCGACTGGCAACAACAGAGTCATCTAATTTCGGCCTAGTGCAATTCGATCGCTACAAACAGCGCTTCAACCAGGGCTGGTTGATTTATCGAGCTTATACGTATAAAGAGTTCGAAATAAAATGTAAACTACGTATCTGAGCTTACAATAAATAGTCACAAACATCCAGAATCTTATTAGCAAAAATTGGTACAACAGGCGACGATTGCCAGGAAAAAAGACAAGGGAAACCGAAAAAAATATTACCCAGTTGGCGACTGGAGACAAGCGACAAGTACATCGATCATCCACAACTCGAAAAAACTGATACAGGAAAAAACAAGATGAAGTCGATAAAAACGAAAACCTACCCATAAACAACAAAAGAAAAAGAAGATATATACCGCGAAATTTGTTAATTCTTCTCTTATTCCACGACCACACTTGTGCTGTCTATCTGTTATGCCTCTAGGCTCGTGGTCGATAATAACTTCACCAGAACAGTCATGCATGACAAACTCAACTTTAGTGTAGCATGTATAGGCTTACATTACTGGCAGTTGGGATAGCAGGCGAGCATGCTTGATCACTGTCTGGAGTGTGAAAGTTCCTAAAACGCTCACCTGCCCCATATTACTCTAGACAGTTGTTTAACAAGAACAAAATGCATCAAAATGCTAAGCGCTCACCAGACCCGTGGCTGGATTGAAAGTAGAATTGGTGTATTGGGATCTGCAACTAGCATCCTAAGAATTCAATCAATTGTCCGTTGTTCTAAAAAATTATTTAAAATCAATAATAAGTAGGTCCAAAACACTACTTAAGAACATACACAGAATAAACAAACCGTTGCAGTAACTTATATAACAGTATGTTTGAAACAAGAAATAAATCAAACTATCAATCGTCTGGCAGCGTTTAAAAATCTGCAGTAATTAGACCCATACTGGCTAATAAATCACTAAAATCATTTTGCCACAAGACATCAGCAAACACAAAAACACAGATAATACGTCGAACAAGTCGAGCTTAACGCCAGCGTTAACTCCAAACAGCCGAACACTGTAGTTTTCATTTTCACTTGACAATGACATCAGCGAGGTAAATAAGCATTATTGACATTTAGCTTAATATTTTCGCTGTACATGTGCCTGCTGGCTTTCTTCTGGCGTGGAAAAGATCGATCAACTTCATCGTAAATTGAAACGTCGTGTTTTGACGCACTGATGCGTATCGAAAAGAACTTTGGTCTCAGCTGTATTGTCGGCAGAGCGAGCTCGTGTCTCGGTTTGGTGGTCAGTGATCGTACTGAGGCAGTCTGCAATGATAAAGCGCTGATCAGCTGATGTGATGATGTGACGCCAGAACGACGATCAACAGCAACACAAACAAGACCGACGTTGACTGTAGATCGACGAGAATGTGCATCGTCCAGGTACCGGCCGTGGCTGCAACAGAATCTAATCCACAAAGACACACAGACGTGGCAGATAATTGTCGTGAGCTAATAATACAGCAGCGCATTATGCGGCCATCCGTTTCCCGCGTCATCGAACAGTTAAAAAACAGTTAAAATGCGAAGCAGACAGCAGACATAGGCCTACCACCACCCTAATCAGCCAGATCAAACCGTTACCCCGTAGCCTGTATTTTATTACTCATTTCCCATCCCGCTAAACATAGGAGACTGAGTTGACTTGAAAATACAGTATGGTTAGCAACTTTTTGTGAGTAAAGTAAGTAAGTAAGTAAGTAAGTAAGTAAAACATGAATTTATATAGCGTGAATTTATTAACCTTTAATGCACTGTAATGGTCGCTAACGCACAAGGAAACAGAGCAGAATGACGTAATGACTGACCAGAGTCGGCGCCGGCGACTATGACCTGGATGACCCCAGACGACTCCCCGAAGTCGCTGCGAGTGATGACTTGAATGTCGTACTTGCGCCCAGGCTCCAGGTGCCTGATTATCGCCCAGTCGTCACGTGACGGGGGTGTGGCTACGCGCCATTTCAACGTGCCTGTGACATTCGTTTCATTTCATTCATTTATTTCATTCATCAGCACAACACTTGATGAACAGTATACACTAACTATAAGATAGGCCTAGTTCACACCTATACGAATTTGGCTTTGTTGTGGATTCGTGGCATCATTTGCTGTGCAACATCTTGACATGTCAGCAGGTGGGTGTGTAGGCCTATTTATTTATTTAGGTTCTTATTTGTTCGTTGTAAACTATCTAAATTTGTGGACTTGTGTTGTAGCCTACAACTTGACAGCATGTTGCAAATACAACAAGTCCACGACACATCGAAATAACGAAGTTTGTGCACAACCGGGTTGGTGGAGTGGCTTAGCGGTAACGCGTTTCATCCGATCAACGTAGTTACTCTTCGCCGGGCCGGGTTATTGCTTGGACGGGTGACTGCCTTCGGACAGGTAAACCATCTCGATATGTATCCAGCCGCCTAGGTCAACTCAGCCTTCCATCCCTCCGGGGTAGGTAAATCGACTACCAGACTATCTGGCTGGGGTTAAGGCGGGGCGCGTTCACCTGTGTGGGTGGCACGTAACACTGTGTGATCCCATACGGCAAGTGACGCTCCGTAGCTCTAAGATGGGCTTCTCATAAGGAGCTATATCACCACCTTTAACCTTTAACAAAGCGCTACTAGCTATACTAGCTACGATGCATTGCTGTGTAATGTTACATCTCGGCATGGCGAAGGCTGCTTGGAGCAAAATCTGGTAATGTCAATTGTGGATGCTCGCTGTGCAGAACTAGCACTATCGGCCTGAATACATTCTCAGATTTTTTGTTTTAAATAAAGATATTAAAATACACATTAAGGCGCAATAATTAAGCTTACATGTAGGCTATGTGCTGATCGTAACAGTAGCGTGTTCTTCTCAGCTAGCCCAACCAATCTATCGACGCTCGTGTGAAAAAAAAATCATTTAGACGTAGTCTTCTGGGTCATTGTTCATACATCTGCCATATCATGTCACTTAGGCTATGCAAAGTGCAAACTTCCGCCAAGAATAAAAAAACGGTAGGTAATGTTGAAAAGTGCCACGAGAGACTCACCGGTCGGCCTGTACTGCACGTAGAATTGGCGTATTGGCTCAGCAACAGAGTCAGCAAGTCGAACGCCAAGAGTTGCCGAGTCGACATAAGCCGTCTTGTACAGCGGCTCCGGCAAACCTATTTCACAACGATACGACAACGTCTTAAGCACAGTCAACCGCTATCAACCATATCAGGAAAACGACGCTAATTTCCCGCACGTGTCGCATTTTTCTGGACCCAGTTTTTGACGCCAAACAACGGAAAGCTGCTCCCAGAAATCACCGACTGCATGTCATCGGCTGTCATATACAGACTGTACGTGCGGCAGAAGGTCCTTATTTAATTTAGGATGGTATTGCGTATGTAAAAGGTTGGCTATTTTGCATTTAATTTTTGACATGTGTTTTATAGCATTGGGGTATTATTAGTTTCATTAGTAAAATGAGCGACCAGTTGATGAGAGTGATTTTTTTCTTGCATCCTGTTTTGAACGTTTTCAAATATGTTTTGTACTGTGGGTTTTATTTCACAAAATAAATGCTGTTGTTATTATGGTTGTATTTTATTTAATCAAAGTTATACGCATGAACGCATATGGTATGTGAACTTCATATGGCCTAGCGTCAATGGCGTAGCCACAGAGGGACACTGGGCCCACGCGCCCCACTAGTATCAAGCCTACTCAGTTACTTAAAATAGTGGCAAAATGCATCGAAACGCTTTATTTTCACGCAAAATAATCAATTTTTAGGGAAGAAGCAAAGCCCCATCCTCAGACCTCTTGTCTGATGAAGAGAAAACATCCCTCACCACACCACACCCCTCAAGTGCCCTCTGCATCCAGATTCTGTCTACGCCACTGCCTAACGTAGCGCATCCGGTGGACTACGTGGGCGGCAGACACGACCATGTACCGCATTGAACAACGTCGAAAGACAAAACGTAGTGATGCAGCGTCATAGGAAACGATGATATTGAAGCACGACAAAACAACAGCAGTGAAAGAAACAGTGTAATGCAGCGGCCACTAATTAGCAACGAATAGCGGCAGATCATTAGTAAACCCACGGCACACGTAGTCACGTATACAGACAACGCGTACGCGGTATCCAATCCATTGCCCGTCGGCTACATCAGCATAGATGCCAAATTTGCTGCTTGTTTAAATTGATGCAAACTAAAGTAGGTCTACGTTATAGTTGCGTCCGCATCCGCTAGGGGGCCGATTCCCATAACACAGAATAAAGAAAAAAAGGTCAAGGAAAAAAAGAGATCAAAGAAAATGGGGAAAAGAAAAAGAGGAATAAGAACAGCTCCTCAGTCCTCATCTTTCAGAATGCTGTTTGCCATTTTTTCACAGAAAACTTTATTTTATTATTCGCATATATAGATCGTAGTAAAGAAATATAGCGACCTGAGCTATTTGGACAGTTGTCGTTGAGTGGCTACTAGTTATTTATTAGCTAAAGCATGCACAAATGCATGGCCACTAAAAACTGGGTGACAGGATTAGCTTCCGGCGTGTAACGTCCCGCAGTCCTTGCTGGTGCCGCTCTGAGGGATTCGGTCCACACGCCTACAATTCCAAGTACATCTAATAAAAGGGCCATGCTATCGCAAGGAAACAGCACGATGCCACAACCACGGGACGTGATGCAATAGTCTGCAAATGCGTAAAGGCATCTAATGGGGTACATTTCTGCTGCTGACAATTTAAGTCTATCTTCATTAAAATTTTCCTGGTGTGATCCGAAAGACACATGTTTTGTGCAATGTCGTTTAGAGTCATCTAAAGTCCGTACGAATCAAAAGGGAGTAGGCCTATGCAACATCGTATTAATGAACAATACTAGCGTTGGTCTTATTTCGCACAAACAGAGATAAGCCTACCACAGGTTTTCAGCTGAAAACAGCCAGCCAAAATATATCCCGGGCACCAAAATTCAGTGCATGATCGTCCGTTACCTTGCACGGCTTTTTGTTGACATGATCTCAGATGCTAAAACACAAGTACTGATTACCACGCTTGAGTCCGATGCGAACTCGCTGGATGATGCTTGCCGACTCGACGTCGAACGCTGCTGACCTCGCCACGACCCGCATCTCATAAACTCTTTCCGGTGATAGAGCCTCTATTATCGCCCAGCCACGTGGCGCCACCACCTCGTCAGACAGTGTCCAATCCACGTCACCTGCACAACAAAACACAACAATCATTGATCATCACATCCATCACAGACAGCTCCACAGACACAGTAATCGGCCATCTGCAAACGAAGATAATACATTTAAGATTAATTCCGTACATCCATCACGATTTTGTAGCAGTGCAAGCTGTAGTCGAAATTCGAGCGCATAACGCAGTATTTCGCCGCTCCGCATTAAAGCGAAAATTTCCGTGATCTCCATTTGTCAGTCAACATTTGCCAGTCAAGATGCAAGATTAGGCAATCAAGTCATAAACCCGACTTTGTAAAATTGTTTGAAATTAGGGAAATTTCTTCAAGACAGTGTTTAAATTGTGAAAAATTAGCTGGGGGTTAAACTTTTCGACGGTCAGAGCCGAACCCAAATTGTGATGTAAATCCTATGTATATAGTACATAACTGACCCCAGTGCATAATTTGACAGTTGGGGGATTAAACTCCATCCCAATCCCCCGGCAATCCAAACACTGCCCAAGGACCAATCGCTGAAGCTGAAACACTTTTTGCTTCCGAATGTTCAATGGAAACTGCAAATTCGCCCATTTTTCTGAAATTTGGAAACGCAAAAGACCATCAAACATTGTTGAATTTTGCAAGTTGATTTCATCTGACTAATCACCGGACCAACACTACAATTTATGTGAAACGATGGGGGGCCACATGAAATCCCCTCGCGGGCCGAATGCGGCCCGCGGGCCGCGGGTTGGACAGCACTGCCCTAAAGCAACCAACAATGGATGTCTGAACTCTGGAAGCGCTGTCTATCACACATAATTTTGCACTGAAGGACAGAGGATTATAAACGCAGTTATAGACACGGCAGTTTTCCTTGTCCGTAACGAGACGGCCAAGGTTTTTTGGTAAAACGAAATCGGTTAAATCAACTTTACTTTCAAAAGTCGAATTTTGACGAAACGTAAAAACTTAATTCTGAACAAAACTTTTACGTCCTTTAAACCTGTGAACTCACGGAAATTGTACAAATGGCGCAACTTTATTGGAACTAAAGTTTTTGACACCTTGTATATCAAAGACAAAAGCACATATAACCGGATAGTGTTGCTACAACCGGAAAAGAGCGAGGGAGTGCACTGTTTAAAGTACCACGCCACTGCAACTTAATTCGGACTCACCGTAGCACGTAACGAAGCCGTGGAAATTAATTATCCGACAGGAATGGAAGCGAGAGATTGGGTAAAAGAGAAAGCAAGACGGCGACGTAGAATTGGAAGGTGCCGTGACTTATGGAACGACAGACGGACGTAGGATTTTCGCGGATTTGTACGGACTGACAGCGCGCTGACTGCATACACTAGCCAGCTCGCCGGTGGCGTGAAGTCGTGGGTGGTCGCCGAGTGGTTGTAGTAAAAAGCGGGGAGAAGACAGAAGGGAAGAGAGAGTTGCGAGGGATGAGAACGAAGGATGCAATAACGTAATTACTAAGTCTTCGCGACAGCAATCGATCACAAGGCATCCAGCTATCTGCCACTAACCTACACTGTATATATGTCCATGCAAGCCCGTATACGTGTCACTGTTTGGGCCTATACGCATGCCATTATACCTGCCGAAGCTTCAGCCGCTGACGCAGCCCCTCGAGGCTGCAGATTACCATGCGTCAGTATTTTTAGCCAGACGTCATTATTGCTATAGATGCGTGCCATCATCATCATTTTCTTCATCAACTTGATCATAGGAACTCGCAGCTTTTGAACTCTAATTTTCTTGCCACAAATTGACTCCAGGTGATTGTTACGAACAACCCCATGTCTGATTGCGTTTATCTACACTATCGCTCAAATGGGTTTAATGCAAATTAGTAGTAGCCCTACATCGAAAACTATAGGCTACATTGCAACTGTACAAAGAGGTACAACTTTCATCGAGGACTGTGGTTTGTTCTTGGTTTTCTACAAAAATTGCAGTAGTAAACTACACTGTGTCTCAGAAAATGATCGCTGACATAATCGATTATAACTTAAACAAGGATTATCAGATTTTGGTAACTTTTAATAAAAAATATTTCTGACACACCTGGCCATCAAACGACCATTCAAGTTCCCACCTCACCCAATGTATGCTTTTGCAATATCAAACGAAATATTAGTTTTATCTATGACAGCATTACTGCTTTATTAAAATGACACAAGAACATTTTGTCCACATTTGTGTCAGTTTAACTGACAGTTTATCCAATCATCCAGTTGTCCAACTGCTTGCAGTAAAATGTTCGATATGTCATCCCGTTGCAAGAACACAGGCATGCAGATGCGTTTTCCATTTGTCGATAGTTGTGTCAATAATGTTCTGCTCCAGACCAATCCAGACAACCAGTCGGTTTTTGAGTTCACCGACATTCTTAAACAATGTCAAGGTTTGGGAAGTCACGCAGCAACGAGTCTACCGGACGCCGTTTAGGAATTTCGATGAACTTAAGAAATAACTGGTTTAAGTCTGGAACATTATCGGCACTGTTATCAAATGAAACTTGAATGGTCATTTTGATGGCCAATTATGTAAGAAATATTCGTACCAAAATATCTAAATCTAATAATACGACTTCGAGTTAGTTACAGTTGATAATGTTGGGATCCTTTTTTGAGACACAGTGTACTACTGTAGTAGTAGTAGTAGTGGAAACAACTGTGCAACAGATTAAGAGTTATTGCTTCCAATATCGTGCTTATAATTCCATAATATTAGGCCTATTCTGATAGTCGGGCAGCACGGCTTGACGTTTGTCGTAAATTGCATCTGTGCACTTATCCAGCTGAGTCTGTGAGCTTTTCGCACAGCGGGCTCCACCACGCACACATGGATGGCTATGATCTAATAAACGCCATCACCATCAGCATAGAACGATCGCAGACACGGGAAGTGGACGTGGCAGCAATACCTAGGCGTCGGTAGTGCACGCTGAATGTAGTTCCGGTCGCGTAGACGGCGCCATCTTGCGGCCACCACGTGACATTCAAGCCACGCCTCCCCAGAGTCGCCGCCGTGAAATTAGGCATCGAAGGCGCTGTAATGCAACAACAGGCAGCATTACGCTGTCAGATATAACTAATGTAAGACAACGTCTGATACTGATACAAATACATCGAAATAGAAACATTAACAGATACAATACAATCATAACAATCAACAGCATTAGCGTTTGTTTTTTTATTGTATTCTTTTGTGCTGCGATCAATAAATGAACGAATGAATAGGACTAATATTGTGAAAACAGAACATAACAATTACTAACAGTTATTCGATAATTACTCGTGTGAACGCAGCGTGACGCAAAGTTTCTGCCATAACCAATAGTTTTGTCGCGAAAAAGTGGCCTAAAAATTAGCTTAAAAGCCGAGTTTGTTTGCGACTTTGCGTGCGTTGTAAGTAGGCCTACTAAGCTTAGACGCCAATTATAAGCAGACAGACATAAAAACACCGACACACACGTATTAGTTTGCGCAACGAATCGACCAATAAAAATCCGGAAAATACCAGACTTAAAAAACACAGGAGATAATTAAGTTAGAAAATATTCACATCCGACAGGCGTACATTAAGCGACTAATGGAAAAAGTCAGGGGTAGCTTTAGCAATCATCTGTCAAACGTCTGTATTCCTAATAATAAATGATCATCTTCGTCTTTCAAGCAGAGTGCAAATCTTTTAAAAAATATCGCACAGTATGACGCAAGGATGCTGTCTCGTGATGTCAGAGACACAAAAAAAACTG
>Ga0209454_1001366_pt1 | contig 15086 bp, 10 predicted proteins | sample WorMetHERISLAND1_2_FD_187400 | JGI IMG/M metagenome (GOLD analysis project Ga0209454, IMG submission 187400) | Marine gutless worms symbiont microbial communities from Max Planck institute for Marine Microbiology, Germany - Olavius geniculatus... | ecosystem: Host-associated > Annelida >...
CGTTGTCCATACAAATGCAAGTGATTGCCCGGTGTGGCCATCTACAAAATGATTTGTAATTTGTTGGGTCAGATGTTAAACCCTATTCACTCACTCAGTCACCTTGTGGAATGTTGTTCTATAGCTACGGGTCGGCGGAGTTGTGTCGTGATCACTGCCAGTTTCTTGTCTCCATCTTCTGTCACATTCAAGGCACTCTACCGCTGGTTCAAGGCTCTCTGTCACTGGTTCCCGGCTACAGACACCTTGTCATTCTTCTGTCTCGACTCCTACCAAAGATGTCTGCGGAACATCAGGTCGTTCACGGTTGCTGTTAAGTTGGTCTCAAGGCTGTGGTTTAGAGCTCATTTGTTTATTTCATTGCCTGCTTGCTTGCTCGTTAATTGGTTGGTTGATATGCTTTGTGGATTCAGCTCAACCACGATTAACTTTTGGTGTGTGTCTGTGCAGAAAGAGTGTCTGTCAGTCAGTGATAGTCAGTGGCTGTTTTTTTTCGTCACCGTGTGTTGTCATTGTTGTAGTAGTAGTTGTAGTAACTAGTAGTAGTATTTGTTTGGCTGGTGTGTTTCTGTGCAGAGTGAGTTGCTGGTCAGTGTGTCGGCCAGTGATAGTCTCCAGCTGTTTTTCTTTGTGTAGTTGTTGTAGTAATTGTAGTTCTAGCAGTAGTAGTTGTATTAGCTGTTTGCCTGGTGTGTCTGGTGAGTTGCTAGTTAGTCTGTCGATTACTGATAATCTGTGGCTGTTCTGTAGTGTGTAGTTGTTGTAGTTGTAGTAGTAATTATTGTAGTAGTAGTTGTAGCAGTTGTTTGGCTGGTGTGTGCAGACTGAGTTGCTAGTGAGTCTGTCAGTCACTAACAGTCTCTGGCTGTTTTCTCATGTGTCGCTGTCAGTCGTCAAGTCGGTCATTTGTCACAGCACTCTTATGCATCGATTGACTCAGCAGTGTTGTGACGCAATGCTGACATACACGCCCTCCACCAATATTTACACCATCACTCAACTGCTACATTTGGTATGTGTTTTGGCCATATTCGTAAACGTAAACTACCGATTGCAATCCTGGGATTGGATTCTGAATCCCGGAATCCGGGATTGAGAAATTTGTAATCCCAGGATCCCGGGATCCCGTTTCGGAATTAGGCTTACAGATTGGTCATTATTTTGCTATCCCCAATTGACATATTTTATGCACAGGGCCCCACAAAAGGTGTATAAGAACTGTAGAGAGTGACAGTGACTGTCGAAATACAAATTTCTGGCGACAGTACAAAGTAGTACTGTAGCGTTCATAAAATATTTTATTCACCGGACGACAAAAAATTCTTATTTCTGTCATTTAATACGCGAAAAAGTACAATTTTAGCTAATTTTTGTAATTCCGAAATCCTGGGATTGAGACGCTGCCAATCCCGGGATTCGGGATTGTCGAAAACGGCCGGGATCCCGGGATTCGAGATTTTTGGATTGCAATCTCTAACGTAAAGTGCTTTCCAAGCTATAAAGTCAACAGGGTGGCAGTAATCTCTGTTTCATTTGCTCTCGGTCAGACACCAGTTTACATTGTGAGGCCACGGAGGCTCGGCTATTGCATTGCGTGTTGTGCCTGTTTCAGCTGTTTATGTTGCAGCATTTATTGGTAATCATTGCATGTACCCATGGATTGATGGCCAGGTTGAGTTGACAGGTGGCATATCAGCTACTGTATTAACCTGTGAATTTATTTACTGGTATGTGTTCTGTTGGATAATAGTAAGAATTTTTATTGTTTAGGCTATGTATGACTATTATTTGTTTATTATTTATTGTATTTGCTGCATGCTCATGATGACAATGAAACTGCTGCTATCTACTTTGAAGTTCATTGTCACTTCATTGTAGTAATAGTTGTAGTTGTTGTTGTTGTAGTGTACTACTACAGTTATGCAACTGCTGACTAGTACTGCAAGTGCAACTACGTCTACTACTACAACTATGCAGCTAATACAACAATAACTGTTACTACTACTAAACTGTTACTACTACTGCAGCTTTTATTAGTACAACTAAAATATCCGGGTGGTGCATGTTTGGTGATTGCTTTGCATCAAGTGGTGATAAGTCTGTTGTAGTATTTTGTTGTTGTTGTCATTCCAGCAGTCGGTGTTTGCATGTTTACGTCACGTGCTGCATGTTGATGTTGACAATGAAACTGCTGCTGTCAGCTGTGAAGTTCGTCATCGCATTGTCTCAGCTGTTGATCCATTCTTCACTCTGCTGTCATCGTCAGTCGACACAGCACATCGTCACATTGTACACGATGTCATCGCTGAATTTATCTCTCTTCTCTCTCGTCTCATCTCTACCGCTGACACTGGCTTTGTTTTCAAGGTATATGAGTTACTATAAGTACTGGTAGGCAAATTTGTAACAGGCTGATTGCTAGACTTTTCCAAAAGTGTTTTGACTGCACCTCAGGGCTGCAAAGCGGCCTTTTACTAATACTCTATTATTACAGGCAAAAGACATAGAGGGTGCTGTAATTTTTTTCATAGGGGGACCCAAAACGGCAAATACATTCTTGTGCATTTGGAGCTCAAAAGTCACATTTTTGGTTGTTATCACACAATGATTTATCCTGGTTCCAGCTAACAGAAGGAACGTTTGATTGAACTCGTATGGAACCGCCCCAGTGGCTGCAGGCTTGCGTGAACTGCACGGTATTGGCATTTTGTTTTGTTCATCTCACTGATTGTTTTTGTCACGTAAGCCTTTTCCAAGTCCCAGTTTTATTCATCATACCAAATTCACTTACTGCAACAATAACAAAAACTGAAAAATAAAACGATAAAACAAAACATGGATAGGCTGGATGTTCATGTGTTGCAAGATCGATGGAATAAAAATGTTTTGAGTTTTTGTCGAAAAGTTAATGGATACTGTCTGGACTGAGTTTCATTCGTAACCTGGCAGCAATGATGGGAAAAGCCCGGTCAGGCGCCAAGCATGGAGCGTCGTTTTGTCGTATTGCTCTGATGTCTGTTACAGAGTCTGCAGTTGTGTGCTGAGCTGCTGATACACGAGAGTGAATCGCCAACATCATCAACATCATCGGCTGATGCGATGAGGCTGTCAGTGTTACATCTTCTGTCATCTCTCTCAACCACATCTCTTCCTCCATCACACAAGGTACACTTTGCAGATATGTAGGCCGTGGGACCAAGGTCTTAAGGTGCTTTGAGGACAACAAATAGTCTGTCTTGAGAAGAATGTTATGGTCTTGGTCTTTAAAAAAATTCTTGTCTACATCACTGACACGTCATGGGATAAAAAAAGTTAGGGAGTACTTTTTTCCAATTTTTTGACAGACAGCTGCCAGTTTCCAACAACAAGATAGTGCTGTTAAATGTACTGAAGTCTTCTACTTTGAATGTTAGAGTAAAAAATAATTCGAAATTTACTCATACACTACATCCATCTGCACAAAGAAATTGCACTTCATCGTGCACTTAGGCACACATATTAGTGAAGCAGTGTAAAATAAAGATGAGAATATCTCATTTTTCACTAACCTTCTTGTGAAGAACATATTTCCAAACAGAAGGAAATTTTACGACCAGCTGAAATTTAGGGGGGGGGTGGGCAACTGCAGCCGCCTGCTATGGTGTGTGCAGTCAATGACTGGCTGCTTTAGCACAAGGCAAAGACACTGCACAGCTTTCTTGACAGCAGTTCTTGTAGGTATGCTGGTGCAGTGCCAGTAGCACAGTTAAACCATGTTCCGCTTGCGCTGGTGCTGTTTTCACAACTTTCGTCTGCAGTTGTGCATCATAAAGAAAACTAATGTGTAGTCTATGCCAACTGAGCATAATGTAAGTATGATACAACACTGTCTGGTGTGGTATAAGCTCATACTGTGTACTCGTTTATCCATTCCAGTAGTGCTTAGTACTTATGGACAATGTAGCACACCTTAGAGAATCCGTTGTACGTATGTGTGTTTGTACTCAGTGGACTCGTCGGCCATGTGTGTGTGTTTGACAGCAGGTGGAAGCGTTACGTCTGATGTCCAGTTTGTTCAGTCGCATCTTGCACTCAGTGGATATTGACTCGTCAGTCGTCGGTCAGATCTCGCTGCAGACGTTTGCAAGTTTTGCCGAGTTGACTGCTCACGAGTCGGTCGTTGCCAATAGCATTGGGTCTGATGAGCGCACGCATCAGACTGTAGTCAACTTCCTGACCAGGGTAACAGCAGTCAGGTTGTACTCGTGTCCGCTAGTGGACTTGAGTCATTATTTTTCAGGACTCACAGTCGGAGTCAAACTTTTGTGGACAGGACCCTCATGACTAGTGATTGCAATCCCGGGATCCCGGCCATTTTCACCGGTCCTAAATCCCATGATTGCTGGCATCCAAAACTCAGGAATTTGGGACTACAGAAAATTTCTTAAATAATACATTTTTGACTGTTGTATGTGATAGAATAACAACTCCAGCCATCTAATGAAATAGTTCATGCACACAAGAGCCCTCGCTATAAACTGCAAGTTTGGTTTCGATAGTCAGAGACACTCCCAAGTCCCTGATGGCTTTCTTCTTTTTTCTATCGTGCAACCTGTGCATTAAATCTAGTAGGGCTACTATAGGGTACTAAATAACGACGGTGTAAGCCTAATCCCAAAAAAACTGGATCTTGGGATTACAAATTTCTTAATCCCGGATCCCAGGATAGAGAAATCAATTTCAGTATTGAGATTGCTACTTATGACTTGGACTGTAGTTTTATTTTTCGTGACTCGGACTTAAACTAAGAGGACTCGGCTATGTCACTGGTTAACAGTGACATATTCTGTAATCTGTGGACCGGCATCTTTGCCTTGTGGTGACATCGTTAGTCACGTCAACAAGTTACTTGATGCTGAGCTGGGTTAGTACTGAGATGGGTGTCCATTTGTGGTCATACCATCTTGATACATAACCAAGCCATGCAGGCCAGCTCAGCCTGGTCATTCCTCTGTGGGTAAGGTGCAATGAGCACTAGCAGTAGTTACAGCCGCTAGGAAACGAATGGTGACTTCTGCATAACAGTATGCATATTCTGGCATACTGACTAGTCAAACGTACTAGAAATTGTTGGATTTTTCCTATGTTCTAGGCCTTGGAAAGTCCTGCAAAATAAAGTTTGGTCCTGGAAAGTACTGGAAAATGAAAATCCTGGTGAGTACTAGGGGTTGAGAATAAACAACGTGTAACACTAGCATAGCACCTGCTTGCTGAAATACAATGGTGAGATACATTTTAAAAACATTCAGCATTCTTTTCATTGGATTCTTTTCATTGTATGTGCAGTAAGTAACTGCTATTTGTCTTTGTAGTTAAACGTTGGCAGGCTGTGAGAAGATCCTGGAAAAATGTTTTTGACCGTCTTGGAAAGTTGTGGAATTTTTTGTCAGAAAAAGTGTGGGAACCTCGTAAAAAACACAAACGTCAGGCCGCGGTGACCCGCGAAATTCAGACGATTTTGCCGTGGTAAGCCGCAGAATTTTGCGAACTTGCCCACGGAATTTGGCAAAATTTTCCGCGAAAAACAGTGGGCCCTAATCATGACTATCTGTGATGTGTGCACTGTAGATGTCGGGTGAGACTGCAGTGATTGCAAGTGAATCTGAGCGTTCTGTGCTAGAGTCGCAGCATCAAGAGCTGCTAGTCTACTGGCAGCGTGGACCTACAGCTTCAGCACCGGCTAGTAGTGATACTTCGCTAGTCAACAGTGACAACCAGGTAAGGTTTACAGACGGTTCGGCCACAGAAAGTTTTGACCGTCAGTTGACTCAGGTGCCAAAAATGTTGGTTCCAACGTGTCTTGACTTCTTTAGGTGCGTCCAAGTGTCGTTCGGTTGTGAAGCAGTGATGCACTTCACAACAGGTGTGAAGCACAGAGTAGATGACAGTACCAGACTGCTGTGTCACAGATTCGTGGCACTTCTAGTGCTTCCACATCAGAACATCCAGCCAATGTTCAACCAATCGAAATCGGACTCTGGATGGCTGATGTAAAGAGCATTCGGTGGGGACACCAAAAGTGACTGAGTAGATGACAATTATTTAATTAGGTTTTTTGAACATCACATGAATTTAACGCTAAACATTCTTTTGACGTGCGGCCGAATTGACTGGCAGCCGAAAAATCCCGTGGCCAAACTGGCTTTACACCACGGAATTAATAATGTTGTGCTTTATTCTATGTCTTCGAAGAGACTTGTACGTTGAAGCAGTAACTGATATTAAAGTTATTCAAATTTGTTACTTTTGGAAGACGATTTTCCAAGACTAAAAAATTTTTTTGTGGGGGGGCAGATTACAGCAGACATCCAGCCTATTAAATTTGCTTCAAATTCCTGCTCCAACTGTTCTCAGAATTTTACCTTTATGTTTGATTTTAGTTTATTAGTCAAACTGTTTAGATTGCTAACGCTGTAGTACCTAGGTATTTGTCAATAATTGATCCAATGCTGCCAACTGTCTGTGTTTCCAGCCAGCAGCTAAAAGATTGAAAGCAATGGATGCAGTGGCTACAGAAACAGTAAATATTACACGTATAACGTTGTTGAATATAAGTGATTGTTGACTGAATAGGAACAAGTCATTTAACTTAGCCCTTCCAGTAATTTTGTTACGGTTGACTAAATAATTATTATACAGTATTGTCAGATCTCCTGATGACAACAGAAGCAGCTAAACATTACAAACTCTTTGCACATTCAGTATCACTAGATGTTGCCCAGAGTAAAGCTATTTCAGATTTTAATGATAGATGGTCATCCAGACCTTCTCTATCGTTTAACTATGTCACTAGTTGTAGTCATGGAATAAGATAGACAACCTTGTAGCATTTAGCATTGTATGTGTAGGAAGAAAATGACATTAGGGCAGCAGTGGAGCAGATGTCGACAGCTTTGAAAACAATACAGTGTTTCCATTTATCCAGTCTCCCTGCTTCAGCCGTTGACCAGCTGCAAGATATTCAACTACAGCTGGAAACTTTGACGATAGCTTACAGGCAGATGAACAGCTGATCCTATCGGATGGACAGAGGGATCGTGGCAGTTGCTTAATAATGTGTTTGGTTCTGTGTTATAGACTACTAACCTCTCAGTTTGTGAGCAGTCACATTGTATAATCAATCACCAACTTGCAGTAATTCACAGGAAGAAGTTTTTCAGGTCTTTCTGAAAACTCCAGGGGCTGAAGAACATATAAGCAGTCTTGATGAGGACATCAATTCCATTCCATTTTTGTCAGTGGGGTGAAGAAGCATAGATTTTCTGTCCCATTTTCGATTACCAAATGTCACTAAACTGCACACATCTGCAACTACTTTTTTCAAAAATTTCACAATGGTGATATTTTGAGATCTCCGTAACTGAGCAGGACGGTTGCTCAGCACTTCTCAAGAGCTTCCAGTCTGGCATAATTCTCATACCATTCACAGAGCAGTGTTAATTCAGTGTGATATAGTAAAATGCTGCTTTGAAGCCTTTGATCCTAGCAAAGTGTTTTGACTAGTTATAAAAAGTTCTCACGTACACATGTCTGCTGTTTTTCTTTTTCCATGGAGTTGTTGTTAAGTAGTTTGTTAGTATTGTCTCCAGTGAAGTTATCAGTTTTTACATGATTGGAGCACTGTTGCTCAGTCACTTCAGTCAGCGTGCATTTTATTGTTACAAACTGTGGCCTTGATATGCAAAATACATCAGGTCTTGCATACAGTGTAAAGACATAATGAGGTTGTTCACCAAGTGAAATTGATTCTCCATTTATATTACACATTGGCTTCTTTGCACTTTTTTGTCTTCTGTGTATAGCAAATGAGCAGAATAGTACGAAGTGTGCCAAAAAAATGACCTAACTTGTTTTTGTCACAGCCTCGTGAAATCTCCATCAAATTTGATAATTTTTGGCACACAGATAGCCAAGATTTGACGAAGATGTCCTTCACCCATGAATCAACAGGTAGCAGTGGTTAAGGCTGCGTTCACAGACGCGAGTACGAGTCAGGTTTCCGTTTATGGCCTATAGAAGCTTCACTCATTGGAACGTTCATGGTCACTTCTACAATCACATAACTCAACGCGTGTCGGCCATATTGAATGAAATCGAATCGAGGAAATGCTTCGCCATTAAAACAATATTCCACTACAAAGTTACTATTTTTACTAACCGCACACCTCTAACGAGTAACAATTTTATGATGACGTCAAATATGCACCACGGCTTTTATAAACTATATTAACGCTATTTACGAGTAGTTTACTTTCTACGAGTTGGATAAAAACAAGAACTGCACAGAAACTACTCATATGAGTGAAATTTACAGGTAACTCGTACTCGTACGTATGTGAACGGCCGCCATTGAAATACATTTAAACTCGTGTTTGCCGGAACTTACACGGGAACCCGTACAATGCCGGACTCGTACTCGTGTTTATGTGAACGCAACCTGGGAGTCCTAAGCCGACTAGCCGTGAATCTCACGGAAAGCCTAGCGTTTTAGCACTGCTTAGCCACAATTTTCTAAGGACCAAAAGGTTGAGTTTTATTTCTGTGCCTTTGCACAATATGTCTTATTAAACTGGTTGCTTAACACATGATAATAGCAAGCCGTGGCCAAAACAATAGTGATTACTGTGAAATATTACACTCAATCATTTCATATTGCAGATGTAACCTCTACAGTGCTTTGTGGATGGCTTTTTAGTGTTGACACAGACCGATAATACTGGGAAGATGTGTTGTGAGCACGGCATGTATGTAAAATTCCTAAAATGTAAATATTCCATTAGCTATATAGTATCTGCTACAGTGTATACTGTTAATACATAAAGATAATCAGGTCCACAGTCAGTCAGTTCAGCCTGAGGGTCCCAGGGGCAGGGGCGCCCACAACCTGAAGCCATTTCAGCTTGTTAACTTGCTGTTAAACTATTGCTGATTTACAACATAATTGCAAAAATTCAAGACTGTGTCCAGGTCTTGAGTTAAGTCATGACTTTCATGGCAGCGGTAGCTTAGCAAAATTGTCCAGGCTGGCAGCTTAGGGGTCGGCAGAGGCATATGGGTTAAAGAAACCTCGTTCCTACTACTCTGAAGAATTAAATTCATTTTACCTGTCTTTTCAGGACAAAATTAATTGTTTTCCTTAATGTGTTCACATGAAATATGAATGTTGGTTTTTAGTCGCTTGCAATCACACTACAAACAAGGGCAGCAGGACAAATTTAAAAGGTGCAAATATCTGTGAGCAAAGCATACAACAGTTCAAAATTTTTCTGCATCTATGTTAACTTTTGCACCCCGGTACTTTTATTTTCCTTTACTTTCCCTGACTGTAGGAACCATGAAGAGGGTAAGAAAAAAGTTGCAATTTTTTGACAGACAGCTACAAATTTCCATCAGAGGATATGGATGCTCAGTTTTTCAGTGTTGCCTGTAAATCTTACCAAAATGTGGGATTTAAGCCCCAAATCATGAAAACTCGTGAAAAAATCCCTCTTCCGACTGGGCAAAATTCAGTGACGGCAATTACCCCCCACCCCCCATAGCACTACTGGGATTGTAACTAAGCCACGGGTACTTATAGGTGCTAAGTTGTTACTGGACTACATACATGCACATGTATGTAATATACAACTGTAAGGTGACCCTCGCCAGATACTGTAAAATATAAATCCCCCGACATTTCCCTGATGATTTGCAGCAGTCCTGACAATCTTAACTCGTACCATGCCTGTACTGCTAGATATAAATATTAGAAACTAAAGCATAAGTAAGCAACATTGAACAATAAACATAAAGAGTACTAAGTGAGTGTCCACGACACGATGCTTTCCTATGCCTTACACTCTTAAATTCAGATCGCCGAAGACGACAAAACCATTTTCAGTTCTTTATTAAAATGCAGCTGCAACCAACTGCAACAGTTACCATCTCAGTAAGTACACCACAATTCAAAAACAACGCAACCAAAGCCAATGTTAAAACCATAAAATTCCCGATGGAGGCCACATTAGTGTCAGCATAAAAGTGATCATCATAATTTCACGTTGCAAATCACGTCAAAAACCAGTCAATTTTTGTGAATTACGCTGATGAATTAACTGGAATGTAGACATTAGCCCAACTAAGCTGTAAGAACCCTCTTTGACAATCCCAAAGAACATCTGTTAGTCGCAGTCATAATTTTGCACAGACTGTAACAAGTTAGACGGATGCAGTCACAAAAAACCTAATTCAAAACATTTCCTGTCGGTATCTCGTAGCATCAACAAGAGTTTAGTGAGTGACAGAAAGTAGCCATGGTATCTGCCAGTAATGGCCTCGGAGTCGAGTCGAAGGAGAGTTTACGCTGGCTAATCCGAACATATACAGTACTAGCGCCATAAAAAATCCCTGTGCTTCCAGTTGCAGTGTGGTAAAAAAAGGTAGGCACCAGGGCTGGAAATTAATCTGTAAACCATTCTTTCATGACATGCGATGCAATATTACACAACTCGAAAAAGTCACAATAAATAGTACCCACGACAACATGAGTAAAGATACTGTACCACAGACAAGTGCAAACAGTCTCTTTCGGTAACACTTTGTAAAAGCAAACAAAAAACTGCACCAATATTTGTCTGGGTTTGACAGAAATTTAAGGGATAGAGTTCTTTTGGAACTAACAGCACCCGGAAACACAGATTTTTTCACGCCTCGAGAACGACAAACGACAACGACCGACGAAGAACGAGTCTGCACACAATGTAATGCAATGTCATGATGGTGAGAGAGCCAGACACAGACAGAGAGACGAGAGGCCGGCCAGCAACTGGCATCAGAGATAGCTGCTAGCAACAGACCACACCCACTTCCCATCATGCATCTGCCTCCTCTTCCTCCTCCTCACCTTCCTCCTCCTGACACCAATTAACAATATGCAGATTTATACCCCGCTTACATGATGGAGCTGGCTCAATGAGCAGTCATAAAGCCAGCTGAATGTGTGCTCGATGAGCTATGCCGCTGCAACCTATATACACTTGAACCAGCTTGACGTGTGCTCAATAAGTGATGGGCCAGCCAGCTCCATTGAGCAAACGGTATTATAATACAGCAGGGACATGGGGGTCAGTGGCATTGTGGCAATTTTTTGTCCCCCCACAACCAGACTAAATTTCACCTAGGAGAAAATTTTTTTCCAAAAAATGTTAAATCTATAAGGTGAACATCATTTAGGGCAAAAAAATGTCAGAAATTTGCAGCCATCCAACGGAAAAATTACAATTCTCTTTTTCCTAACTTATTAACCCATGACAGTTCACTAGCTGACATATGTCCATTTTCGACAACTTTCAGGAATATATAGTCAAGCGGATATCAAACAAGTCAGATTTTCACATATGCTGACTATGTTAAACACCAAAAACATGTACACGGGTCTTTATTGAGGTAACTGTTATGCCTTTATCTTCCACGACTTCTAAAAATCTGTAACTTATTTCCTAGTGACAACGTGTAGACTAGTGATTGCAATTCGGGAATTGATTTCTCAATCCCGGGATCCGGGATTAACAAATTTGTAATCTTGGTATTAGGCTTATAGATTGGTCATTATTTAGGATCACTCTAGTAGCCCTATCAGTCTAACTTCCTGCATAGGATGCAGTACACTAAAACCAGTAGCGACAGGAAGAGACTGTGACAGTCAAAATGCAACTTGCAGCGCACAGCAAGCACTCTTGCATGCACAAACAATATCCGTAAGATGGCTAAAATTGCTGCCGTACTTTACTATCTAACACTCGAAATTGGGATGCTGCCAATAATGGGATTCGGAAATGGCCAAAATAGCCAGGATCCTGAGACTGCAATCAATAGTGTGGAGTACTTATCATTTAGTGTACCTCATCTAGTTCCGCTCCTTCTCCATCTTCATCCTCAGCCCCTTCCTCTTCGTCATCACCTATACATCAGCAGCAGCAGCAACGGGCTGTCAGTCTCTGCAGTCTCATATCAACTGCACTAGATCAGTGTTGTCAGGGCTGAAAGAACATCATCTGTTACAGCCCAACCCAGTGAGTTTTATTGGGTTTTTGGTTAAGATAGAGAAGCAAGGCTGTAAGATATAAACTGAGTGCAAGAATCAGTGCAGTACAGCTATTTCTATATCAGAGTGCAATTAAGCCAGGGTCGATGTGATTTAAATCAAGTAATTTAAATCTATTTAAATCATGATTTAAATGAACAATAAAAACCATGATTTAAATCACTGAACTACAAATTTTCGTGTAAATGTGATGGCTGTTTTCAGTTTGCAATCTATTACTGGTATTTAGTGCACCGTAGTGCTTGCTGATTATAATTATATTTCATTATATCCGAGCTGGTAAGTTAGCTTAATCTGATGCACCTTACCAAAGTTAACATCGCCAATTACTAGGCGTTGACTCTTGTTAATTACTCATGTTGTTTTGGTAGTTACTTTCAGCAATCAGCATGCTTACAAGTATTAGAAATATGGCCGTCATCACTGTCTACTATTTGCCTTAAAAAGTCTGACAAACTGCAGCCGAATAAATATTCACAAACATTAGAAAGCATCACCAGGTTGAAATTGTAAAGTTCTTTGCCAGGCAGCTATAAAAAAATAACACAAGTAATTAAAAAAACTAATCAAGGTGAATTACTGTCATCTACAAACTAACAGACAAAGGTAACACATTGGTTATCACAGACAGCATAGAATGGTGTAAAAATCTAATAAAAAAGTTTTTCATCGATTTAAATAAAAAAAATTGATGCATTCAATTTTTATTTAAAAAATAGTAATTTTTATCAACCCTGAATTAAGCACAATGCTCCACTGTGCCCCAGTAGCAACTCTAAAACACTCGGCGTGTTCGGAGTCGAAAAGGAGGGCTATAATGCCAATCAACCAAAAATCTGGTAGTCTGTAGCTAGAAAAAATCAGAAGTGGAAATCGGGATTGCGATAGGGGATCGCGTGGCCTTTGGCTAGGTCGACCAGGTGGTAAACAAACCACGAATTACCGCGTGAAAATCACCGCGATATCGACGATGTGTAATTTTCGTTTTTGGGCATTGAGCCAAAAACCGTAAGCGCAAAGCGGGATCGTCATGGGGCGTCGCAAAAAGCTGGGTGAGGCCTACCAAACAATCATTGAGCGATTGCAAAATGGGCGATTTTCATGCCACATTTTGAGGGCCGGCAACCCAAACTCCTAACGCCCATGGCTTGATTGTGTCACGCGTTACAGTTAGGGTTACCTAGTCTACAATGTTCCGCAACAAAAAATTATGGACCGCTTGTAATTTTTTGGGGAAAATTTTTTAAATTATTGTCGCAAAATGTCCAAAAATTAGGTCAACTTTGGGGGAGGTGATTTCTGACAAATGAGTGAAAATTTGAAAAATTGTACCCCCGCATGATAAGTAAGAGCTACTCCCCGACAACTGGTGAATGAATCAGATTGATCCAACCCATAATTTCCAAAATCTGACGTCGACCGAAATCGACCCACAAAATTGGGAAAATGACTTAACAGTCACCCCCCGTCTCTCGGTCAATTGAAGGGGCTAAAATTTTGCTGGGATACGCCCCCTCAAAGGCCCTTTGAGGGAAAAAATTTCAGCGCCCCAGTTCACCCAATCGGAGAGATATGGGTCAAAGGAAAATTTTCCCCTCAAAATCTCTGATGCATCCGCCTAGAATTTTGCCGATGACCAGCCCTTGATGTCCCCTACCAGTGGCCAAAATTAGGGTGCACGTAGCGGCCACAGCTTTTCGGCTAGAGAAAAATGTGGGTTGAGCAAATGCACACATAGAACCTAGTCAATTTCCTAAAAAGCGGATTCAGCCAACACTCCTTCACAAGTTTACACCTGAAACTCATAGGTAACGTGCTCATGAATGAATGAGACAAAAACTGCACCACGCCGCACACAGACTTGACTCTGTACACTAGAGCTATGTCATGCCAGAAGTACCAAGGCTATTGATTATATACTGCCACACTACAGTTTGCTATTAAACTGACAGACTAAATTATTAATGTGCTATCACAACAGTGCAAATTTCCTTAATTCACTGTCATCAGAAAACACAGCAGACTTCTAAGAAAATGACACGAGTTATCACTTGTAAAACACTGAATTGATAGCAAACTCACCTTCTGGGCCTTCTTCCTCAATTTCAGAGGCCTACAAATTGTATCACAACAGAACAGCCATAAACTTCTAGGCACACACACAGTTAAACAAATGGGCAATTCCATTGTGACGGATGTTACGTGCACAGTTCTTTTGCCTGAGATACTTCACTTGAAAACAGTCTGTGCACGTTGGCAGTGGTCTGTTAGTGTCACATAGTTTATTACACCTAAGTACATGAAATATGTAAGTGTGTTGTAAATTGGTTTCATACTTTCATCAGTGTTCCAAAACCTGTTGCACGACAGATGTTATCTGCAGTGGACATTAGATTTCACCGACTAATTATTTTGTCAAAAGTCTGTGAAGTGATGATCAATTTTTTAAACACTGCTACATTTCTTGATAAGCAATTGTAGTGTAAATATAAGTGAAGCACCAGTGTTCAGCACTTTGCTGATTTTGCTAGTAATTCCTGATAGTTTAACGTGACGGATGTTACGGTATTTGTGACGGATGTTACACTCCGCAACCATGTTACATCTGCAGGTAAAACAGTGAGTTTATATTTATATACAAGAAATTTGAGCAAAGCTCACGAGACGCGCGAAAGCCTATAGCATTTCCAGTTCAGTACTTATAGTTTCGAAAATCGCATACCACTTGGACTCGGCCCATCGGGACCATAATACACATCGGCCATAGGCGCATGTGGCGTTGGCGACGGTGGCGCCTTCTTTGAATGATATAGACTTGCGCAGCCCGATATTGTGAAAAAAAATCCGTAAAACCCACTATTTTGGTGTTCAAGGTCATCCAAGGTAATTGAATTCAGCGCCAATCGAAAGCCAGTATACGATTTCCTATTAGTGATTAATAGTAACCTAGGCCTTATCTCGCACC
>Ga0209454_1001368_pt1 | contig 15080 bp, 18 predicted proteins | sample WorMetHERISLAND1_2_FD_187400 | JGI IMG/M metagenome (GOLD analysis project Ga0209454, IMG submission 187400) | Marine gutless worms symbiont microbial communities from Max Planck institute for Marine Microbiology, Germany - Olavius geniculatus... | ecosystem: Host-associated > Annelida >...
CCGCGGTACTTGTCATCTCAATGGCATTGAATCATTCTGGTCGTAGGCCAAACGGAGGCTTGCAAAATTCAATGGTGTTCCCAGACATACGTTTCATCTACACCTCGAAGAATGTGAATTCAGATTCAATCATCGGGAGGAAAACTTATTGATATAATACTCATTTTACTGAGAGAAAATCCTCTCTAAAGTTATCTAGACCCAAAAGAAATTGACCTGTTTGATCTCTACGCTGAGGACCCCGATAAAGCCGACCGCATCGTCTTCGGCCGTATACCGAACAAAGATCGCCGCGGATTCTTGAAAGGAGCTGGACTTGCCACCATGGCGGCCCTGCTCAATGGATTCATACCTTTCCACCGCAACATGCCTGCGGGGTTCATTCCAGCAGCCTTGGCCGAGGAGCCGTTTTCCATTGCGGGCAAAGACGGCCTTACGATCCTCAACGACCGCCCCGTGAATGCGGAATGCCCGCCACACCTGCTCGACGACGAAGTCACGCCGACCAACCGTCACTTCATCCGTAACAATGGCATCCCCCCGGAAAAAGTCGATGCTGCCGCTTGGACGCTGACCGTCGACGGTGAGGTCAACCATCCTCTCAACATGACGATCGACGACCTCAAGAAGGACTTCGAGGTGGTCAGGCTTCAGCTGCAACTCGAGTGCGGCGGCAACGGACGATCCTTTTTTGACCCGAAGGCCAGGGGTAACCAGTGGACCGTCGGTGCAGTGGCGTCTTCGGAATGGACAGGGGTGCGTCTCGCCGATGTGCTCAATGCCGTCGGTCTCAAGGACAGTGCGGTTTACACTGCGCACTACGGTGCCGATACTCACCTGTCGGGAGATCCCAAGAAACCGCCGATCTCGCGTGGCGTTTCGATCGAGAAGGCGCTCGATCCCAACAACCTGATCGCTTTCGAGCAAAACGGTGCCCCCATTCATCCCATGAATGGCGCCCCGCTGCGCTTGGTCATCCCGGGCTGGCCCGGCTCCTGCTCGCACAAGTGGTTGCAAAGGATCCGGATCCGCGATCAGGTCCACGACGGCCCTAAAATGACGGGAAAGGCCTACAGAGTGCCCGATTACCCGGTTGCACCGGGAGAGAAAATACCAAAGGACGCATTCAAGATCATCGAATCCATGCCCGTGAAATCGCTCATCACCTACCCGAAGAGCGGCATCGAGATTCCCGCCGCCGAACCCGTGCTGCAAGTGCGCGGACATGCGTGGGCGGGAGACAACCAGGTGACAGCGGTCGATCTTTCCATCGACTTCGGTGCCACTTGATCAAGACCGATCTGCGCGCGCCACGCAACCCCTATGCCTGGCAGCACTTCGCCGCGGAGATCAAGTTCCCGATGCAGGGGTACTATGAAGTGTGGGCACGGGCTACCGACGACCAGGGGCAGATGCAACCCTTCGCCATCGCCTGGAATCCCAAAGGCTATCTCAATAACTCCATGCATCGGGTAGTGGTGCGGGTAGCCTGATCGCCGAGGCGCACAGGGAACGGATCGGCGGCCGCCGATCCGTCCCTTCTCAGACCGGGGGGACGGTTTTTTTTGCTCGCGACACGAAAGCAACGTCCAAAGGTCAGCGCATAAGAATGTTCAAGGTACGACTCATAAAGAGCTTGTTCGGCCGAGTCCTCTTAGGAGTCGTTGTCATCGCATGCGGCAAGGCGAACGCCGATGCCGCGCTCGACCCCATCTCGCCTCGGTTAGCGACCGCGGATCCCGCCCAGGGTGAGAAGATATTTCTCCAGTGCAGGGTCTGTCACGTGGCCGAGAAAGGGGCCAGTCCAACCGTCGGCTCGAATCTCTGGGGTATTGTCGGGCGCCCGGTAGCATCGAAACCGGATTTTTCTTATTCCGATAGCCTGAAGGCTATCGGAGGCGAATGGGACTACGAGAAGTTGAATCGATATCTCTTCGATCCCAAGGCCATGGCACCGCAAACGCGCATGGCCTTTACCGGCATCAAACCACCCCGGCAACGGGCTGATCTGATCGCCCATTTACGCACGCTCGCCGATGATCCCGTTCCGCTGCCCGAAGTCCCGAGCGAAGATGCCGGGCAGGCGTATAGGGGCCTTCCGAGAGGCGAGGGTGAAGAGCAGGATTGGCAGAATCTCCCCCCTGCACCCGGTAGAGAAGAGGTGTTTTACACGTGCAACCTATGCCACTCCCTCATGCTGGTAACACAGCAAGGAATGAGCCGCGACCGCTGGGACGAGACGCTCGAATGGATGGTCGAAGAACAGGGAATGAGCGAGATTGAGGATGCCGCTACACGCAATTTGATTCTGGACTACCTCGCAACGCATTTCGGCTCAGGCTAGTACCCCATTTCACCTTATTTTGCTGTAGGGAACGCCCTCCGTGGCGTTCCGAACAGTTTGCGGAACGGCACGGAGGCCGTTCCCTACAAGTGCAAAATGGGATGAAATAGGGTACTAGGATTCCTTGACGGACCCGCAACTTTGACGAAAGAGGCAAATATGTGCACGGCACAAATCGGGATCGAAATCGAGATTCCGATAGCGATTCCGATATCGATATCGACCTACCCTGGCTCTCCAACGGCTGGTTGGGCGTAGGAGATGGGACCTTACGAAAAAGGGGCTTTTATGCCCTCATGCCTCGTCGGTCTGAGGCGATGCCTCGTTAGATGGTGGGCACAGCCCACCCTACGGGCTTGGTAATGAAAAACAAGGTGAAACGTGGTAATAGGGGCTGTTGGCATAATCGTCGTACCAACCGCTAATCGGAATAGTCTCTGAATATGGCGAATCACCCCATTTCACAGCCTACGGCCAAGACCTTCAGTGTCGTCGATCTGGTTGCCGCCGCCCTGGCCGGGCGTCTGCGGATCCCGGAGTTCCAGCGTCCGCTGCGCTGGCAGTGGAAAGACGTGAGCCGCCTGTTCGACAGCATCGTCAAGGGCTATCCCATCGGCAATCTGCTGTTGTGGACGCGCCCCGCGCCGGCGGCGGAGGTCCGGCTGGGGGCGCTACGCATCCAGGCCCAGGAGTTTCAGGACGGATTATGGGTAGTGGATGGACAGCAACGACTCACCAGCCTGGCCAACGCCTTATCGGACGCAGGGTCGCAAGACGAGCGTTTCGGGCTCGCTTACGACCTGAACGAAGAGCAATTCGTGCGCATGAGACAGCAGGAAGACGACGGTTATACCGTGCCCTTGCCCGTGCTCTTCGATCTGGAACGTTTGATCCGCTGGTTCACCAAGGATTACCCGGAGGCCGGCGAGAAGCTCGACGCGGCCGCCCGCATCACCCGCGCCATCCGGGAATATCAGGTCCCCGCCTATCTGGTGGAGCAGGAAGACGAGTCGGTGCTGCGGGACATCTTCGACCGCATGAACAATTACGGCAAACGCCTGAGCCGGGCCGAGGTCTTTTCGGCACTGCACCCTGGGCATGAGAGGAATCGCGAACCATCGTTACCCTTTCAACACATCGCGGAGTCCATCCAGAATGAGCTCGGATTCGGACTGATCGACGATGACACGGTGCTGCGGGCAGTGTTGGCGCGACGCGGCAGCAATGTGACCCGAGACATCCGCGACGAGTTCTCCGCCGAGACCCGCAAGTCGCGGGATTTTCAGGGCGAAACCCCGGAGCGGGCCTACCGGGAAGGGGAACAGGCCTTATACCGGGCAATAACCTTTCTGCAAACGGAGGTGGGCGTTCCCCACTTCGCGTTCCTCCCTTATCGTTATCTATTGGTGGTGCTGACCCGGTTCTTCGCCCACTTCCCGCAGCCGCACCCGCGCAACCGCACTCTCTTGGTTCGCTGGTTCTGGCGGGCGGCGATGATCGGTCCGGCTCCATTCTCCTCCAGCTGGACCAATGCCATGGAGGCACTTGCGAACCGCATCGCCGCCGGCGAGGAATCCGAATCTATTCAACGGCTACTGAACGCGCCTATCGACGCTGATCTGCACCGTCCCAGGCTGACCGGATTTCGTACCAATGTCGCCGGGAGCCGCATCATCTTGGCCGCCCTGTGGGACCTAAGCCCCCGCTCCTTGCTCACGGGGGACCCTTACGAACGGGAGGCGCTTGCCGAGGCCGTCCTGCCCGACGGTACACTCAAGGGCGTGGCGCGGACGATACTCGCCCGCGAACCCGAGGATCACATGGCCTTGGCGGCGAATCGGATCTTCGTGATCGACGAGGAATTACCGGAGCCGGTGGACAGGCTCCTGGTTGCCCCGCCCCTGCACGAGGGTGCCGTAAAAGGCATTGATCTTTTCCCTTTGCCCCCCTCTCGCCCTTTGACCCCCTCTCTCCAAGCCCCCTCGCTGCGCTCGGGGCAGGCTCTCTCCCGGCGAGAGAGGGGCTTTTGCGACACCCTTCTGCACGGGAGGGGTGACGAACAGGTATTCCTGGCATCCCATGCCCTAGACTCGGCATTGGTCGCCGCTTTGGCGCGGGGCGACAAGACCGGCTTCCTGGAACGACGCCAGGAGAAAATCACGCGTATCGTCGATGATTTCCTGTCACGCATGGCGGGAACCGACCTCGAGGACACGCCCCCGCTGGATAGTCTCGACCTCGACGATCCCGATGACCCTGCGGAAGGACGTGATGACCGACTCGCGTGAGCAGCAATTCCACGTCTATCTCCACGAGCGGCTCATCGGCCGCCTCCATCGGCGCGACAACCTGACCCGGTTCGTATTCGAGCCCGGTTACTGGCACGATCCCGAACGCCCGGTGCTGGGTCTCCGCTTCGAGGAGGATCCCAAAGCACGCCACAGCGCCAACATGCGCCTGCCGCCCTGGTTCTCCAATCTGCTGCCGGAAGGACGCCTGCGGGAGTGGATCGCCCGGGCGGGCCACATCTCCATCGACCGGGAGATGGATCTGCTCGCCCAGGTCGGTCATGACCTGCCCGGAGCGGTTCGCGTTCTCCCCGCGCGGGAGCTTGCGCCCGTCGATATGTCTGGGGAAGAAGCACCCGCACCGGAAAACGGACCGGCCTCCCTGTGGCGTTTTTCGCTGGCCGGGGTCGGGCTCAAGCTCTCTCTGCTGGCCCGAGGTGATCGGTTGGTCATCCCAGCCTTCGGCGAGGGGGGGGATTGGATCCTCAAGCTGCCCGACCCCGATTTCCCGGATCTGGCCGATAACGAGTGGGCCATGATGACCCTCGCGGGGGCCGTAGGCATTGATGTCCCCGAGACCCGATTGGTCCAGCGCGATCAGATCGAGGCCCTGCCCGAACGCCTCTGGACCGGGACGGCCAATTACGCCTACGCGGTACGGCGGTTCGACCGGGGGATGCCGAGCGGCGGCCGATTCACATTGAGGACCTGGCGCAGGTGCGCGGGTTCGACCGGGACTGGAAATACCGCGGGAGCTTCGAGACGCTGGGGGCATTGGTCTACCGACAACGGGACCAGGAGGCATTGCGCGAATTCACCCGACGTTTAACATTCAATCTCCTGATCGGCAACGGCGATGCCCATCTGAAGAACTGGTCCTTGATCTATCGTGATCGACGCAATCCCACTCTTGCCCCTGCCTATGATCTGGTCGCCACATTCGTCTATCGGCCGAGCGCCGAAGGCCCGGAGACGATGGCCTTGAAAATCGGGGGCTCGAAGCGTTTCGAGGCGGTGCGGCGCGCCACATTCGCCCGGCTGGACGAACGGCTCGGAGCCAAAGCGGAGCTGGCCACGGTCGCCGAAACAGTGGTGGCACGGGTGCGCGAGGAGTGGCCGCGTGCAGCGGAACTCCTCAGGGGCCGACCCGAGCTTTGTGGAAGAATCGAGCGCTGCGTGAAGGCGCGTGCGGCCCAGCTGCTGCGTTGAGCACTAACGGCGGGATGCGCTACGCTTTCCCGCCCTACCCTTTTGCGACACCCTCCTCCAGGGAGAGGGGCTCTCGATGAATCAGGGCAGCCGAACTGATGACGAAACGCAAGCGATCGACGAAGGGACCGTAGAAGGTCCACCGATTGCGGCGCCGGACATAGCGGTTGTCGAGCTCCACCAGACACTCCGGCGGGACCCGATCCAAGTTGGTATCCAAGGCGTTGGGGTGCGCAATGATCACCGGGGGCTCACTAAAGCGGATGAATCGTTGGTGGGTGCAGCCCACCCTACTGTGCGTTGCGTCAACATGCATCGGCAACCCGCTGCCCCGCGGCGAAGTCCAGGGTCCCCTCGTAGATGGCGCGGCCGGTGATGGCAGCCGTTACGCCGCCGGCGGCCACGGTGCACAGGGCGCGTACATCGTCCAGATCGGTAATGCCGCCGGAGGCGATGACGGGGATCGAGATGGACTTCGCCAGGGTGCGCGTGGCTTCTATGTTGGGCCCCGTCATCATGCCGTCCCTGCCGATGTCCGTGTAGACGATGGCGGATACCCCGTCTGCTTCGAAGCGCCTGGCGAGCTCTGTTACCGGATACGCGGTAATCTCCGCCCAGCCTTCGATGGCTACCTGTCCTCCCTTGGCGTCCAGACCCACGATGATGTGGCCGGGGAAGGCCCGGCAGGCGCGGGCCACGAACTCCGGCTCCTTGACCGCCTGCGTGCCGATGATGCAATAAGAGACCCCGGCATTCAGATAAGCGGCGACGGTGGCCTGATCGCGGATGCCGCCGCCGACCTGGATCGGCAGCTCGGGATAACGCGCGGCGATGGCCCGGATGGCGGCATCGTTCACCGGCTTGCCGGCGAAGGCCCCATTCAGGTCCACCAGATGCAGACGGCGGGCGCCCGCATCGACCCAACGCCCGGCCGTCCGCACCGGATCGTCGGAGAAGATGGTCTCCTCATCCATACGGCCCTGGCGCAGACGCACGCAACGCCCGTCTTTGAGATCGATAGCCGGAATTAGTAACACTGCATGTCACCTGTCAAATACCCCGAAGGTTCCGGGAGCCGACGGTCAAGGATAAAATTGTTTGTAGTCTTGAGCGTGTGGTATCCCCTTCCCTTCGTCAAGCGACCGCTCCGCACGCTCTATTCGACGACAATATGCCGCGTAGTCCGGACCTGCTCGAAAATGATCGACCAAGCTATCGAGAAGTGCCTGTGGATCACCTCCTTCTTCTTTGGCGGATTCGATAAGAACGTGTTGCTGAATCGGTCTCAATTGTGGGACTTTGGTTGCCATAGTTATTTTTCATCCGATGCCAGTCGGTGGGCCAGGCGTGTGGGCTCGGGCAGACGATAGCGGGTGGTGCAGGCCAGCACATAATCCAGCGCCGTTTCCAGGCCGATCCGGTGCCCCACGGACACATAGACCGGTCTCACCCCGTTGCGCGTGCGCAGCAGGGCGCCGATGATCTCGCCGTCGTCCAGGAGCCGGGTCTGCGCCCCCTTTTGCGGATCAAGGGTTCCGTGCGTCCCGATAAGACGTGCCTTGGCCACGCCGATGCTCGGCAGGTCGGTGAGCAATCCCAGGTGGCAGGCCAGACCGAACCGGCGCGGGTGGGCATAGCCCTGACCGTCACACAGGAGGAGGTCCGGCTCGACCCGCAGCTTGGCGCGGGCCTCGAGCGCCGCTGGGATTTCGCGGAAGGATAAAAGCCCTGGTACATAGGGAAAGCTGGTGGGACAGCGTGCCAGGACGCGTTCCAGGAGCTCGAGTCCGGGAAAGCGCAACACGACCACCGCGGCCCTGGTGGTTTCTCCCCTGTCCTCGAATCCGATATCCAGCCCGGCTACGGTCTCGATGTGTGAAAAATCGTCCTGCCTCACCACCTGCTCGCGGAGCCGGTCCTGAATGGCCCGCGCCTGTGTAGGCGTAACGTCCCAGGGATGGATGCTTTTCAACGGTCTGGTGCCCCGGTTGGCCTGGCCTTGCGCGATCTGACAGACGACACGCCCATGCCGACCGGGTGACTCCTCTCATGCGGCGACACCGGCTCGCAGCTCCTCGTCGTAAGGACGAAAAAGGCCCGTGCCAGGGCACCGGCCGGCTCACAAGCGGGCGAGCAGATGGATTGACGTCAGAGCGCGTACCCCGAGTCACCGGGCACCGGGACCCCGCCAGGACCGCCGGGAGAGATTCAGTCACGCGACGAGCCGACGATCTCGTGGGCGAGGTCCACCACCCGATTCGCCATGTCCATATATTCCTGCCGATAGTCGGCGAGGAGCCCTTCGCTGGAAGCCCAGTAGTCCTTACCGGTGACACCGTGCTCGTGTTCGTGGGCGATGAACTGCTTCTGCATCTCGAGCATCTTGTCGATCAGCGATTGTTTCTCTTGCTTCAAGGCCGCGATGTCGCTCATGACTCTCTCCCGAATGATTTGGTGCTGTCTGGATCTGCTCGGCCCTTTCAGAGTATGCCGAAATGCCAATTTAACATGATACCCGTTGCACGTGAATATTTCGGTAAGCGAGGTGCATCGATCGTGCCCGAGAGCAAGGCGCGACGAGGAGGAATAGTAATCCTATCACGACGAGCCGCAACGCCGCTATCGGGTGCGGGCGGCGTGCATCGCGGCGGAATATTCACGTGCAACGGGTATAAAAGGAATCGTTCTCATCGGCGAACGCCTTGCGGATGCGGTGCGCGAGGAACCAGGCCGTCTTCTGCGTCACGTTCAGGTCACGATGCAACTTCATGCTGCTCTGACCCTTCAGGGATGTCGTGAGCAGATAGATGGCGACGACCCAAATCTGATAGCCGAGCCGAGAGCCCTGCAACGGTGTACCCACTCGGACGCTGAACCGCTTGCGGCACTCACGCTCCGCACAGCGCCACGGCATGGACCGATGGTTGTTGCGCCGCACATTGAACGAACCACAATGCGGACACCACGGCTTACCTCCCCACCGTTGTTCTTCGAGCCAGGCTTGGGCTGCCTCATCATCGGGGAACAGGCGGAACAGTTCAGCGAGGGAGATACCTTCGCGGTGTGCCTTGCCGGGGGACTTCGGTGCCATCTCTCTGCTTCATCGTTACAATACGGGGAAGAGTATAGCAGATTTGGGCAATGAAGTATATAATTCTCTTAGAGGCTGTCTAAAAAAGGGCCGCAGGCCAGAGTCCGGAGTAGGCTGGATTGAGGGACGAAACCCAGCGTTTACGAGCCGGCGTGGTTTGCTGGGTCTCGTCCCTCGACCCAGTCTACCTCTTTTATATCAATGGGTTTGTTTTTAGACAACCTCTTAAAGTTAACCACTATCATCACCGGGTCCGGTACGCGCTGCCGTCGCATCGGTCGGAGCTGCCTTCGCAGCCGGTGGTTTGGGCCCGGAATCGTCCAAAATGGTCTCCAGCGGATTACTCCGGGCCTGCTTGTCCAGGATCTCCTGAAGCTCCTGCGCCTTGATCTCCCGGTCGATCTCTTCTTTCATTGCGCTCAGCATGCGGCGACCACGCCCGACCCACAACCCCGCGGTGCGCGCGACCTTGGGCAGGCGCTCGGGTCCTACCACCAGCAGCAGGACCAGGCCGATAAGAGCAAGCTCCCAGAATCCGATGTCGAACATGGTCCGCTCCTATCCATACCTGGGCGTATTGAACGGCACTATCACATAACCAAAGGCTGTTTCCGCAAGGCGCATCCGCAGGTAGTGGCTCAGTTTGAAACTCTGATGCTTGGACACAGTTTGCGATTTTTCGCAAACTGAGCCTCTACCCATCCGCGATGCGGAACGGATTCGGCAAGACCTGGGAGCTTCAGGTCTTCTCCTTGTCCGCCATCGCGGCAGAGGCGACCTTGTCGCCCTCGGTACCGCGCTTGGCGGCCCCCTTCTCGAGCTGCTTCGGCTCGGTATCCTCCCGTTCATGCTCCGTCATGGCACTGCGAAAACCCTTGACCGCGTTGCCCAGATCCGAACCGATACTCTTCAGTCGCTTGGTGCCGAAGAGCAGCAGCACGATCGCCAGTATGATCAACAGTTGCCAGATGCTGATGCCGCCCATTCCCATGATCTCGGTCTCCTCCGCCATTACCCCCCGGGGATGGCCGGTAGTCTGTTCTTGCCCCGAGGCATCGGGCGCCGCTTATCGGGTCACGACAGGGCGCGCGATGCGCATACCGGGGGATGAGTTTCCGATCATAACTCAAAACAGGATTTCCATGCAGTTACCGGCCTTGCCGGCAGGTCCGGCAGGTCCGGCAGGTCCGGCAGGTCCGGCAGGTCCGGCAGGTCCGGCAGGTCCGGCAGGTCCGGCAGGTCCGGCAGGTCCGGCAGGTCCGGCAGGTCCGGCAGGTCCGGCAGGTCCGGCGAATAGTAACCACCGCTGAAACAGGAACTCGGCAGTGATATTCATACCGAGCTGCATTCGAGGGGTTGGCCACACTGCCTGCACCGATAGACCTGTCCGGCTCTGATTCGGTTGTGCCTGATGCTGGTCAGCTGGTGGATGCGGCAGGCGCAGCGGTAGTCATACCGGCGCAGGTGCCGGACCTGTAAGCCGTCTACGCGGTAGCTGTGGCAGCGTTCGGGCGATGCGCCGAAGAGCATCATGATCGCGCGCCATTCACGTCCGTGGGGAGGGATCTGGGGTCCGAACAGGCTGAAGGCCACCAGATGCGCTGTTTCGTGAGGAACCGTCCGGGACAAAAACGTCCGGGGGTGGCGCTCCAACAGGCGTGCATTGTAGCGGATCAGATAGTCGCCGCCGTCCGTGACGCGCATCTGTCCGGCGCTCGTCCCGCGCAGATCGAAGCGAACGCTCGGCGTTGCGAGCTCGGTGTCGAAATGTCGCGTCGCCAAATCACACAGCGCGATGGTCAGCCGCTCGGCCCGGTGCCGTAGGTCTTCGCTGTCTTTGGATTCTGTGCTCGATGACATGTATCGTCATCATTGATGCGGTGAGCAACGCGAATTGCATTCATCGTGCCGCTCTCCGGTCTCGACCACATCAACCGGTTCGGTCGCCCAATCAAATGGGTAGTGGTAAATTTTAAACTGGTTGAGTGTAGAGCACCTAGAGCGCGGGCAAGCCCGCGCCTACCGCGGATCCGGGTCGTGTCGGATGTAGGTGCCAGCTTGCCGGCGCTCACGCGATCAGTTGAAAATTTACCACTACCCACGAATGAATGAAAGCTGGAGTATTCCCAATCCGAAACCCGCTTTACCCATCCGTGCTTGAGATGTCGTGCTTGACATGATTGGCGGCATTCAGGAGCAGGGGCAGCACGAGTAGACGCCCGCCACCGTCGCCCAACTCCGCAACGGCCTGCTCCAGACCTTGGGGCAGCAACACCGGTGCGTGCCCGATCCGGCACACCCGGATGGGGACCCCGGAATGGCGCGCTTGCTACAGATCGGCGAGCTCTTCCACCTCCCGGTTGCCCACGTCGCTTGGATTCCGGGTGCCGTGGGCGACCAGCAGGACGACCTCTTTCGTCATGAGTCCTTGTTCCTCGGGTAGCTCGTTATGACAATTCCCTCGGGATGCCGAACCGCTGAGAACCCTTACCCGCCGCGGGGTCGATTTTATCACCGGCTCTTTATGGAGCCTGGACTGCTTTCAGGAAGTAACTCCAAGGCGGGGAGGGTAAAAAAGGAAGGTAGTGGTTAATTTATAAGTTGTAACATAGCCAATAGCAGTGTGTTGGGTATGCCACGAACCGCCCCTTCCCCCTCCGTGAGAGGGCTGGGGAGAGGGGATCGAAAAGAACCCCTCCACTCTAAACACTTATAAACTTACCGCCACCAAAAGGAAGCATAACCGCCCATCCCCCACATCGAACCTTCCGATCATTGCAGGTTCGGGCATAGGGAGAAGGCGGCCCGGGGCAGGCCCCCGCCTACCCTCAAAGAGCGCCCCACTTCTTCCAAACGTCGGCCTTCCGCATCCGGTGATCGGCCCTGGTCAGCTTCCGATGATTGTGGCTGTTGGGATTGTTGCACCAGCCCATGCTCTGGGCCATCACCCTTTTTCCGTCGTCGGAGAGCTTGCGCATCCCGCCCCAGAATCGGCAGGTCGCGCAGATGTCTTCCGATGTGGCATCGACAGCGAGGCCCTCCCCGGAGCCGCCGTGCTTATGCCCGTGTCCATGCGCGTGCTCATCCGACGCTTGCACGCCCCGGGCGAGTGCGACCGTACCGACGCCGACGAGCAGCTTTCCCGAAGCGGCCAGAAAGCCGCGGCGTGTTTTGAACGACATATTGGGTACCTCACGTTCCGTTTCATGGATTGTTACGCCTCGACCGGCCGGTCGGCCGGCGTCGAGAAGTTATCTCTAGGGTAGTGGTAATTCATAACTGATAAGGTAGTTTCAGGCAGTCGAGAATCCAAGGTGTAGGGGGCAGTTGTCAGTTGTCAGTTGTCAGTTGTCAGTTGTCAGGTTCTGATAACTGACAACTGACAACTGACAACTGACAACTGATAACTGATAACTGCACCCTCCTATCATTCAAAAATTTACTACTACCATCTCTAGTACTCCGTTTCTCAATATTTCACATGGGTCTAGATAACTTTAGAGAGGATTTTCTCTCAGTAAAATGAATATTATATCAATAAGAGTCGCAGGTCTACGGACCCGCTGCCGCTTTACGACACCCTCTTCGAGAGAAGGTCGGCGAGAGGGGATCAAATCTTGCGCTCGAGCTCATCCCACAGGGCCCGATAGGCCCCGGCGGCGATACCGGAAGGTGCGTAGGCCGGCAAGGGCTGGCGGTGGATGCCCATTCGTTCCACGTCCGAGGCATCGGGGATGTGGGTGGCGAGCAGATCCGGGTAGTCCTCCGCCAGGCGTTCGATGATGTCCAGATGCAGGCGCTTGCGGCGATCCACCATGGTGAACAGGGGTAGCACCCGCAGCGCCCCGAGCCGGCCGTGTTCTTCAAGGAATCTCAGTAGCTGATCCAGGGTCCGCGCCGAGAGGGTAGTCGGGATCATGGGCACCAGGATGACATCGGAGGCCCGGAAGATATTCTCCGAGACCAGGGAGATACCGGGCGGGCAGTCCAGAAAGCCGTAGTCGTAGTCCTCGGCCAAAGACTTGAGTAGCCGTGACAGCCGCCTGGTGGGCTGCCTGACATCCTCCAACGCCAGATCCAGGTTGCGGAAGGAGAAGTCCGCGGGCAGCAGGTCCAGGTTCTCGAAATCGGTCCCCTTCACTAACCCTTCGAGCGCCCGCTTACCCTTCACCAGGGCCTTGCCACCCCCTTTGACCTTGGGCCTGATCCGAAAGTAATAGGTGGCGGCGGCCTGGGGGTCCAGGTCCCATACCAGGGTGCGATTGCCCGCTTCCGCGGCCAGATAGGCGATATTGACGGTGGTGGCGGTCTTCCCTACCCCACCCTTGATGTTGTAGACGCCGATGACCTTCAAGGCCGCTGACCTCGTTTGCGTGCGGGGACGAACAGGTCGCGCAGGACCAACCGATTCCGTTTCGAATCGAAGTCGGCGAAGATCGCCGCGAACTCGAGCCGGGCCTGTCGTTGGCGCTCGAACAGACCGCCGATCAGGGCACCCATGGCGAGCAGGGTATCGGTCTCGACGCCCCCCGCGTCGCGCATCCGCCGGGCGGTCTCCCGCAGGTGGTCGACCTGCACCGCCGTGTCCTGGAACCGGCCCAGGTTGTCGAGCAGTCGCTTGAACGTCTTGATCAGGGGGCCGACCTGCTGCCGTGGGTAGAGGCTGCTGAAGAACTCCAACAGATAGCGCAGCTTCTTGCAATGCTTGCGTAACGCGTGCAGCTCGGGAGCAGGGGAATCGGAGGTGATGGCCCGACCCGCCTTGCGCACCCGCCGATACATGCTCCGGATACGGGCGTCCGCCACCTCCCTGGTGGGACGCATGGCATTGGGAACGGCAGACCTCTCCGGGACCGGGGCCTCGAGAAAGGCCCGCCAGGCGGTCAGCAGGTCCCTGAATTCCGTCGACCCGAGCGCCTGCACCAGCGCCTGGTGGGCCCCGTCGTACTGATCCGCCAGAAACGCCCGCAAGGGATCGAGACCGGGCCGCAGGGGCGCGGGCAGGCGCGCCTGGTAACCGTCGAAGGCCAGCAGATAGACATCCAGATCCCGCACCGGGCCCGTGATCCGCTGCACCCAGGCAAAGCATGCCTTATAGTCCTCCACCAGCTCCGGCGCGAACACACCCTTGATTTGGGTGAGCGCCGAGCGGGTGCGTCTGGTGGCTACCCGCAGGTCGTGCAGGAACTCCGAGTCCAGGTTCGCCGCGGTGCCCTCGAGATTGGCCTCCAGGGTATCCAGCAGCCCGCGCAAAATCTCCTTGGTGGTGGCATCCGCCCGCCGGTCCCCATCCAGGCGGTAGTCGAGCTTCGAGGAGTAATCCCCCGGACGGCGGCCCGCGGCGGCCAGCGCCTCCGCCAAGACCTGGTTGCGCGTCGGCTCCAGCTCCAGCTCCCGACCGAGCATCCGGGCCGTCTCCCGCAGCTCCGCCGCATAGCCCCGCACCGGCAGCAGGCAGACCCGCGCCGCCAGGGGCCCTTCGCGGTCGCGGGCCGGGTCCCTGAAGCGGTTGTCTTCCAGCCGCAGGCGGACCACCGTTTTGTCGTCCTCGTTGAGCAGGCGCAAAGGCTGCACCCGACTGCGGACCTCCAGCAGGGGCAACAGCCGGCGGACCCCCAGCACCGGCTCCAGCCGATCGCGCACCGGACCCGCGGGCAGCTCCCGAACCAAACCCGGTGCCGCCTCGATACTTTGTGCCCGGGGTAGCGTATCGGCGTCCGAATCCCACCATAGCAACCGGTGGCCCTCGGCGTCCAACCGCTCTTCCAGCGTGGCCTGGGCGAGATAGAGACGCCAGTCGAAGCTATCCAGGAACCGCCTGGTGACCTCATACGTAGGATCTTCGACGCAATGCATCCGGTCCCGGATCAGACCCTCGATATCCTCCAAACCGATCCCGTCCGGGATCAGGTATTCATGCGCGATCAGGGCCATATTTTTTTAAGGGGTCTAGATAACTTTAGAGAGGATTTTCTCTCAGTAAAATGAGTATTATATCAATAAGTTTCCCTCCCGATGATTGAATCTGAATTCACATTCTTCGAGGTGTAGATGAAACGTATGTCTGGGAACACCATTGAATTTTGCAAGCCTCCGTTTGGCCTACGACCAGAATGATTCAATGCCATTGAGATGACAAGTACCGCGG
>Ga0209454_1001369_pt1 | contig 15077 bp, 23 predicted proteins | sample WorMetHERISLAND1_2_FD_187400 | JGI IMG/M metagenome (GOLD analysis project Ga0209454, IMG submission 187400) | Marine gutless worms symbiont microbial communities from Max Planck institute for Marine Microbiology, Germany - Olavius geniculatus... | ecosystem: Host-associated > Annelida >...
TTCGAATCACTTGGGCTTTCGTTCCCCTGGAGCTGAACTTGCCCGATCAGCCGAACCGCGCAGTTCGGACCCGTATGCTGCGTGGTGTGGGAGGGAGGAGCTGTGAGGCTCCTTCCTATCCCGATAGGTGTTTTTGGTGTTTACATAATATTATTCAGATAGTTGATCAAGGACTAAAAAAATCATTTTTTAATAAAGCTTGTGTTTTTAGAAATGTTCTATTTAAGCTGAATGAACAGCTAACACCAATAGAAAAGGTTAATGCCCAATTCATTTGTAAGACAAAATGAAGAAGGCAAAATATAATAAAGATAAAAATTAAGCTGAAAATAATATTCGATAACTTAGCATCCGTATGATCAAACGGAATTTCATCTACAAGGGCTGCAGCGTATATGAAAAATATCGATAAAAGAATATTCCACACCGGAAAGATAATAAATTTATAAAGTTCGGTTTCGAGAACATATAAACCACACTTTATACCAGTGAAACCGGTAATGATTAGAGCAAAGCATTTCATGCACAATTCACTGAACCCATCTTTTTTTCCGGGTACCATAATATGGTAGAAAGAAAGTATGATACCAAATAGGGCAAAAAAGGAGACTGCTGACAAAATAATAACTGCACAACCGAACTCTTTAGAGCCAATTGCAAGACGAGACAACTTAGCGAATTGGTAGAAAGACAAAACATCATTTCTACATCCAACGTCAAAAATTAGTAATAATAGAAAGACGACAGATATCAAAAATATTGAAAGCTCGTTGTACGTAGGAATCACATATGATATCAACCTGTTAATAAATAGACGTTTTTCTTTCATGTTTTTTCTTTTGACACTTAACGGTGAGCTAACCTACCGGCGCAGGGTATTTCGGGCTACGAAAAGCTTCACGTAAATCGGCAGGAATCGCCCGGTTAGATTAAGTGACTGGTTATGCGATTTCGGTGTATTTAAATTGAAAAATTTCTTCATGAGAGTAAAAGATCATCCAATCTGCCTTAGCTGGAAAAATAAATACATCATCTGATGAGGGGTAACAAAAATCATCCCAATATCTAACGAAAATATCCCAAGATGTGGCAACCGCATCATTACCAAAATACCAGAACAGAAAAACCTTTTGGTCACTTTTTCCCACTTTCTCAATTAACCATTTTTTCACTAAATTAGTATCTACTATATCCAAATCTGTCCGGCATGAATCATCGTACTCTAAAAAGCTTGAATCAGATACAAATTCGGATAGAATTTCACAAAATTTTTCTGATATGGTGCTTTCTAATGGTTGAATCTTCTCTAAATCTGAAATTGGTAATTGATTATACTTGGGATCAGTAAACCTCCAATTCAAGTTGAATTGATCCATGGGGATTATTTTCAACTCGTCTATTTCGACTCCAAATATATTCATGCTCTACTAGTCAGCATACTGCGGATAACCAGCGGGCCAAGAGAATTGCGAGCTTGTACGGCCTTTACGCAAAACCGCATAGTTTTTCCCGTCTGGTTCATCCGCGTGGTTGGGTTAAGACTTCAAGGATAATGCATTTGCTTTACATAGTTTATAAAAAATAGCACGCATAAAACTGAGATTAAAATAGAAAAGATCAGTAGCACGAGCGCTCGATAAACCCAAAAAGTGGGTGAATCGTTCCTTTTATCAATTTTGTCTATTTTGGCTTGTTCTAGATTTCGATTTGCTGTTAATTTTGCGATTTCCCTTGTTAGGTAACTTACGTTCGTTACAAAGTGGCTCAAATAGAAGAATTTATCTGCGCAATTAACACGATTATGAAATACTCCCATTTTAATGGCGCTAACATCGTCTCTTTTTATGTTCTTTTTTCCAGACAATGAGAAAATTGTTATATATCCATTCACAAATTCAATCCTATATGGTGTTTTTAAATAGTAAGAAACAAGAAAAAATATTAAAAACATCATTAGTACATGGTGGTCCAAATAAGATAACAAAATGGTAGATAAAAGTAATAAAATACCAAGAATCCGATATACCATCGGTAGAAAATATTTTAATTCTGTTTCACCTTTTTCAAATTTTGCCTTTACCAAAAACGGTTGGATAAACTTATGATCCTGAATTTTATTAAGAATATGAGATGATAAAAGGTAAAAAAGCGCAAATATAAAAATAAAAAAGGGTAAAAACAAAATTAGGGATGTGACAATTTCACTCACCTGTATTTGGCCCACGACTATTCGCACACCAGTTACAAACAAAAGTAATGTGAAAATGAATGAAAGCAATGCTGACCATGTGTTGATCTTCATGACATCTTTACAACCCAACGTTTCCGGGTGAGGTGCGGTCTCCGGTAGTTCCCGGACCGTAGGCCTAAACGAAAATCTGCAATCTTCTCTCCGTCACCTCCACCCGGTTGGTTAGCTGTCTTCGTTTTCATACTTTTCTCGATTTTCTAAATAGAACTTCTTTGCCCATTCAAAGTATTTTTTCTGACTATCCTCTCGCATTGCTGGTTTAACGGATTTCGGCGGATCCACGTCTTTAGTTTCGGTAACTTTAATTAGGATTTCATCTCCGATTTTTAAATCCTTCACATCCCAACCGAGATGCTCGTCGGAGCTATGGTCGTCACGGGATGTAAGCCCGCCAACTCTTAACTCTAAGTAAAAGTCATTTTCATGCCCTTTCGCTCCACTTGAATCGACACCAAGCTTGCCTATTGCATTCACAATCGCATTGAGAACGGACATATCCTCACGCCCCGCCGTACTGAGAGGCCTGCCATTTATAGTAATTGTCAAAGCAATCATATTGAATTTTCCAAACGCTAACCGGTCCCGGTGAGCAGCGGCCCGAATAAATCCCAAGCCTGCAGGGTATTAACGTAAAACCGCGACCTTCACGCCGTCTGCTCCACGCATTTGTTGGGTTTTGCATTAGTAAGACCGCCAATCACTTTTATCAACATTGGGGGACGATAGAAAAATACCACCAATGTTTTTCTCTCGTCCAACCATGTTTTCTGGCGTTTACATTACCCCAGAGACTATCTGCCGTGGGGACTGCTACATCAAGGAATCGTCGGTCAGCAATCTCAATGCGATCAAAAAATTCGGTCTTCTGTTCTGATGTTGCAACAGTCACTACTTCCTCCAATATCTGCCGCCCATCCATATCATTTAAGTAGTCGTCCTGAAATTGAATCTCTCGGTTCACAACAGACTGCACAACATATTCCCATGATTCAACTAAATATCGCATCCCACCCTCAATTACATGTTCTGCATATCCTCTTCTTCGGCAGTATTCTCGGACAGGGTCATTCATTCTCAGATTTCCAACCCAACGGTGAGCTAACTTACCGGCGCTGGGTATTTCGGTTTACGAAAAACTTCACTCAAATCGGCTTAAATAGACCGGTTAGGTTAAGCGACTGGTTACGTGCGATGTATCATTTTAAATAATGAAATTGCTATTAATGAATTCACATTGAACTTGATACCTGCTACTCTTCCAAGGAAATATTTGCATTAATAGTCACTTTCTTAACGCCGCCCTCTTTCAATTTACCCATCAATTCGGTTACTTTTTCATAGGGTACGTCATGGTTCACTCTCAGGATTACCTCAGAAAATGCATAATTGTTCTTCAACTCTTCATCAGAGATTGCTTTCCCACCTGAATATATAGAACCATCTGCCTTTAAATGAATCTCATGAGTTGCTGAGCAGGCTAAAAGAAGAACTATTATGAGAAACACACTTAGTTTTTTCATATTATCTTTTTGCATGTAACGTCCGCGCATCACCTGCACCCAAAGCTACGAAGAACTCGTAAATAGCGCTTTTTTTGGATCTAGCAACAAAAATTGAAAGCGGCATTGCTTTGGATGTCAGAGTGCATGCGCATTGTTATGTGCAGTCACCTTCTAAAGAACCACTGAATTCTCCAATTAGGATTCAAGTTCCCTTCAGTAGCCGACGGGCCTTGCGAAAAGGCTGCCTTCCAGCCTGAGGACAGCTGAACCCAATAGCACCATCCAGGCTCTTTCTTCACCTCACCTACTCGAAAATTCGTTGCTTTCCGGAGAGTGTCGCCGATTTTCAAATTCTCCGATGTTGCGAATCGTGAATCGTTGGTACTTATGTAGTTGAGCTTACCATCGTCGTCGACTGAAACTATGAAGTTTATACTATCGTCGAAGACCGCATAGGCGGGCGATATCAGGGCCGGTGCGATCATGACTTTGTAGGCGAGTGCTTTGGCACTACTAGGCAATGGATCACCGATCGACGGTTGACCCGCTTGGAGAAGGGTCGGAAATATCAATAAAGATATTAGAGACAGTTTCTTCATTTGCAAAGACTCGTATATTTCACTGAGCACATAATGCCGATGAGCAGCGGCCAGAAGGTATTTAAAGATAGCAAGGGCTTTTACGTATAACCGCGATCTTCACGCCGTCTGCTCAATTGGCTTTGTTATGACCTAATCTGGCCAATCAATAGTATTATTGTCAGGTAAAAACCTATAACTGAATTGTATTTCGTCGAGGATATCATAATTGAACCATAGAAAGAGCCCTATGCTATCATAATCAAGTAAAATATGATTTGGTGATTTTTCCGATGACCAATCCTCATGCTTTGGTATTTCAGATGCTTGCTTTGACATGAATGATCGGACAGCCTCTAAAGGCACACTGATCAAATCACGCCCAAATAATGTAAAACCTTTATTTGTAATGGATATAGAACCAAGTCTATAATCATCTTCCTTATCAAAGGTAAAAGAAATTCCATTCGAATAAATCCACTCTCGGTTTATATCATCGCTATTTTCTATATATTCACCTTCTTTGATCAATTCTGGCTTACCCAATATTCTCTCCAAATCTTGTTCATATATCCCAAACTTAATTTGGCCGACACCAATTCCTGGTTTTATTTCCATCATTCAATTCACTATTGTCATAACGTTAAACCGCGGTCTTCACGCCGTCTGCTCAACTGATTGGTTGGGTTTGAATCATCGGTTTTTTACAGATTCATACCAAAGTAAATGTTCATCAATAAAATCTTTAAAGCTACCGGCCATTCTTGTCTTTTTATGCGCTTCCATTTGAGCAGACAGCAAAATGAGCAATATTTCATTTGTTTTTTCAACACACTCTATGTCATTCTTCTGCAAACACTCATATTGCATTTTAAGCACTGGTGTTTGAGTGACGATTAAAGCCTCCTGACTAACGCCGATAGCAATTCTATAAGACCAATAGCTAAATGCCAAGAAGCCAAATATAACAATAATACTGGTTAACAATTTTAGTTTTGTCTGTTTATTCATAAGAATCCCAACGGTGAGTTAACCTGCCGGCTGTGTAACTTTCGATCCTGTACAAAATTTAACGAAAATCGTCATAGTTTTCCCGGTCAGGTTGAATGATTGGTTATCTTTTACGTTTTTTATGTATTTTCGCATATTCCACCCGAAAAATCAAAAGAATAGATCTTAAGTACCTGAAATGAAATGTAAAAAGTTCATAAACAAAGCTCAAGACTCAATCCAATAGAAACTCCCAGAAACCCAAAATACCCGATATCGGGATACTATGTGAAATAATGGCATTTTGGAATAAAAAACAAGATTCAAAATGGAGGATTGTATAAGGTTTCTGGAAATCTGGGGCAAAGAGTATGAATCTCAAATTTGAGGGCGGTTAAATTTAAACATATAGTGTCAATAGGGGCGAGATAACGTTTGCGGACAACCGGTGGGCCGAACTTATTTCAATTTACCAGGGAATTTAACGGAAATCGCCATGGTTTTCCCGGTCTAGTTCATCCGCCTGGTTAGAAACCAAGCCAATTTTTTTTTGCCAGGGGCAATTTATACCGTCTTTATTATCGTAAATTCAGATATCGCCAATTAGATGCTCTCTATATTGCAAATATAGCCACCGGTAAGTAATAACTGTAAAAACCAGCGAGGTCATAAATGAAATTATTGCGATTAATTCCGTAAATTGCGAACCAAGCAGCAATGAAAGCAACCCACCATAAATAAATCCAAAAAATAGCCAGAATAAGCGAAAAAATACGAGAAACAAAATTGGAGTAATACACCAAAACAGTACTTTGAGTACTTTTTTTTCGTCACCAATTTTGTTGAAATCAAGTTTCATAAACTATTCTAACGCCAAGATTGAGCAGCGCCGAGTAAATATTCATTCTGAAAAAGTAATGACGTAAATATCAAAAACTAATTACTATTAAAAACCGCACTGTATTAGGCGACTGAATCGAAGCTTTTGTTATGGCTCATAGTTTCTAGGAAGAAAAAAAGATTTTGCAATTGTGAAAATACGACTAAAGAGTGAAACAGATTTGAACGATTTAATGTGATCATACAGTTCGCTTGTGACTTCATTAGGGACATTTTTGTCAAATGGAGAAATGTCCACGCTATCCAACGGTGTGCATAGCACGAATACATGACCTTTATATTTGAACTCTGCTTGGTAGTCATCAGTTAAAATCCACGATTTCTTAGCAAGAGCCTTTGCTGACTGCAGTTTTAATGTGTGCGTGAGAATTGCCGTGGCTGAATATCTATAGTCTTCGCCAATCGCGAGGTGTGGCTGACCTTCAAACTCATAAGTATTGAAATCTTTTTCTTGAACTTTCATGGTCCATAACGTCCGCCACTGAGCAACGGCCTAAAGTAATTTCAATTCTGCCCGGCCTTCACGTAGTTCCGCGGTCTCCACGCCGTCTGCCCCAGTGGCTTAGTTATCCTCTATTTGCTTCATTTCGAAAAAAGGTAATAAAATACGGTTCGATGACGGCTATTGTAGACCCATCGTCTGAAAAAGTAGCAAAGGCCCAATCTCCTGAAAAAGTTTCATATTCCAACGATGCCAAAATCGTTTTGGTTGATGTTTGAGATAGAATAACCCGATCATTTTTTTCATCCACTCTAAGTGAAATGTCGGTCGGTTCATGTGAAGTTATAGGATAGTTGTAATTTAAACCCACTATGCGATATCGACCAGTTCCAGGTCCTTGGCCAATACTGACGTATCCGTTTGAATCTATCCATTCTTCTATTGGCGGAAAATCTAAATCAACGGAGTCAAATGAATCTTGTTTCCAAATACATTTAGATTCATCAACATCCCATATGATGTATACATGATCTTCGAATCCAGCAACAAAGCACATCTTCCCATCTGGTGATAGCCCTGCATGCCATAGTCTTTCGTCACATTCAAGATCTGGACAAACACTGATTTTCGTCCACATGATTTCACCTAAAGGATAACGTGGAAGTGAGCAGCGGCCTAAATGAGTACCGATTTTGCACGGCCTTTCCGCAAAACCGCGATTTGCACGCCGTCTGCTCAACTGATTTGTTCGCAATAGCACCAATTAACTATTTTCCAATTTTGACAGATGCTACGGTAACATGGTCTTTATTATTTATAGTTTCAATAGTAGCATGAGTGATCTGGATGGAGACATCCGGATAAAATTTGTCTTTACGATCAATTAACAGCTGAATGTTCTGTAGAGCCTCTTTGATGTCTCGTTTAGTGTGCGAGGGATTCATTCGCCGATATTGTTTTCGATACTTTTTTATTGCGGACTCCCTTGCGTTCCCTCTAAGGCAGGCAATATTCCATGCACTGACGGCACCATTTAGGTACTGCTGCTTATCTTCGATATCTTCGCCCATTGCAATATATTCACTCGCAACATCGAGCAACATCTTTGAGACTTTTGGAAGCTTTTCTTTTTTATTAAAAAATTTGAGTATGTTTTTCATTATTACGTTAGATTGCGAACGGTTAGCTAACCTACCGGCGCTGGATATTTCGGATTACGAAAATCTTCACGCAAATCGGCAGAAATCGCCCGGTCAGGTTAAGCGGCTCGTTAGCCCTATTCGCCTAGTCGCCAGGCGTCACATCTTCGATGTCCTGCTTCTTTTCTTTGTCAAGCGGGAGGTAGAAAAGTTGCTCAGGTGCGTCGAAGTCAATTTTCTTCAAGTCCACCTGACGAATGCGACGGTTGTGCTGCGTGTGGTATTGCAGGATCAGGTTCTTTGTGTCGTAACCCGTTGTCCAGATCGTCGAACTCCGCATGCCTTTGGTCTTGAGAGACCCATCGCCCTCTGCTGCACCTAATGGGAGATTAAAGTTATCAAGAATGCGAAACATCTCATACATCGTTTCCAAGCCGGTTTCCGTTGGGCGTGCGGTCTTGGCAAACGCCACCGCCCGCACAAATCGCGACGGAGGGGTGAAATCGCCCGGCAGGCCGATCATCCCGCTGCCAGCGCCGAGCGGCTTGAAGTTCAAGTCGTCTATCTCTTTGCCGGGCAGGGCGACGGCGGAGAGGTTGAGGTAGTTTCGCAGATTGGTCATGTGCCAGTCGTAGTTCGGGGCGTTCGTGATGACCCCCAGCGGGGCGTCGTGGAATGTTGTCACGCCCTTTGTGAACTCAATCACCATCGCCTGACCAGTCGGCTCCGTCACCATAAGGTGGATGGGAGGGGCAATGCCAATCGCGGGCTCCAATACGCCGACGACGGTGACTGCTGCCATGGCTTTCTTGGCATCCTCGATTGTTGCGCAGGTGGTTAGCAGGTACTGACAAACGTCCAGTGCCTCGATGAAACTTGCGGACTTCTCCGGATCGAGCTTGGCGTACTCTGCAAATCCCGGGTGATAGAACACGTTGGCGCAGAACCCTTTCTCGTTCATTCCGTCTTGGATATGATCCTTCTCAAGCACATCGAACCCCACGGCTCCGTAGACAGTCCTCCATACGATACCGGTTACATCGTCGCCGACTCGGCTCTTGTACTCATGACCGCGCGGCACGATGACCAACCGCGAGTTCAGGTCAAACGTTCCCCACTCAAGGGTTCGACCGAACACTACAGATCCGTCTGCCGCTTTCAGGGTGAGGCCAGTGCACGCTGCCACAGGCATTGTCGTGATACTCGACACCACGAGCACGCTTACTAAGGTCTTTGTGAGTAGTTTAATCATAGTCTTCTTTCTGTTGATGGTGTGGTTGGTATCTGGATAAGGTTTCTTTGGCTAACGTGAGGCTGACTTGCCGCCAGCACGAGATTTGAACTGCACCATATTTTACGCAAACCGGCATAAGTCATGCGGTCAAGTCAAGCGCATGGTTATACCAGAACCTATCACCTGTTTAGCAAGATTAACCCAATAAAAATAGCTAATAATAAAAACCCTGAGAGAGTGCCGAGCAAAATTAAAGGATTTTTCTTTTCCAAGTTCTCAATGTTTTTTAATGTATGTCTTCGGCCTCAATCGCAGAGTTAATAGACTCAATCGCTCTTTTTAAACCGTACGCATCATTCATTAGAGTAGATATTCTCAGGTTTCCATTTTTATACAATATCTTGTATGAAAATATACTGTCCTCGATCTTTGTGATCTCAAATGGATTAATAGATGTCGTTTTAAAAATAGATTTAAAAACAATCAGTTTCGACTCAGTCAAAGTGACCCTGTAAGGGACTCGTAATATCTGATACCAAAAATATATACAAAAAAATGGCATTGCTGCATGCCTATAACTATCATAGGGCGGAATACTGATTGTCGTAATCAGCAGCAGGAATAAGCAGATTAATCCCTTGTATTCTATTGAGAACTCGTATTTTGCCATAACGTGAAGCTGACTTGCCGCCAGAATGACATTCTAACTGCACCGGGCTTAACGCATACCGGCATAGATCACGCGGTCAAGTCAAGTGCATGGTTAGAGAGCATCTGCAACATTCCACCCTTCGTGTGTTAATTCGTAAACTTCACCCTTGTAGCCACGGGCAACGACCAATCCGTTGTCCTCTAGCTCATTAAGTGCGCTTTCCCATATTGCGGCTTGCCGACCACGCTCGCCGCCAAACGATTCTCCACCAGCTTGGATCACCCGACCACCCAAATATGACATCTTCATGATTGTGCCATCGTCGCGCGAGGCTGCCGCTTTAAGTAGGGTCTTTGCTTCTTCTGAGAGGCTGTAGGTGAGATCTCTTTGTATGGTTCCGATATTGTTCAATTGCTCATCAAATGATTCAGACAAGATCAACCCTTTCAGGTAGTCATTTTTAGCAAGGCAAAGTTGAAGTTGTTTTGAGAATTTTTGACGAAAATCAGAAATGTTCTCATAGGTTTCAATTAGCCCCTGACCCTTCCACTTTTCTCTTACAACCTTGACTTGGGCATATTGATCTGCATCGATACTTTCTGGTGCTACAGGTCGGGATGAAAAGTAAATCATCGCAGGCTTTCCTGCGGCAACGTGCTCCTCGATCTCCTCAACCGTTCCACTCTGGGATTTACCCGTAGGTGTTCCAAGACGTGTCCAGAATACCCCCACCAACAAATCACAATCTTTCAGTATTCTGGAATTAATTAGCTCCTGTGGGCGCATCCCAAGCTCGGGAGATGAATGTGTTTCCCAGCCGACTGCCGCAAGCATGACCCGCGAGACGGAAGCATTCACGTCATTCCAGTCGTGTATAACATTTCTAATAATTTCCCGCTCATCCGAGACATCGCCCGGGGACGCGATCATTACCGGAATTACTATAGCTTGATATGCCACTGTGATCCTCCTTTACGCTCTAATGATTTGAGCTAACCTGCCGGCCACGTGACTTTCGATCCTGTACTGGCCCTTACGTAAACCCGCATAGTTTTCCCGGTCAGGTTGAGCGATTTGTTGTACCCGGTTCTATATATTAAGCTAAACATTTACGATGTCAGAAACCCTTGATTAAAAAGGAATAGGATCTTCCTTTTCGAGCTTCTTTCGTTGTTTTTTTTCTTCTTTTTTTCTCTTTCGATCTTTGACAATTTGTTCAATGGATTTAACTTGATCCGGATGTTCTTTGCGAAATCTCTTGTAATAAATGGACTCAATAAAATCTGGGAGAGGTGCTTTCCAAGGCTCTTGCTTATGATTTGCAAGCTTACCAAACTTCTTAGGATTCATGCCGAGTTCTCTTGCCATCTGAATCTGTTCATGTGACAAATGAAAACGCTTTCGAGCGTCAATCCATATTTTAAGTTTGTCAGGAATTTTCTTTTTCTTTGCCATTTTGTCAATTCCGGTGATAGGTATAACGGCCCGAGATGAGCTGCAGGCCACCATAGTTTAAGAACCTGAGAACTTTACGTAAAACCGCGTAGCTTTTCCTGTCAGCTCCATCTCGATGGTTAGACGGCATTGCAGCGACGTTAGCGGTCCTGTGGTCCAAACATCTTGGCAGTGATTTGGTACTTATAACTCTCTTGGCCACTTGCGTCGGGCTTTGTCCCCACACGGACACCACCGATCTTTTCTACGGCTCGTTGTGACCGGATGTTCTGGATGCCAACAAGAAAGACAACGCATCTAACGAAACGGAACGCGTGTTGTAACATGAGCCGCTTCATCTCCCCGTTGTAGCTGCCACCCCAGTAGGATCGAGCCAAGAACGTCCAGCCGATTTCAACCCCACTTCGTTCCTTGTCGTAAGCGTGGAATCGTGAAGATCCGATTATCTGTTGATTATTGACGTCAATAGCAACCAAAGCACCGCCAGATTCCAGGGACTCTATAAAAAACGCTTTGAAGGCAGCTTCTTCGTGGCGATTTCTGACCGGATGTTGTTCCCAAATGAGCGGGTCAGCAGCCACGGTATACAGGCCGTCAAAGTCTTCGGTTTTAAGTGGCCTTAGTTCGACAAGCTCTCCTTTCAAGACCGGTTGATAATCGAATGACATCGTTGATACCTCTTGCTAACTGATCGTTGGTCAGCTGCCTAACGTGAAGCTGACTTGCCGCCAGCATGACATTCGCAATGCTCCGGACTCTACGCAAACCGGCATAGGTCTGGCGGTCAAGTCAAGCGTATGGTTCGACGTCAGCAATTTCCTTTGCATCTAACAGATCATTTAGAAATGTTTTTATGAAAGCTGATTCGTCACTTGCTAAATACCTTCCAAATAATAGCAGTGCCACACCAAAAAAGACCATCCCGGGTGGAATAAGCATTCCCATTATTGAGCCGATATCAATAGGCGCTTTTTTTATGAAAATGGAGTATGAGGTAAAAGCAAAAATTGCGCCTCCGATTAGAAAGATACCAAAAAACCAAATATACATGAAAATTTTTACAAAAGGATGCAAACCGAAAGTACCGACTAATTCTGTTTCCCCACCTAAAGGCCTCATAGAGGCTCTTAATACTGTTTGAAACGAATTTCTATAGTCTATCTTTTTACTGATAGAAATGAATTCCCTGGATATCTTACCAACTGCTATTTTGGATGAGAAGTACGGAAACAACGAAGTTTCAACTGCTTCTTTGAGTCGCCTATAGCATTCGTCGGCAGAGTGAGGCGAGCGAAAAATTATTTTTTGGGATTTCGATTTGTTCATTAATTTATGTCAAACGGCTCAACTGAGCTACGGCGGTGGGGACTTTCGCTCTATCTGAATACTATTCGAATTCGAACTAGCGTCTTCCGTTAGCTCAAGTGATTTGTTATAATCCGAAAAAAAATCAAGTATCTAAAAAAAGTTTGTTATTGCCAAAAATATCATATATAAAATAATAAGACTTAAAAAAAAAAATAATTGCCATATTTTAAAAGTTTACCGATCGTACTTGATTCCCTTCTTTTGATTTCATCAGATATTTTTTCTATCGATTCTTTTGGCATAGAGAATATTGCAGAAATAAGAAAAAGTGTTGCACCCAAAATCAATAAAAAGGCGATATATTTGTGATTGTGGTAATACGCAAATAATATAATAGCACCATAGGCAACGACTATTAATGCCAGAAGTAGATCTTTCTTCGTAACCTCACGATCACCAGAATTATTTTTTTGAATTCCCATATGCTTGGTTATAACGTGAAGCTGACTTGCCGCTATGATGACATTCGAACTGTATCGGATTTTACGCAAACCGGCATAGATCATGCGGTCAAGTCAAGCGCATGGTTGTGTGCCGGGCATTGCCCGGCTGCTAAATGGTGCTGTCTGGTATTATGACATGCATACCAGTCAAAGTCCAGACCCAGCCTGACGGAGGCGAAGGGTAGCCGAAGGCAAGGGTGTTACAGCAATGTGCGCCTGAAGGAAGCCGGAGGCAAAAGCGCGGGTCGACGAATCCCGCTAAAAAACAGCGGGACGCAAGCGCACGCATTGCCCCGCACCGAGAGGTGGAGGGCAGGCAGATATGAGGCGGTGTATGGTCGGGACGAGTCCGCAACACATGGGTCTTCGCCGTAGGCTACGCCCCCACAGGGGACAAAGTCCTCTATCCGTCGTGACGTACTCCGTATATCTGACGATCGTGCGCTGAAAGTAGTCCCGCTTCCAGCGGGAGAGACCCGTTGCTTCTCGAAAGTTGGTACTTCTGATATTATAACCGGATTACCAGGGGGGACAAAGGAGGACGTCCGTTCCATTTAGGGACAAAGGAGGACGTCCGTTCCATTTATCTATTTTACCATTTGGTTCTTTGAAACAAGCTTAACTTAACGGAATTTAGCTTTCAATAACCCGCTTTTGAATTTTGTCGACCTCTGGTAATCTGGCGCCCAGACTGACCGCTTTGCTTACCGTAACCGCACTGATGGCTATTTCTTTGGAAACCTCGGTGCATTTATATCCCAATTTGGGCACCGCGATATAACAAAAAACCCCCCGCGCTTCTGTGACGAGTCGCTCCTTGCCGGTAGATTTTAGATTCTCAGGATTGATCTTGTAATAGTGTGACACTTTCTCTATGAGCGCTCGCAGACTGATCGCACCTGCCTGCAGCCGATATTTTTCTTCCAATTGTTCATCGGCTTGCTTTAGCACCTGCTCAACAAAATCAGACGAACCCAATAGGCGTTCATCGCCCTTGATCCGAATGCCCATATCCCGCAACTCTTTGAGCTCAGCCCAACCTCCAACTGATCTTAACAAACCACCGCCAACTAAATCTGGACGCCGGCCGTGTTTGACTCCTTGGGATACAAACTTTTCATATGCCCGGCGGGACTGTCTTAGCGATCGGCCGAATAATTTTAAAACATAGTCTGTATCCTGAAAATCAGCGTTTGCTTTACCCACAAGCGCGCTGTGACCGCACCATCGATATTTAGCAAGATCTTTTAGGTCTTTTATAACTTTTGCCCGTAAAGGATTCAAGTGAATATAGCATACCAGTTCTTTAAGGTAGACCTCCTCTTCACACAAAAACGATTTGTATCGATTTTGAAACAGGTGCCCGTGACGTCCCGCCAATAGGCGGGATTAAATGATACGGCGTACCCCGTCAACAATCTCCGCATCACAGTGGCGATTGGAGCCAATCCGGTTTTTAAAAGCATGTGGATGTGATTTGTCATAAACACCCAAGCGTAACAACCGGTCTCAGTCTCAGAAATAATGTCACTACATCGCTCAAGAAAATTCTCCCGATCAGCGCTGTCTTTAAATACCGCTTTACGCTCTATTCCACGGATAATTATGTGATGCAGGGCTCCTGGTGCATCTATACGGGCTTTTCTGGGCATGGTTTTAGGGTATCAGATTCAGATAATAATGTAAATATAGAAATAGAACGGACGTCCCCTTTCTTCCCCGCTGGCCATCAAATGTGAACAGATTCTCGAGTACACCCAAAAGCACAGGATTCTCAATCTCCGAACCGAGTTCTTCTTTCATCTCCCTTCGCAATGCCTCAATGCTCGTCTCTCCAAATTCGATTCTTCCGCCAGGAGGGCAATAGAAACGCTCTTGCTCAGTTGGGTCATACGCATCTCCCACGAGGATACGGTTTCCGTTTCGGAATACACAGACTACCTTTGCTCTGATGTATCCAGTTATCGGATCATCACCCATTTCTTTCTCCATGGCCAACAGTTGAGCTAACCTACCGGCGCTGGATCTTTGAACCTGAACAGAAATTCACGCAAATCGGCATAGTTTTCCCGGTTAGGTTAAGCGATTGGTTATACGACCAGTATAGTTACTTATCGAAGGAC
>Ga0209454_1001370_pt1 | contig 15076 bp, 17 predicted proteins | sample WorMetHERISLAND1_2_FD_187400 | JGI IMG/M metagenome (GOLD analysis project Ga0209454, IMG submission 187400) | Marine gutless worms symbiont microbial communities from Max Planck institute for Marine Microbiology, Germany - Olavius geniculatus... | ecosystem: Host-associated > Annelida >...
TCTGGCGACGGCGAGCCACAGCCCGCCGCCGTTTTTGTCCATCGCTTAGCCCAACATCCGCAGGGCGTCAGCGAACCGGCAAAACCTAACCATGCGTATGCACATGCGCCCAAACTGACGCACTACCTTGTAGGGTAATGCCCAACTACATCCGCGCCTTCGTTCCCGGTGGAACCTTCTTTTTCACCCTTAACCTGTTGGAACACCGCCGCCGTCTGTTGACGGACTACATCGATGACTTGCGAATCGTCTTTACCGATGCCCGCCGTCGCCGATCCTTCACCATTGATGCTATCCTTGTCTTACCCAATTACCTTCACTCGATATGGACCTCAATGTCATTAAGTTAGAAGGTTGTTATCTCGACCGAAGGGGTAACTGTTCGGCCTCCTCCACTTCGGGATCAGGATCGAGAGGGAGTTGAACGGTTACCCGGAGGGAGAGATCTTTTCAGCTTGCAGGAAGTTCCGGAGCATAGGATTTCTCGCTCCGCTCGAAATGACAACAAGTAGCACCAAATGTTGCCGGCAAGGCTTAACTTAACGGCATTGGTGTGGACCCCGCCTGCGGGGGATGGCGATTTCTCCACTCGTTGGCACGACATCAAGGCACGATTCTCGGCACGGATTCCGAAACATGAGCGGCTTTCAATATGTAAAAGCGGGGCTGTATCCACCGCATTGGGCGGCGGACGATGTTGTAAAGGAATTGGCTCTGGAATAACCGATGTGGCGGGATGCGCTACGCTTTCCCGCCCTACGGTCCTTGAGGTGGGTCAATCGCCCGGCTGGAATTCTAACGATGAGCACAGAAACCAAAGACGTAACCGAGCAGCTCTACGCGGAGATCGAACGCACGCCGGAGCGCTGCCGGCCGTTGTTACTGCGGCTCGTCCATTCCTTCCGCGAAGGCATCGAGGAAGACGAGCCCTGGCCCAGCGCGGCCGATTCCTTCCGTGAAGGGTGGCGGGACGTCGAGGCCGGCCGCGTGCATTCGGTCGCTACCTTGTGGGACGGGATCGACACGGATTAGCGGTGTGGCGGTCAGCTACTCGGATGCCTTCAAATGTCAACTCAAGCGATTGAGTCGCCGGTATCGTCGAATCCGCGATGACATCCAGCCGATCATCGATCGGCTCGAGACGGGCGAAACGCCTGGAGAGCGCATCGCGGGAGTCGGGCATATCTTGTACAAGGTGCGCGTCAGGGTAGTGCTTAACGTGTAGTGATGAGCTTCCTGCTGAACCTTTTGCTGCCCCGCTGGGAAAACTGCACGACCACTACATGTTAAGCACTACCCGCGTCAGAAATACTTCCGCGACGCGGGGGAAGAGCGGCGGTTACCGAACCATCTATTACCTGCAGACGACTACCGACGTGCTGCTGGTAACGATTTACTCGAAATCCGAGCAATCCGACATCGACGCTGGTGAGCTGTTGCGGATCATCCGCGACGACGGCTGATCGGCATCCTACAGCTCGACTTGAAGGAGAGCCACGTAGGCTGGGTTGAGAAACGAAACCCAGCGTTTACGAGCTAAATGTCAACACGACCTAGAATTCGGTAGTGGTAAATTTTCAAGGGAAACCGACGCAACCATGCCTGACACTTCCTTATCGCTGTTATATGAGCAAGATGCCTACACCTGGGCATTGCGGAATGCGGAGCTGATTCGTACCCACCGCTTCAGCGAAGTGGACTGGGAACATGTTGCCGAGGAGATCGAAGCGGTGGGGAAAAGCGAATGGAGGGAACTCGAAAGTCGGTTGATTGTCCTCTTGGCTCATCTGTTGAAATGGCAATACCAGGCCGAGGGGCGCGGAAGGAACTGGCAGGCGACCATCAAGGAACAACGTTACCGCATCCGTCGAGTGCTGGAGTCCAATCCGGGCTTGAAGTCGCATCTCGATACGATCCTCCGGGATGCTTTTACGACGGCGGTACTCGTAGCTACCAGGGAGACCAATCTGGATGAATCGACTTTCCCTGATGTATGTCCATTCAGCTTTGAAACGATCCTGGATAGCGATTTCTGGCCGGAGTAACTAATTGTCGAGTGCTTCCGTAGTGATAAGGATAGCTACTCTCCAACCCTCCGTAATGCCTCATCCACCACTTTCCTCGAAAGATAAAGTCCGGCGGCCATCATATCTTCGATGACAGGCCGGGCTTTCGGTATTAGGCCGCGTTTCCTCGCTACCAACACGATTCCCAGGGTTCCCCGAACGGGAATATCCAGGCTGGCGGCGCACTTCCTACCGGTCAGGTCATCAATGATGTCTTCGGTGCCCGGATGCTCAGAAGCCAATGCCAGCACACTTGATTCCCCGGCACCCAGGTGCCATTCGGTAATAGCGGCCGGAATATCGGCGACCGGCTTGGAGATCAGCCATTCTGTTTGCTCGATGGCCTTGGCCGTGACGTCTTGTTGCCCTCGGTGCAAAATCTCCGTTGCCACTGGCTCTGGAACCCAAATCTCATCGGCGAAGGCCTGCAGCAAATCCGGATGATGGCTGCGTGAAAGAAAGATCAGCGGAGAGGCATTGATGATTGCTTTGTCAGCCACGGGTGAGCTCATTATCCAGATCGTCGAAATCCACCACAAACGAATCCTTGCCCATGCGAGCCAGTGCCAGCAGAAAATCCGTCCGATCCATTCCCGCGATCCGGGCCGCCCACTCCTGAGAGATGCGCCCCTGCTGGTACCAATGGGCGGAAGCGGCCAAACGCAGTTCCTTGTCTAACTCACCGGGACTGCAATGCAGTACGGAATGCACTGTTTGCGGTAGTTCTACGCTCACTTGGGTCATTGTCTTTGCCTCTTTGGCTACTCAGGTTGCCAACTACCGGCTCCCGGCTGCCGACGCGAAAGGCGGGATGCGCTACGCTTTCCCGCTCTACGGTCCTCCTCTTTGAATATCTTCCGGCTCCACATGTCGCCTTTTATGGATTACAGCCAGCACTTCGATGAGATTATCGGATTTGACCTCATACAAAATCCGGTAGGAATACAACCCGAGTTCACGCACTATGCCTTCATTCAGTTCCGGCACCATTCACCCTTTATGAGGCAGTTCGTCCAGACCGATGGTTTTCTTGACCAGGGCCTCACTGAGACGCTTGGCATACAGTGGTGAGTTCCGGGCGATGTAATCATGGATGTGGCGAACCTGGTTTTTGGCGTGGTTCGTCCACTTCACCATGATTGAATATCCTCAAGTACCTCTGCTGCGGATTGGATTTTTCCTTTGGCGACGTCTTGTTGGCCACGGCGGATATTTTCCAGTACATAGAGCCGGTAGATAATTTCTTCAGTATCCACATTGTCGGGTAGCCGTCGAATCACGTCTAACGCTTCCTGTTTGGCGGTTTGCATCGTCATCTTGATAATCTGCTGGTATGGGTGAAGGTCTGTGGCCGAATACGTGCGGCGATGAACTCGCACAACACCTGACGGCTGATCCACAAAGGCCGTCCAGCCTGGTGGGTCTCCTTGATCGCATTCAGTGCCGGCTCATGCAATGGTGCCGTCGCCACGTTGGCGTAGATCATTGGTATCGATGAAAAGCGGTTCAGCGTCCGTATGCCCGCGGGCACGCCACCGACGGCCGGCACGGTTACCGGCCCGGTGCGCCCTTGACTGGCCACTTCCGAGCGACCGAGCCCACGCTCGGTCAGAACTCCGCCGCCTGGTGGGGCAACGGACGTGAACGTAAGCGCCACCAGGAGTACACAGCCTGGCGGCGGGGAGGACACGCCGATAGCCTCAGGCACCTGAAGGATGGTTATGACGGCCGCTATGGGGAAGTGACCCCCGGTTGTCTCCTCTGCCACGCCGCCGAGGCCGCCATCGATCCCCGCCATGAGCGCACCTTGGATTCGATCGAGCACGGCATCACCTGCGCCGTTTGTCACCATGTCCATGGTGGTCCGGGCGCACCACGCCTCGAATGCGGCTACTGCCACGGACAAGGCGCCTTCTACCATCACCCGGAGCGCAACGCGAATCACGTTGTCTGTGGGGACCAGGCGGAGGTCACGTGCGTAGCCTGTCACATGCCCTTCACCGCCGAGAATGGTGGCGGGCTCAATCTCCACACCCATCATCCAGGTATTATCCCACCCTCGGATACCGAGCAATACGGCGTCCCGAGTAGCTATGCCAACGGTCAATGCCACGCCGACCGACAACCGGAGTGGCTGCAAGCCGCCTTTAAACGTCACTATCGGCCAGCGCCTGCCCGCCTGGGTGCACGTACTCGCCTCAGATACTTACGGCGGGATGCGCTGCGCTTTCCCACCCTACGGCCCTACTAGGATTCCTTGAGGGACCCAAATCTTTACAACTGAGTCAAATTGTTGCATGGCACAAATCAGGATCAGGATCGGGATCGAGATTCCGATTGCGATCCCGATTTCGATTTCGACCTACCCTGGCTCTCCAACGGCTGGTTGGGCGTAGGAGATGGGGCCTTATGAGAGAGGGGCTTTTGGCCCTCATGCCTCGTCGGTCTGAGGCGCAGCCTCGCTAAGGATATAATCACACGGAACTTGGCATCTAACAACCAAGCAACCCATGTTAAACTCAGCAAGATAATCGTGTATCCACATCGGTATGTCTGAAACTACGGAACAAGACGCAAAGAAGAGGCCCGTCATTCGTTACGGAGTAGGTGAGTTCTACGGATTCGACTTGACCATGCTCACGCCTGCGCGTATTCGCACTTTGGCCAATGCTCCCTTCAAGTCTCAGCCCTGTCCATTTCGCGGTAGCGAATCGTCCTGTAACAAGAACGGTGGGGTATGCACGCTTCGGCGATTCTCAAAGGCCGCTCATAAAGTCGAACCTGTTCAGGATGTTTCGCTCGTCGCAACCTGCCCAAATCGCTTCTACGATAACAATTTCACGATGGGGTAAGAAGATGGCTGTTGTTGTAGACCGGCCATTCTGGGATTCACTCGGAAGCATCTCCGAAGTTGACCACGTTTCAAACTGTGACATTGCATGGTTTGTCATGGACTACCGACATAATGGAGAAAGGTTCCACATGGAGCCGAAGGATTTACACTTGACTACGCTTGACCGCGCTGTTGAAGGGCTTACAGGGGATAAGCCCACCAGCCTTGCTGACTTCGAGAAGACCTTGCGCTCGAAGCTGGAAGGTACCTAAACCTTGTTGTGATCGAGCCAATTCAAATTACGGCCGATCAGGAGCTCTGTCATTTCAGCGTGGTGCGTACTTTTCATACGCAAGGGTCGATACTCGAATCCAAACGCCTGAGATAAATTCCGAATCTCTTTTTCATTGTCGTAACTCATAAGAAACGGGCCTGATATGGCTGCCATCTTCTCAAACAATTGCCGGTGGTCTACCTGCCAGTTACGATAGAGCCTCTTCGCCGCCTTTGTGTAAGGTGGATCGACATAAAATGCTACCCAGGGATCGGCCTTATACTCATCGATCAATGCAAATCCGTCGCCATTATAGAAACTTAGTCTGTGCAGGTTCGTATCGATTTCCCGTATTCTTCGAGCCAGCGTTTCGGGATACCACCGGGAGCTGATACCCCGGTTGTTCTCTCCGCTCTTCACAAGACCGGCTCCGGGAGCCATGATTCCGCCCCGCTGCACACGGTTTTGAAGTAGGGTCAGAAATGCGCGTTGTCGAAGAGACACAACCGAACCACGGGTGTCTTCTTCGAGGGCTTTTTTGACGTTTCCGATGGTCAGCTCAAAGTCGAGGATCTCCTGAGCCAACCAGTCACCCTGTCCGGTCAGGATTGTTTTCCAGACCGGTGCGACTCCTTCACCGGTTTCCGCCATGATCGCATGACCGGCAAGTCTTTCGAATGAGGCCGTCAGACTGGCAACGCCGCCACCCGCAAAAGGCTCTAAAAATAGGTGTCAGACGGACAACGCCGAATCATTCCGGAGCGCTTTTCGGCGTATCGAATGCTCAGAGGCTGTCTAAAAAAGGGCCGTAGACCAGAGCCGGGAGTAGGCTGGGTTGAGGAACGAAACCCCGCACCTGAATTTTCCGGTTATCCGCGCCAACAGCACGTTATCCCTCGCGACCAGAGGATTTAGGTGCGGGACGAAACCCAGCGTTCAGGGCCAGCCTGGTATACTGGATCTCGTCCCTCGACCCAGCTTACCGATTTAAAATCAAAGTGTCAGTTTTTAGACAACCTCTGAGACTTCATGCCATTTTCCGGCGGCGGCGCAAATAAGATCGGTAACCGTTACGAGCTGCTATGGACCGTCCGGCAGTTCATCCGGCTTTTAACCGGTGAAGTCACCTGGATCCGGCTCGAACCCATCGGCGCCGAGGGTGAGGGCATCGAATTCCGCCTGGAGCGCCGCGATGGCCGGATCGAGGCCCATCAGGCCAAGCGACAGCAGGCCGGCAAAGGCCATTGGACCGTCGCGGACCTGGCTCGGGTCGGCGTGCTGGAGGGGATACGCAGGCACGCGATGATAGGCGACGCGGAGTTCGTCTTCGTCTCCACCCAGGCGCCCAAGTCGCTCCCCGAGCTTCGGGACCGTGCGGAAATCGCTGCCGACTTCTCTGAATTCCGGGCCTCCCTCTCCCTCGAAGAGGGTGTCGCAAAAGCCCCTCTCCCGCCGGGAGAGGGGTTGGGGAGAGGGGGTTAAAGGGCGAGAGGGGGTCAAAGGGCGAGGATCGGTGCCTTTTGCGACGCCCTCCCGAACTGACGGGTGATTTTGACCGCTTCAAGAAAGGGCTTGGGGCAGCGAGCGACGAGCAGGCCTGGGAGACCCTGCGCCACACCCGGTGGACCACGCTGGATGAACGGACGCTGGGCAACACGATTCTGGCGCTTCTTGATGCCCAGCTGACGGGCGATCCGCGGACCGCATCCGATGCGCTCGCGACCTTTGCCCAGGACAAGATCCACCACCACATCACCCCGCGGGAACTCTGGAACTTCCTGGAAGGACGCGAAATCCGTCCCGCCGAAGTGGCCAAGGACAAAAACCTGATTGCACGTGCGCGTCAGTGTCGAAACGACTATCTCCACTCCCAGGCCTTCTCCATCGGGGATCTGGTATTGCCGCGGGCCGAGGCGGAGACGGCGGTTACGACCCTCCTGGATAGCTCGGGATCGACAAGGAGGATCTTTCTGGTGGGACCCGCGGGGATCGGCAAGACCGGCGTGACCGGCCAGATCGTGCGGCGGATCGCCGACGCCGGCTGGATCGCCTCGACCCGACTCAGCGGCCCGCCGAGATCGGTCGCCAACTCCTGGGACGCGAGAAATCCCCGGTAGCCATCCTGGCAGGAATGGCGGCGGGCGGCCCCTGCCTGTTGGTCAGCGAGCAACTGGACGCGGTGAGCGTGGTGTCGGGACGGCAGTCGGAGGTCTTCGACTACGTCTTCGCCCGGCGGTTCTGCGAGCTGGGGGGCCCCCTGCTCGGGTTCCTGCGCTCCGCCGAGCAAGACCTGTTCCACCGCTCCCAGGTACGCCAGATCCTGACCTATCGCCGCGACAATGACATCGACGCCTATCTGGATGATCTCCGGGACTGCCTGAGTGCCCCCGACGTTCGCTTTCATATAAAAAAGCTGATAATCGGCGTGGTCGGACAGGTGGCCGATCCCCGACCGGAGGAATGGGCGATCCTCCAGGACTCCCCCTCGGAGCCGGTCGGAAGACTGGCCGCTCCGGTGCGCAATGCCTTGTGGTCGTCTTCACCTTGGTTCCGCTTCCTGCACGCTCAGGGCGTCGTATCCGACTGGTTGACGAACGACCGGCCCGAAACGCGGGACTTCGCCCTCAGTTGGCTGAGCCAAATGGGGGGCACGGAGCCGGATCGGGTGGCAGACCTGCTGGAGGGGTTGGCCGGTCAATCGGAGGAGCAGGACGAACGGATCCTGTCCGTTATCTCCTGGCCCGGTGTCGCGGCTTCGTCGGGGCAAATCGAGGCGCTCTTCCATCGCTTGGCAGCCGGCGCAGGACACGATTGGGCCTTTACCTGCCGGACCTATCATCAATTTTTTGACATGTACTGTTACGGTCCGGTTGAAGATCAGCGTGTTGCCTGCCGCGCCCTGGGCCATTGGCTGCGGTTGCTGAAAGATGATGTCGAAAGGGCCGATCCATTCGCTCAGGATCAAGTAACCGAAGGAATCATCACCGATCATCAGCTCACGGAATTAGTGGAACATGCCGCCGCGGAGTTTGTGGAGGCCGTGGTCGAGCCCTTCCTGGAACTGCTTGCAGCCACCTCTATCCGGGACGCCGATCCACCCTTCAATGACCGGATCTGGTACGGGGGTTTTGACAACTCGATCCATCAGGAATCGGATGCCCTGCTCATTTTCTTGGTGGATGCGCTCAAGCGGACCACCGCTTCGTCGCTCGATTCGTTTCGCTCGGCCCTCGACCGACTGCGGTCGTCGGAATGCCGCACCGCCCATGCGGTCCTGCTGCGGACCTTGGCGATCGAAGGAGGAACCTGGAAACCCTTCGCCGTCGACTATCTGGAGGAAACCTGGACCCGGTGGGACCTCTGGCACGATTACCAGGCACTCTGGGACTGCCGCTGTCTGCTGCAAACCCTTGGCCCTCACCTCGACGAGAATGAGGTCGCACGACTGGAATCTCGGATTTTAAACCTCTTCGAGCGGTGGCGACCGTCGAATGCCGACGAACCGACGGAAGACATAAAGCACACCCGATATCGGGCACACTGGTTCCGGTGGCTCCATGGCAGAGGGCAGTTCGCGCTCCTTGGCGCCCTACCGCGAAACAAGCTGTCCCGAACCGGCAGGCGGCGACTCGCGGAGCTCTCACGCAAATCAGCCTCCTTGGGCTGGCAACTGGAGCGCCCCCACCAGGTCCGAGGTGGAATTACCATATCGTCGCTACCCAGTCAGGCCGTTACGCGGATGACCGATGCCCACTGGCTTTCTGCCATCCGCAAATACGCCGACGATAAAAAAAGAGAGTACCTGGAAGATCGGGTTCTCGGCGGTGCGAGCGAGTTACCTCGGGCACTGGAGAAGCAGACCAAGGCCCAACCGGAACGCTTCGCCAGACTCATGCTGGCCTTACCGGACGACGCCAACGAGCACTATTTCGAGGCCATCGTGATGGGTCTACAGGATGCCAGGCTACCGACGGAACTCTTGGTCCGGGTCGTCGAGTGTGCGCATAACCGGCCCGACCGCCTCCAAGGGCGGTGGCTCCCACGCACCATCGCCAGCCACGGTGACCAGCCTCTACCGAGGGCCATGCTCGATGTCATCGCCTGGTATGCCATCCAGGACCCGGACCCGGCCGAGGAGCTGTGGCGCAAGGACAAGGGAACAAACGGCCCCTACTACAACGGCGATCCCTATTTTCATGGCATCAATTCGGTGCGCGGCAACGCCGCGACCGCGATCGCCAGGCTGATCGTCAAGGACCTGAGGTACTGGGAGTATTTCGCCCCGGTATTGGGGCGCATGGTCACGGACCCTTCGCTTGCGGTACGCACCTGCGTGGCCGAGGCCTGTTCCCAGGCACTCCGCTACGACCGACCGCAGGCCATCGCATTGTTCCTACAGCTCTGCGAGGCCGGGGATGAATTCCTGGCAGCTCCGACAATCGAGCGTTTCCTGTACTACACGGCAGCTACCGATTACCAACAGATGCGCCCCATCCTGGAACGCATGCTGGCTTCACCGATCGCCGGGACCAGACAAGGGGCGGCCCGGCAGACGGTCTTGGCGGCCTTGGATGACACAAGCGCGCGTCCCTTGGCCGAAACGGCGATACACGGGGATAGCGACTCCCGCAAGGGGGCAGCCGAGGTCTTGAGCCGCAACCTGCTGACGGCACCGGACCGGGCCTATTGTGAGAGAGCGCTGATCGGCCTGTTCGCGGATCCCGACCCCGAGATACGCCGCACCGCCGGGCATTGGACATGGCCCGTCAAGGATGAATGTCGCATTGAATCCGCCTTGCCGGTAGTGGAGGCATTCATGGAGAACAGGGCCTTTTCGGAAAATACCAGGACTTTCTTTGGTGCCATCGAAAAGGCGGTCGATGCGCCGCCCGATCTATTGCTGCGGGCCGGCCAGCGGTTCATTGAGGTTGCAGGATCAGCAGCCGGCGACACCCGCGGCTCATCGGTAGCTGCCGCGCAAAACCTCAGCAGCCTCATCCTGCGTGCCTATCGCCAGGCGGAGCAGGACCCGCACCTCCGCGGCCGATGCCTGGATCTCTTCAACCAATTGTTGGCGGTGGGCGGCTACGGCGCCGACGCGGCCATCGAGACGTTCGAACGGTGACCGGCACATCGGGGCATGGAAAACTCCTTGGTTCTTCGAGCCAAGGGGCTAAACACCAAGGCTCTTTATGGATTCCGGACTGTTTTGGAGTGCGCCGGCAAAGCGGCGCAGCCCCATCGAACCTCAGTAACGGGGGATCCCAGCGGCGCTTGCCGGAACGTTGGGCGTTGGGTTTTATACGCGCCGTGACGACGGCGCTTTCCCTTGGCCGCAATGCCTTGGTTGGAACGGATGCCGCGCCAAATCCAAAGCGGCGGCAGGTGCGTGCCACTTGGGCAGCACCTCGGTTACACAAATGCCGCAGATTTCTGTCGACGCCGGAGTGAAGTTGCCGCCGCACTCCAAAACGTCCGGTGGTGTCTTACCACGATCGTCAGCAGTCCGGAATCCATAAAGAGCCAACACCAATTACGATTCGTGTCCATTCGTAGTTCTTCGATGCGGTTCGCGGTCGGCGACGCGCAGTCCGGCATGGCATACCACGCTCACCGCACCACCGATGCGGTTCGCGCCGGTCGCTCCACACCCGGCGCTCACCACATCACCGATGCGGTTCGCGCCGGTCGCTTCGCGCCCGGCGCTCACCACATCCTACGCTTGACGCGAGGTCCGCGCGGGCAGGTCGCGCGGGGGATCATGTGGGTGTAGTTGCGTTGAGACGCGGGCACGGGCCTGGCCCTGGATTAACGAGCCGTTGGGCGTCGAACGCAACACGCTTGTCCCGACGCAGGAGGGATCTTTTCCCCCAGACAGCACTGGATCATTCAGGATTGCTTGGTGCCGCCTACTCTCATCTTTGGTCCGCGCAACGGATCCTACGAGGTTCCGAACCGCAGGGTCCGCTGTTCGGTACTGCTGTATTAGATACTCCGCGCCGAGCCCGTAGGATGGGCAAAGCGGAGCCTGTCCATCCGGATGGCCCCGAACACTGGTCATCGCGCAAGGCTTTCCGAACCACGGCTCCTTGCCGGGAGATAAACAAGGCGAAGCGTGCCCATCAAATGGCGATGGGCACACGGCGCGCTATATACCCTCCCAGGCCATCGCGGTTCGGGAATCCCCCTGGAATGACCGCAGCCTTGGAATCCAGCCTGCCGGGCGCTTGCTTTGCCCATCCTACTAAATGTCAACACGACCGATACTCCGCGCCGCGCTCGAGCTCAGCGCCGAGGATCAGACATTCGCCAGGATGGCGTCTACACTGGCCTTGGCGTCGCCGAAGAGCATGCGGGTGTTGTCCTCGAAGAAGAGCGGGTTCTGCACCCCGGCATAGCCGGTCGCCATGCTCCGTTTCATTACCACCACCGCCTTCGCCTGCCAGACCTCCAGGACCGGCATGCCCGCGATAGGGCTGTCCGGATCGGTCTGGGCCGAGGGGTTGACGATGTCGTTGGCGCCGATGACCAGCACCGCGTCCGTGTCCGGGAAGTCATCGTTGATCTCGTCCATCTCCATGACGATGTCGTAGGGGACCCTGGCCTCGGCCAGGAGTACGTTCATGTGGCCGGGCATGCGTCCTGCCACCGGGTGGATGGCGAAGCGCACCTCGGTACCCTGATCGCGCAACTTGCGGGTGATATCGTTGATCACATGCTGTGCCTGGGCTACCGCCATCCCGTAACCGGGGACGATGATCACGTGCTTGGCGTCCTTGAGCAGCGTCGCCGTCTCTTCGGCGGAGACGGCGACGACCTCACCCTGATCACCGTCCGCGGCGGCCGTGCCCCCCGCGGTGCCGAAGCCGCCGGCGATTACCGCCAGGAACTTGCGGTTCATGGCGCGACACATGATGTAGGAGAGGATGGCGCCGCTGCTGCCCACCAGAGCGCCGGTGACGATCAGCAGGTCGTTGGAGAGCATGAAGCCGGTGGCCGCCGCGGCCCAGCCGGAGTAGCTGTTGAGCATCGAGATTACCACCGGCATGTCGGCGCCGCCGATGGCCATCACCATGTGGACGCCGAAGGCAAAGGCGATGATGGTCATGACCAACAGCGGGATCAGGCCGGAGCCCGTGTCCTCGGCCCCCACGAACACAACGCCGAGCCACAGACAGACCAGCCCCAGCCCCAGGTTCAGCCAGTGGCGGGCCGGCAGGGCCAGAGGCTTGCTGGAGATACGGGCGCTCAGCTTGCCGAAGGCGATGACCGAGCCGGTGAAGGTGACGGCGCCGATCAGGACGCCGAGATAGATCTCTATCTCATGGATGGTCTCGGCTACCTGGGCATCAGGGCCTTCGAAGTGGGTCGCCGGGTCCAGATAGCTGGCGAAGCCGATCAGCACGGCGGCCAAACCCACGAAGCTGTGCAGGATGGCCACCAGCTCCGGCATCTGGGTCATCTGCACGCGCCGTGCGACAAAGATGCCGATAACGGCGGCGATCGCGATGCACACTCCCAGGATGGCGTAATTGGTGACGAATTCGCTGGCGATGACGGCGATCAGGGCAATGGCCATGCCGATGATGCCGTAGACGTTGGCGCGCCGGGCCGTCTTCTGGTGGCTCAATCCGCCCAGCGCCAGGATGAAGAGGATGCTGGCCGCAATATATGCGGTCGTCAGAATGCCTTCGGTCATTGTCGAGCCCCCTTATTTCCTGAACATGTGCAGCATGCGCTGAGTGACGTAGAAGCCGCCGAAGACATTGACGGTGGCGATCAGGATGGAAATCGCGGCCAGTACGACGACCAACAGGGATTGCTCGTTGGAAACCTGGAGCAGGGCACCGATGACGATGATGCCGCTGATGGCGTTGGTAACGCTCATGAGGGGGGTGTGGAGGGCCGGGGTCACGTTCCAGATCACCATGTAGCCCACGAAGCAGGCCAGCACGAACACGGTGAAATGGGCCAGAAAGTCCGTCGGGGCCACGCTGCCCAGGCCGAGCAGGGCCAGGAGGCCGACGCCCATCATGACCGCGGTGGCCAGGCCTTTAGGCCTTTTCTCCGCGGTCGCCTGCGACGCCGCCGATTGGGGGGAGGCCGCCCTTGGCGCCGCCTTGGCGGGGGTTGGAGTCGCCTGCAGCTTGGGGGGTGGTGGCGGCCAGGTGATCTCACCCTCCTTGATGACGGTGGTGCCCCGGATGACCTCGTCTTCCATATTCACGTCGATCCGGCCGTCCTTATCCGGGGTCAAATCGGTCAGCAGGTGGCGCAGGTTGGTGCCGTAGAGCTGGCTGGACTGAGTGGGCAACCGGGCCGGGAGTTCCAGCTCCCCGACGATGGTCACGCCGTGACGCACCACCACCTCGCCGGGCTTGCACAGGGCGCAATTGCCGCCCTGACGGGCGGCCAGGTCGACGATGATGCTGCCCTCCCGCATGGACTCCACCATGGCTTCGGTAATCAGCTTAGGCGCCGGCTTACCGGGGATCAGGGCGGTGGTGATAATGATGTCCACCTCCATGGCCTGACGGGAGAAGAGCGCCATCTCGGCCTTGATGAACTCCTCGCTCATTACCTTGGCGTAGCCGCCCTCGCCGCTGCCTTCCTCCTCGAAATCCAGCATGAGAAACTCGGCCCCCATGCTCTCCACCTGCTCCTTGACCTCCGGGCGGGTGTCGAAGGCGCGGACCACGGCGCCCATGGCGCCGGCAGCGCCGATCGCGGCCAGCCCGGCGACCCCGGCGCCGATGATCAATACCTTGGCCGGGGGGACCTTGCCCGCGGCCGTTACCTGGCCGGTGAAGAAGCGGCCGAAGTAGTTGGAGGCCTCGACCACCGCACGGTATCCGGCCACATTGGCCATGGAGCTCAGGGCATCCATCTTCTGGGCGCGCGAGATACGGGGCACGCTGTCCATGGCCAGGACGGTCGCCTTGCGGGCGGCCAGCTTCTCCATCAGCTCCGGATTCTGGGCCGGCCAGATAAAGCTGATCAGGGTGCCGCCCTCGCGCAGCAACTCGATCTCGTCGATCGCCTCGTGCGGATGGGTCTCGGGGGCGTTGACCTTGAGCACGATATCGGATTGGGCCCACAGGTCCTTGACGTTCTCGACAATCTCGACCCCCGCTTCCCGATAGGCGTCATCGGGAAAGTGGGCCTGCTCGCCGGCTCCGGCCTCGATCGCCACCGAGAAGCCGAGCTTGCGCAGCTGCTCCGCCGTGTCCGGCGTGACGGCAACCCGGCTCTCGCCCGGATGGACCTCCCGCGGGGCCCCGATCTTCATGGACATTAGGTTCCTCCTCCAACGGATTTTTCATTGTGCTTTCGTTATAATTTTTGGGACCTAAAAACAAGCCCAGCCTCGGTAAGGGTAAGGGTTCAGCCCTGTTTAACGTTTTGCCATCCCTGGCGCCTGGATTCCGGCGTCCCAGCCGGAATGACGTGGTGGGGGCTAAACGGTTTCCGGGTTGGGGCTTCGGGTAGCTCGGTTTTTAGGTCCCTAATTTTGCATGCGAGTAAGCAGCCCGCGCCTTCCCGGTGGGCGCAGCCTTGCGGTGGGCACAGCCCGCCCTACGGACGCGATTCCCGCGTGAGTGGGCGCACCGCCGACCTCGGGGTGGGGTTTGCCCCCGCCCGGTGCCGATTTCCGCACAAACGGACACCTCACGCCGGAGCGCGGACGTCTCGTTCGCAGTTGACCAGATTGGCGACTCGGATACAAGCTGCCTGAAGAACGGGCGGTAATAAGAGAGCCAGCTTGTTGCGCCTTGGGTAGTGCGTCAGTTTGAATTTTCCTGATTCCGTTTTTTGTACGGGTCCCTCTTCTTCGCCGGCGGCTCCCGCGCGTCCATCAATTCCACGATCCATTCCGCATTCCTGACTGTATCAGATAATCCG
>Ga0209454_1001371_pt1 | contig 15075 bp, 8 predicted proteins | sample WorMetHERISLAND1_2_FD_187400 | JGI IMG/M metagenome (GOLD analysis project Ga0209454, IMG submission 187400) | Marine gutless worms symbiont microbial communities from Max Planck institute for Marine Microbiology, Germany - Olavius geniculatus... | ecosystem: Host-associated > Annelida >...
CAATAAATTGCAAAAATTGTCCCATTGGCTGTTCATACAATTTATTCCTTCGTTTTCCACCCCTGCGATTTGGTGCCGGATTTTCCAGTCTCGCGTCTTCAGTCGCCCCAAATCGAGTACCGGCTTATCTGGCTGGGGAAGGCGGGGCGCGTTTACCTATGTCGAGTGGCAGGTAACACTGTGATCCCATACGGTAGATGACGCTCCGTAGCTCGGAGATGGGCTTCCCATAAAGAGCTATAACAAGACCGATACGTGGAGGCCAAAACCACATCCTTGTTAGAGTAGGGCCCTGCGGAGCGAATTCTTTCGTTTCTAAATCTAGCGTCATTTAACACACAGAAACGTGTACGATCGGTTAAAGCCTTCTAAGTTCTAACACACAACGAAGTAGGCCTACATGACGGCTTGGCTATAGTTGCAATAACACTGTATAATAGCAATGTAGAACTGCGTATAAAAACTGCCGCCGGCAAACCGCAGTATGTCATGACTGCAGTGCAATGCATACACAGCATGTTGCGTGCAGTGGAACCGTGTAAGTACTGATCGACGAATAATGTGAAGCGTAGGGCCTATGAGTTGAGTAGAGTAGAGTAGAGTTTGACGTATTCACGCCTCCTCTGGCACGTACACGCGATCAACGTTTTCTCTTGCTGTTGCAATTCTTCAAGACATCGCACCAAATAGTGACTATGGCATATATAGGGCCTATGCATTTGCACGAGTCTATTCTAGAACAAGTTAGGCCTACCAGTCAACGTTCTCTCGGCAAGTAGTCTGCCACTTCTCCCATCGAGACTCAACTTCTCTCCTACTCTAGACTTATCTGTTTACTGGTGCCTATAGACCTGCAGTGATGACTCGTAACTATAACGTAGCAAAGCGCCTCCCTTTTTATGATCTTATCGTTTACGTTTTATGAAGCTTTATGCCTACAACTCTGCTTTTAACTTAGTCTTTAACTTCATGCTGCAGCATTCCCGCTGTGTACTGTTCGTGGTAGGAGCCTTTTTGCTAAACGGCCGGTCATGTATAGGCCTAGCCTATAGGTAGGCCTACCATGTTTGTTTCTGTCTTACGTTCGCATTTCATGTACGATGGCAGCAACTTGCAACAGGCTCACAGCCGCCGCAAAACAATAAATACACCAATGAATAAGCAACGGAATTGCTCTGCATGCGTTTGCTACACGGTAAATCGGGACTAACGAGATAGAGGCAGGGATGCCAGGGAAGGAGCGACAGTTTCTTTGATTATCACCTCTGCTATTCAGACTAATGAATGTCGTCAACTCAGGCTGGTAGATGGGAAAGGCGTTACTCTTATCCATTTTATTTATCCCTATTTGAATTCTTGGAGCAAGTGACCCAATCCCTCTTTCCCGCTTTCTTCTTCTCCATTATTTGCCCTTTCTGTCATATCTTTTTCCTTCGTTTTTCCGGCGAACTTTATACGGAGTCTTCGGAATATTGTAAGCTCTCAGTGGTGTCTGGAGTGAAGTTCGATCTGCCGTAAATTATGCGACATTCTGGGTCCAAAACACAACTTGGAGCAGCTCAGAGAGATATATCTGCCAACTGCCGTCGAACGGCTGGAGAAACTTTCCCAACTTTTATGATCGAGCATTTTCTCCAGGGTTTATAAGAATGGACGCCACTGCTACAGAACGCATATGCTTTCAGCACATTATCTTAGCGCATCATCTGCATCATAATTTTTTGTGAATATTAAGCCACAAAATCGAGACAGAATGGTACTTATGACGTTGTCCGCCAATAGCATGCCTGTGCTGAGTTACCTGCTTTAATTATACACAGCTGTGCGTTCGCAAGTGTAATTATGTGACTATGGTGACTCAAAATACGAGACAGCGTGCCGTGTCCGTGTCGGAGCATCCTGATGTTATGGTATAGCTCTTAATCAAAAAGTCATCTCAGAACTAAGGAACGTCACCTGCCATATGTGATCACATACCTGCTGCTCGACACGGGATGCTTCTTGTTTTAACCCCAGCCAGACAAATCGGTACTCGATTTACTGACCCCGGAGAGATGTAAAGCTGAGTTGACCTTTTATTTCAGCCTTCTTTGAAGTTTCACTGCGTGCAAAAGTGAAAGCGTTAGTACAATCGGACAACATTTGTACAACCAGATGTGGCACGGTATTTTATGGGACACAGTCTAGAACAGCTAGTAGGCCTACTGTGCACTATACAATATGAAAGCAAGTAGCTAGCAAACGCTGTATATTGCACACCTGAGTTGTTATTCAGTTTCTACTGACATCGAGACTACGCCACAGGTGGCCAGCATAGGCGTATGCGTTTTTTGGCAGCCTGCCAAGGTATATTTTTTGTTGCGTCTTGCATGACAAATAGGCCTACAAGGTGACGCAAAATCAAAAAGGAAATTTCATTTCCATACGACGACAACATGTATGCATTAAGCTGCAAATCCAGTTTCGCTATTCGCTGCGTCGAGTGACAAAAAATGCGAGTTGCACGTGAAATTTTTTCTGTGCGATTTGTGGTTAACTGCAGCTCCTCTTAGCAGTAGATTATTTCGTCAACAATGCCAATGTTCTTAGCCGTTTGTACTGCGTATGTTACACTTTTTTATGCGCCATCCGGTAAATTATTCTATCTCTGTCGATCTCGCTGTATTATGCACGTTGGCCGTTCCGGTTGCATAACGAATCTTGCACAGGAACATGAATCCGTACGACATTTTGCTGCGCACGCAACACGGCTTGCGATCTGCAGCTAAGCCGATCTGCAGCTTCCTAGCAGAATGGATCATTGTCATCTACGTGCCTAGGCCTGCTACATACATAAACGATCTGGCTCAAACTTGGATAGCAGCGTAATATTGCTCGTGCCGATCTCGACTCTCAATGTGATATCAACCGGTTTTCGAAAATCTTTCGCTGACCAAGTCGTTGTTGAAAATGTGAAAAAGAGATTCTATCACTCCCTAAACGCGACGTAAAATATGGTCATCTTTAGAATACTTAACTGTGGAAAGATACCTTAGAATTACTCACTTACTCCGAAGCTGACTACTTCTCGAAGTATAGCGTAGCGACGCTTTTCGGTATCACTGTATGCCTGACTTCTCTACTGGGCATGGGCCTGTGCAGTAAATGTCATGTCCAAGAAGTCACTTGAAACATTTTCGGAAGTTGAGATCTCGGTGCCTGTAGCGACAGTTCGTTTAGCTGCAGAGTATTATTACAAAGCTAACAATGGAAGAACGTTTTCCCAAGCTATGAATGTATCACTTGAGAACATCGTGCAATAAACAATGGGCGACTTCATTCTTTGATTTAGACTTTCGTCGAGACTTTCGCTGAGCCTAAACCTCGGTCTAAGTATCCCAATGTAGCCCAATGCCCACATATTATGCGCGCGTCCTTTTATCTTTAAGCTTTTAAGCTGAAAATTGCCACACCGGATTTTCTCTGTTTTGGAGAACTCTTGCAGCAATTTTTTTGGTTTCCGTATATTTTTTCTTAGTTTTCCAGTTGGAGACATACGAACTGACAAACGAACAGGCAGGCGTACAGACGAGACCCGTAATGCGGTCTATTAAAACGGCCACATAACGATACAAATCAGATATTCCGGTGCCTGTCGTGCGTACACAGCTGCCAATGACAGACACTAGGCCTGCCTGCTGCATTTAGTCGAGCTAATGGACAGCTGATTAAATCGATAAATTCACTTACATCACCGCAGCAGCAGACTAGCAGCGGTAGCAGCAGTAGTAAGTACGAACTCGCTGTGTTGCCGACCGCCATTACCGTCGCGGTTCGTACTTGAAAGCGACCGGCGGGAGACTGTTCAGAGTCACTAGTTGGATTCAGCGACGGCACTGTTAGAGCATGGGGAGCTAATGAGTTCGTGGCGCTAGGATTGCGTGTGCTCTGATCACAGCGCGTAATGACTGACGTAGGCCTACACAGCAGCTTCCCCGTGACGGTCGCGTCTTCGTCTTATACTGTGCAGATCGATATGAACGCCCAGATCATTAGCGTCCGTAGTTTACATGAAATAATTGTCTTCAGAATACTGTGTATAAAGTAAGGGTCTTTTGTTGTCACGATCGGATAATTCTTTTCTAGGGTTGCTTTGTTTTCGGCAAAAATCAAAAGGTATAAGCACGAGCATTATGCATTAGCTTAGACATTCATATCTGGCTACTGAGAACAGATTAAATGTCTAAGTTAATACATTAGTTCGTGCTTATACTTTTTGATTTTTGCCGTTTTACATCAGCGCTTATACAACATTAAATAAATTGCTTGCAGTTCTTATATATAATTCTATAAATCAGCCTAATCCTGGCACCAATGTCTTGTATGTTGTAGGGAGATGAACCAGCCAGTGGCGAAAACCAGCGAAGTAATCTGACAGGTCGGTTATACACGGTAGCTCGCGTGTCTTTACTCGTCACATTGTTGCGTCTTGCTTGTTCAAATAAAAAATATTACCACTGCATGGCATAGTCAATGGGGCCAGGTAAAAAAATCGTGTAATACGTGCACGAAAAAGCACAAAAAGAACAGATATTTTGCTTGCTGTATGCTTGTTGGGCTTCCTCTCAAATATTATCATTAGTGTATAGTTCGTAAACTAACAAATAAATAAATAAACGCCGGGTATTATAATCACCTAACTTTGTCTTTGGCGGAGGTAATAACCAAAAGGCAATTTTTCTGCACATTGTCGTGTGAAAATGCGATAAATTTGTGTCTGACTTATCAACAAAAAATGGCACTGTGCGATACCGCAGCAGATTTTATTATAGGTGATGGACGCGGGGCTAAAACGTGACTGTAAAAGCAGCGAATGATGTGAAAAGGTTGCGCAATCTCGTGGATCCATCATATAATCAACAGCGCCTACGTTGTTGACAGTCGCAAAACTGTTATGTCATTTCAGTGGCGTCGTGCATTGCTTTTTTCATAAATCTCAAAAAAATTCTTATTTGTGGAAAATTCAAAGTTGTTATCTAGAAATACAAAATTTGGGCTGAAGATCCGCATTGTGGCGAATTTGGCGGCACAATTGAAATTTTGAGCACGTGTGTACGTATATGTGGGAAAATTGCAATTTTTGCCCTTTTTAACCCACGAGGCCGCTACGTTGATAATACAAGGCGACTATCCAGTGAATGGATGAACGATGGAGGTTTTGCTCCTGACTGCGTTGCTTTAAAGCACACTCGATCGTTAAACTGTTTATGTTTATGGATTTGCAGTACACGGAAAGCGCACTAACGCTCGCCTGGCCGGCGTTCTTGTCACTTCCCCGGCGATATATAACCATAACCGTGGCGCTTATTGTGCGAGGACCGAAACGGCTTATCGATCCAGTCATAACTGCGCTGTCTATTGCTGTCGTAAATGCGATTCAGCTTATAGTTCACGTCAGACGCGAAATTAGATTAGACTCTCTTACCGAAACAGCTACTGTGTAAAGTAATTGCGAGAACAGCACTCAACTTGAATAAACAGCGTGTGCCACAAATAATTTATTTCAGTATGCGACTGGTACAGTTCTATACATAAATTGACCACCGTTAGCAGCTATATAAGGAGTAACATCCAGTTAACGACTTTTTTAAAACTCAAACGATCTGCAAAATGTTATATGTATGTGATTCAAAGTGATGGGTCGACATTTTCTGTGCGCACAAAAAAGTAAAACTAAACGAACATAATTTGAAGCCAGGTCATTGGTGGTGATAACTTAATGTGAAAATAGCATTATGATCAGCACAGAAGCCTACGAAGCACGCTATTTTTTGACATTTATATGCATCACAATGTAGTGTAGCGACACGTTTCAGGTGTGGTGGGATCTTTAACGATTGCTTTATTACAAACTTTTTGAAAACTGCGTAGATCTGCATACAGCGAAAGAATGTTTAAAATCGATCAGTGTGTTTAATTAAAAAGTTTCATTTAACAGCATGAACAGTTTGGAAAAGTTCCACCCACAACTGCAACGAACTCCGTGGTGATTATGCAGAAAAATACGCTGCTGCACTACGCACTTCATTAGTAGTTGCAGAACTTTTCCGAAAGCCTCTCCTTCCCACTCGTAGAGGCTAGTACGTGGTTGTCGATCGATCGATCGCTATCTAATATGTTAACCACATGGCGCAGGCAATAATTCGACCGATAAACAACCGGCCAGCCGGCCGTATGTCACACGTCGCTGCAGCATTTTTATGTGCGGACGATGCTTAATCACCATTACGGCGTAAATACGTTCGTTCGTTCGTTCGTTCGTTCGTTGCTTCGTCCATTCGCCTCGCCAGGGGCGGCTGCGAATGCTGTTGTACGTTGCGTGGCCCGGCATAGAGCGTAGGCTATCGATTGGACGGCAGGCCGTGCCAGAGAGAGAGACAGGAACACAGGATGGCTCGCCGGACCGTGAACAATGCTTGCACCATGCCTGCTGGTGGGTCCGTCCGTCGGTCGGATCGATGGTTGCAAGTACTGGTCTACTCTACGTCTGCTACTGCTCGGTTCTGTGTGTTTGGTGCCACGTGTGTGGTCGACAGGCAGCCTTATCCAACGTGCAGTGCACACATCGATCTAGTACCGTTATTTCCTGACATACTTCGTCTTTCTGTTTCTCAGCATATTGTTATAGTGGCCCATAATCTCACTCCGATCAAGCGTGACGGTTAAAACGCGTTTCGCGTCTGTTTATCTCACGCACGTCCCATTTATAACACGCCGTCGATCAAAGTCAAGAATTCAGCACTAAACAACACTGTTTAGAATATATTATGCTTAGTTACACTCACAAAATTCACTCTAGTCACGACGCTGGGTAGCTCGAAGCCATAGTAGTCCTGACATACCTTGATGGTATCCATAGCATATGTTTTGAATAGCTTCGTGAAAAATCGGTTGATGGATATTTTTTCGCTGGCGTTCAGAGTCCGAGAAAAATCAGGAAATCACTAGCGGCAGAGGGCATATTCTTCTGTCTTCGGCTCTGTATGTGGCTGTTGCTGGTTTTCATTATTCCGCTTATATTTTTATGCTTCGGTTCGCCACTGCCGGACGCATTAAGTTTTCATGTCGTCCGTCCGTCCTTGAGTTCGTCCGTGCGTTCGTGATGTTTCTAGGATATCTTTGGTGTGCACTAATGGATCTTCAGTCACCAAACGCGTCTTATTTTTCACCGTTGTGTTGCACCGCCTGCACCGATGCATCGGAAGAGCTGATAACTGACAGTTTAATACAGTGCCAAACTAGAAAGCAGTCAGAGCCCGCATACCTCCGCCAAGGCCATGTTGTTCGCACCATATTCGGTTTAGCAGCGGTTTCTCTTATGCCCCATTGAAAGCAATGTTAACGAAAATTTCAAAGTGATCCAGAATCCAGGATTCCTTCCGGATCACCCCCAAAATTGAATCACTGGTAGTTTTTGCCACTCACGACATTCCTTGAAAATTTAAGAAAGATCCGTCCGTAACTTTTTGAGTTATCTTGCTAACACACAGACAGACAGACAAACAAACAAACAGAGTCTGACAAAAACATAACCTCCTTGGCAGAGGTAATAACTCGGGTCTAGCATTCTGAAGAAACTTGGCTGTGAACGTTTTATTCGACAGTTTGGTATTTTTTTGCATTATTCCTCGAATCTAGTATCGTATGAAATTTTGCAGTTTGGCATTGATTTAGAATTAACGGATGATTTTGAAAATTTGGCACTTTTTGTCAGTAGTATACATTGTGTTTGGTATTTTCAGTTTTAAAAAGTTGGCAACCCTATACACCGGTGAAATTCTCCAGTGAGCAGTGATGGGACCAAGGCACCAACTCGCAAGGCCAAGACCAAGGCCAAGGCATTCAAATTTCAATGCACTGAATACCGAATAGGTCCGTATATGCACACTATAAAACATGCAATTTAGATGTAAAATCTTTTATTAGGATTAAAAATATCAATAATCTTATTGATTTGGTGGCAGTGAACATCAATCTAATATTTACATTATGGCATCAAAGTTCAATAGTCCATAGTCAACTTATCAACTGCAGTTACAAATTAACGTTGCATGTTGCATCAGAAACATCAGATTCTCAAGCACAAAGTCTTAATTTGAATGGTGTGGGTGCATTATAATGCTGCCCTGTGAGAAACTCATTCTACAAACGCTGATGTAGCAGGAACACTGAAGAGGCGAGAAAATAGCGGCCTAAGGCAACTGTAATTTGTGTCAGCGAAACTAATGCGTAGTCAAAGCTCAAACAGACCTATGTAAAATATTTACCCAAAAGTGTGTAAGAAACTACAAGCAAACTTTCGATTTTATATCAATATCACAGTGATTTATGCAGTGCGTATTGTGTTGTATCTTGCGTTGGAGGTTAGTGTACTGGTCTCGGTCTTGTGACAAGACCAAGACCAAAGCATTAAAAATCTGCCTCGAGGCAGCCTCGAGGCGAGGCACTGCCTCGAGGCATCACATCACTGCTAGTGAGTGAATAAAGCAAACCAATGAAAATTATGTCCCTGATGAATCTTTGACAACGATAAACTGAGAGATCAAAACATCAGAAGTCGAGGTCTTCAGGCGGACGGAGGCACACAGAACTCAATACTATACTTATAATTATGCTGTTAATAATAACTGGTTCACGAAATGGCGACAGCAGATAGCTTCTGTTTTCACTTCTGCGTGAATTTGCTCATTTGAGCTAGATGTTTTTTTTCATTCATTCGCAATTCAGAAAAAAGAACTATAGTGCCGCAACAGAGCTCTAGAGACGTAACACGAACAACGAAAACAAACGATAGAGTTGCAAAGCCTGCGGGCACTATGCAGCGACGTGACACAAACTGATACAAACTGTACGAGAAGTTGTCACATCACATCTAACCGGTTAAAAACGGCGCCCGCCTTCGCTGCATTGTGATTTAGTGCAGCGGGATACGGTGTCCACCGCGATAGCGTGGCGGCGACCGAACACTGCAGCGCCGCAGCCCTGCGATAGACGATCGGGGACCGCTAAACGGTTTTATGGTCGGTCCTCCGTGACGTACGTGATGCTAGCTGGGCTGACATCCACATTCGCTTACCGGAGTGTCGTCCGTGGGCGTTTTTGCGTGGGCACTCTGTTCATGGCATCGACGGGTGCTGTGGTCAACGGAGACAGCGAAGAGAAAACGCAACGTTGCCACGATATAAATGACAGGCCAGTGGCCAGTGCGCTGGCGACTAGTAGAGGGGGAGAGAAGCGTATATTGATCGATCGTAGGGCGTGTGCACATCTCTTGACCTGGCTTCACGGCGCCCGGCGGCGCGGCACGCGATCGAGGGAGGAATTTTATCGGCGATATTTATCTTTCGTGTCTGGTGATCCGTGTGCGCGGTGACTGCGGTCAGACCGGTGCGAGTGCTGCGCCGCCAGCGCTAGAGTTCTGTCACGTTCAAACTGCTACACATTGTAGCACTTCTTCTCTCCTCTTTGGTCGTGCTACGTCAAGTTCTATTATACGCGAGCTTCTCGCCTTCGAAGTCTTACTGACATACTGTCACAATATAAGCTATTTTAAGCTGGTTTTATGGCACAACTAAACTCCCAGATGTAGAGGCCTACGCTTGAATTACATACAATCTTTTGATCGCAATGTTTGTCTAAATTCATTCAGTGCTGCCGTCCTAATAGGTAATACGTGTCTTGCCCGTCCGTCCGTCCATTTGTCTGTCTCTCTGTCCGTCAACGGCCTTTTAGCTCGAAAACATCAAAGTGCAGAAAACCAAAAGGGGTGCTGAAATTATATGACTTTAAATTTATACACTCGACCCCAGTTTGTATCTGCAGCTTTAGCGTGGCAGGCTCAGGGGGGATAGATTGAGCAGCTATGCATGTAAGTATAGGTTACGACACGGTTCATATACACAGTATTATGGGAGTGGAACTGTAGACCGTGTTGAAACGTGCTTATTTTATGACTGTGATCGACGATGTGTTCTACCTGAGACTGGGTGCTGTATACACAGACCCGAGCCACGTTTCGGTTGTCACGCGAAGTGAGATTATGAGCAGTTGTAACACTCCAGTCACTGCAGTGAGAGATAGGCGACGAAAGTAAATCACGGAATAAATAGGCTCTATACAGTCACATTATGTCGGTGTGCTCTGCAGGTAGCGTAGCGGTGCGTTTGGTGTCGGCGGAGTGCATATCAGCAGCCTCAGAGTTGACGGCGGCGGCGGCGGTCGACTCGTCACAGAGTCTGCAGTCTGCAGCCAGTGGCGATGTCTGCGCAATCGTCCGGCCGGTCGCCGTGAAGTTGCCGCTACGCGTCGTCAGCGATCGTATGAACGTTGACGCCACTCTGACTGCTGCTCCAGCTGCAGAGGCGACGCCGCAGTCGCTACGACTACTTGCAGGCGAGACAGACAAGACATCCTAACCAGCAGTGGCGTTGCACAAGGAAAATTAAGCTCTAAATTCTACTCTATCGGAAAATGATATTTTCTTCAAAAAGTACGAAACTTGGGGCTGAAAATTCCCATTTTGGGGCAATTTAGGCTCAAAGTTGAATTTTTGAGCACCCATAATCTCTTGTGTCAGAAACTTATAACCGTCTGTCGGAAATTGCATTTAACTGTTTTTGTCTTACTTTTTTTAACCCACGATGCCGCTGCAATCCGGAATACTTTTAGGATATTTAACAAACTTGTACGAAACACTGCAGTCTTAAATAAAGACCATTTATAGCATAGTAGCATACCACCGAAAGAGCCTGCCGTTTAGCGAATAGAGTGGCGAATTTCGCTGGTGGAAATTTCAAATTTGTATGCAAGTTTTTTTGCAAGTCGTGACAAACTTAAACAAAGTTACAAAATTGTTCAGGCCATGGACTTACGCATGGCCGAAGTTAGGGTCAGGATTATGGTTAGGAAATGCGCTAGACCAGGTGTGGATTATTAATTACGGTTTTGCCGTGTAAAACGGGTTATATTGCGTTGATCGATGTTTAATCTATGCTTTTATTTCGGTTGTTGTCAGCAGGCAAGGCGGGTAGCAGCGACTCACATGTCTCGGACCGGTTTTCGCTGTCAGCTGCTGTCAACGAGAACGAGACCAGAGAGATGGTGTCCGCTAGGTGGCACGACGTCGGCGAACCGCACAGCAATTCCGACGACGAGGTTAATAGTTTCATACTTTCACAATTGACGTCACCTTGGTCTGCACTCTGCTGATCGCACTCTGGTCCGAGCTGCAACGGTGTGGACTGGTATCATAGCGCCGTCAAAGTAACTAGGATCCTGACCACGAACGCAGTCGAACGCTAATTTTGAACACTATACGCTGAGGCACTAGCAGCCAATGTAGCGTGTCACGCAGTGTCGCACTCGCAGTGATGTGATTTCGGCGAACACCAGTGATCAGTCGAGCTGCAGCGTGTAGTACTGCCAACGCTTGACAAATAACGCACGAAAAGTCTTGGTCGTGAAAGAACGTCTGGTTCGTAGATGTAATAAACGTTTTTAACGTTATTTTGTGATTTATTTTCTCTACGTTTTTTAACAGTTTCTTTAAAACGTTCATTAAAATTGCATCAAGATCTTCGAGAAACACTTCTGAAAACACACAGACGAATTTATATAGGCCACAGTGGTGAGAGTTTTTTTTAGTTAGTATATGCTTAGTCTTGACCATACGCTTAAATTGAAATTGAATAAAGTTCTTTTTCTCTCTCTCTTTAGTTCCAGCTGTACTCCGCGCATAGCAATAGGCAGTAGGCAAAAGGTTGAACAAATTAGGCTAACGTTTTTTGGTTCAACGTTTTTAACGTTTTGCCACATTTTTAACGTTTTTTAACGTTATCTTTTTATTTTTTTCTGGAAGGTTTCTCTACATATGGTCTAGTTTACATGGCTGCGTATAGGTGTGCGACGTGTTCTCGAGGGCGAGGCGGTTCCAGACGGCTGCTGCTGGGTGGCTGACGTACATGGTGGACGAGCGATGCTGCGTTAGACTGTTGAGAGCGGCACTGGCTGCAGGCTTGAACCCGCGTTCAACCTCCGCTTCCGCTAACAACAACCGATGGATGATCACCCCCACCCTTCCACGAGCACGTCACTGGATGCCGCCACTGTACCACCACGACAATCGCTTGACTGCTACTTCTGTGATGAACGAACTACCTAGACCTTTCCTCGACTTCACCAAGATGCAGGTATATAGGCCTATACCGATGGACCGACGTGTGATCGTTTTAAGCCGAGCTTACTTACGTAACGGTCGAGCTTATGGTACGAGTTGTCGTCTGTCTGTCTGTCCGTCTGTCTGTTTGACTGTTACGGATGTATTGTGGCTAAGCGGTAAGTCGTAGGGGGTCGGCGATGATACCATCGGATATGGCGCTGGCGACTTCCTATAGGCTGTCAATAGTAACCGTGTCTCCATCTGCAGCGGTTTGGCCGCAGTTTTCCACGGAAAGTTTTAAGCTATAATTGGCCGTATCTCGGAAACGGCCAAGGTTACTATTAATCACTAATAGGAAGTGGCATAGGCCTCGTCTTTCAGATGAAATGAAAATCATCGATCGTGGATGACGTTGAAGGTCACTGACAACTAGTATCGTTGGCTATCCTAGCAACAGCTGGGTTTCTTGTAATATATGCCGCAATACCGGTCTTGTCAGTTTGCCTGTTTCTATGTCCGTTTGGCTTGTGCGGACTCCTAAATCAAAAAAAATGACAGGTGTAGAAAAACTATGGTAGGTGTGAACGTTTCATGGGGTCCACATTGCAGGAGTAACCGGCGTGCCAATTTTGAGATCAGAAAGTCAAAGACCAGGTTAGGGCTGTGGGATTAAGGTTGCGCATTGCAGCTTATAGCAAGGCCGGACGGCCGCACACGTTATGTCGGCAGTGGGCCGTCGCATTTCTTTAGTATTTGATGCGAATATATACGAATGATATAACAAGGAAAGTCCGTATACATATTCGTTAAGGAACGTACAGAGCGACGTAGTTAACTGACAGGGTTTAGTTTTTGGCGAACTTACCAATTGGCGAGCAGGGCGAGCCTATTGGGCATTGGTTGACGTGTACATAAACATAGTCACGTAGGTCAACGACACTGTTAGACGGTGCTTACTGTAATGGAGTACTGTTTGCCCATTGGTCGGTTTGTCATACCGAAACCATGTCTTCAGTTCAGTTCAGTTCAGTTACGTCGCTCTGTACGCGCCTTTAGTGTATGATTAGCGTTGACAGTGCAGTGATTCGTTTAATAACACGCGGCGAGCAGCGGTTGATAATGCGATGCTAATCGAATCATCTGTTACCTGGCTAATGTCACGACTGAGGTCACTAACGTCACTGGTCAGTAGACTGGACGTTCGCTTGTCACGTACGTGGCATCAACTCGGCGTTGCTATACGCTCTGGACGATAGATACTTCAATCTTTCACCATGGCGCATGCTGCTGCTGATTGCGTCAGGTGCGTTCTGGCGTTTGTGGGTTAAAACGTTGGGGGAGGGGAGGACTAGAAGGTGCAGTTTTCCGACGGACTGCTTTTAACTTTGCTTCTTAATTCCTCCATAACGGTGGGTTTTTATTCCCAAATTTTGTATTTTTGGAAGAAAATTTTTTGACAGACTAGAAATTAGGGTAGGGGAGGGCAATGTGCTGCCTGCCACACCGCCACTTTATTGCGCTGACAATGATGCATGCAGGAAACTCGTGAGACCTTGCGTCGCACCATTTTTGCGGTTTTATTAAACCTGGGTTTTTTAACCTTAACATTTGACGGGTTTTGGGCGTTGGTTTTTCAAGTTATTAGCATAATGAGCACTGTTAAGGAGTTCCTACGTCAAGTATATATTCGAAAATTTGCACATTTGCAGGTTTAAACGTTTTAAAAACTCAACCGTAATGAAATCTTTTATGTTAATGGAACAAGAAATTAAAATTGGATTAAGTGTGGGGTGGTTTGGGGAGAGATTTTAGCTGTAGTCGTTCACCCAGTGGGTGAGTTGCTTGACCATGCTCGGGTGTCTCAAACTTGGCAAACGTGATACGGAGACAGGGAGGGCAGGGGAGACAATTGCTCACCCTTAATTATGGGCTGTCGAAAAAGTGTCGGAATTTTTTTTTGTCCGAAAATTGTCCAAAAATGCAAATTTTGGGGCTAATTAAAAACCGTTTATAGCAGAAATTTTAAGGCAGAATTGAAATTTTGAGCACCCATAATCTTCTTTGACGGAAAATTGCAACTTCCTGCCAGGCGTCGCACGACGACCGCAAGACCTTTACAGTCAGCTGTCAGACATTCGATGAGACGAACGGCGTCAAAGTCGCTATCGATCTCAGAGACGAACGAATGCATGTCGAGTTGTGACGTGACAGGCTATCGATCTATACTCCATGCCGTCTATACTCTGAACTACATGCCTTTCTGATCGACCCAATCTGTGCTGGACACTATCTTGCTATTCCACCTGTGTGCGATTTACCATTTTCGTCGGCGTTCTAGGCCAGGCGATCTTTTGCTGTCCATTGCTGCCATAGCGTTAGCATGCATCGTTCACTGGTCCCAATGGGCGTTAGTCCGATCAGCGACATGTTAGGGGTAGCGTTAGTAGTGAGAAAGTTAGGAATAGAGAGAAAGTACGTCTTTGGCTATGCTCTGGACCTTGGCTGTGGCTGACTGAAACCCGACGATGTGCGGACTGCCGATAGTTGTAGCCCTTCGGACTAGTGACCAATCACGGCGTTGTTAATGGTGAAAGATGTTATGTTAACCAACCAGTCAATCAAGAAACAAACACTTGAATAAAACCTATATCACTAAAATAACTTGACTAAATAAAATGATGCTAAAATGACTAAATAAGATGATAACTAAGAAATGGATTACACCAGAGACACTAAGTCTAGTTCAAGAAAAAAGAATCTTGAAGAAGAAAAGAGACAGTAGCGAACTGGCAGACAGGGAATATCGACAGAAATGTAATGAGGTACGAAAAGCGGCCAGAGCAGACAAAGCGAAATGGCTGGAGAGACAGTGCGAGGAC
>Ga0209454_1001373_pt1 | contig 15064 bp, 6 predicted proteins | sample WorMetHERISLAND1_2_FD_187400 | JGI IMG/M metagenome (GOLD analysis project Ga0209454, IMG submission 187400) | Marine gutless worms symbiont microbial communities from Max Planck institute for Marine Microbiology, Germany - Olavius geniculatus... | ecosystem: Host-associated > Annelida >...
CTCGACGGGATGCGTTAATTAACGCGTTAATTAATGCATTAAAAAAATTAACGCACTGCGTTAATGCGTTAAAAAAATTAACGCCTTGACAGCTCTATCCCTGAGTCGTCATATCAGCTGCTCCAATGTTAGTTCTATTCTCGCTTGACAAAAAAGGCCTACAGTAAGTAATCGTTGTAACAAAAGCAATTCTTTAAAACATTTAGCACTCTGTAATGTGCAATTTTATTTCACGGATTTTTTCTCTCAATTTTTGTCATTTATGTTTGGCCTACAAGATAGGCTATCAGTCACCGAAGTTGCGAGACGCGAATACACGGGCACTCCATGCAGATATGGTCGATCTTCGGTCATCCATGACTATCAACCAGCATGCACGTTCAGCTATCGTCGGGTAATATTGGTCCTGGAAAAATGGTCTTGCTTATTCGTCACTAACAGCGCACGTTACGATCGTCCGGCAGTTATTACTTTCACTAAGTACCGCGCAGGTGGCGCAGCACTGAAATGAAGGCGAAAGCTTTGAGAACGTCAGAGCGCTCCTGCAGACCGGAACAAAATTGACGCTGTCGTAAAATCTCAGCACTTTCAAGGGTATTGTAAAAACCAAACTCTTTGTCATTGCCTACAGAGAGCGCCAACAGTGGCTCTCTTACTCTATGCTTTTCTAACTCACTTGCTATAGCCTAATATAATATAGGCTGATAATAATTATTACGGCGCTGCACAAATTTGTGCGTTTTCATTGCTTGCTTGATCGACTGCAGACGTGCATACTGACATTATAAGCTTATGAAATGATCTACGAATTAAATCATATTGTGGTCGTTGTTTGCATCGACTACAATGACTACAGACTGTTTTCGTAAATTCCGAACTTCCCGACATGCCGACAGTCTAAAATTCGATGTCACGGAATAAAGTTACTCAATTCCCGTTTATTTTAGCAGCGAGCTATAATCTGCGTCAGTAAACTGCATATGCTACAGGTGTATAGCGAAAGCGTAGAGCGAATCACACAATGCTCGGTCTATATCGTGACGAGCAGGTAGTCTATGGCACGCACGCACGCACACAGCGCCGATGAACAGCATCTTACAAACACGAGTGAGACGAACTGCAATCGATACAAACCAGACGACCCAGGAACGATGAGAGTTTTTGCTTAAACCACAAGATTCATAGAGATTCGCTTAGGCCCCCGTATGTTCTTCTTTATTGGATGTTTTAATCGTCAAACTTTAGCTGATGTATTTGAAACCGTTAAACTGGAGACCAATAGAATCGTGGTTATGTAAAAGAAAAGTAAATACTGGTAAAAAGTTGCATTTGCACTAGCACGCAGCTTTGGCACGCAGCACGTACTGGTGTGTGGAACAGCGAGCGCATCGAATATGCTGAGGAGATTCATTCGATTATTGACGTCTGCTTCTTACCGCTCGCAAGAATACTGCACACACAACACATGACTAGCGTATATAGCATTAGATGTATCCGCCGTTGACTTTCTTAGTTAATATCAACCACAACAATGCATCACTTGCCACCAGAGCCTAACGTTTTTTTTGTTTTGTCAAGTAAAGCACTATATCGAAAATAGATAAAGTTTTTTTTCACGGTTATAGGCTAGTTTGTTCAGCTCATCCGCTACACCAAATAATTATTGGTAAATGAAAATACGACAAAAATCTATTTTAAATGTTTGGGTAAAATATGGAAAAGAACTACGAGCTTTTGCCTGACTGACGAGTGACATTCGACATGTACCAAAACCACTTGCTGATACGACAGCACACACCGGCAGCGCATTTGTTTTCAATCATCAACTGCTCATCCCGTTCAGTTTGCGGTGCCATGCAAACCGACATCTGCAGCTGATCGTGAAGTAACAGCCCAGACATCGACTGCATGTGGTCAGACAAAGTCAAGACGTCGTATATAATGGATCAAGAACGTACAGTAGGCTACCGTTTGCTCCGTGGTGCCGTATGTCGTGAGTAGCAGCGAGATAGCGTGGCTGGTGGGTCATATGCGCTGCTCTATATGGGCGACAGCGACGACTGCCCCCACAACAGAAAGCTTGCGGGCCGACACTTCCAGAGACGTCTGATTTTTGACGATTTTTTGACAGCAACAGGGAGAGACAATTTTTGCTTGTTTCTGATTTAGCCTTAGTTCAGACAAGCTTAATTAATATGCCCTCCTTCGGACTTCCTAGCTGTGTTTAGGGTCGAGAACAATGGAGCAAAAAGAGCACAAGAGAAGGTGAGGGAAATAGAGTGGCGAAGAAACAGCCTGTCAGGCAAAATTGCGGGAAGCTGCGAAATCATGGGAGGTCCCCCCAATGATGTCTAGCAGTCGCCGCCTATGCAGTCAGTGAGTCGATTTACCGGGTGGGCCAGCCACCCACCCATATCATACCGCCGCCGCCAGATTGTGCGGCCCGTAGGTCGCCGGTCGTCGGCGCTTAAAAACACTGTCCAGATGCTTTCAGTCCGTCGCCCGTGTATAGTGTACACTACGCACTGCGTGATCTTGCGCTCGGCCGACTCAGTGAATTCTATGAGCGTAAACTTTCATACTGACTGCTGCCGCTCGCTCGGGTAAGTCGAGCACCAGCAGATTGCTGACGATTATACGTGTCTCTCTACAGTTCGATCTGAACGCAGTGAGTGTATTGATTTTTGTTTAAACTGACGCTGGCTACCGTAGTCGTTGATCATGGGGAGGGGGCGGGTAGGTCCAAATATTTGTACTGGGGATGCTCTACTATTCACAGTGCCACCCAATAAACCAGCTAGAGGCTGGCAGCAGTATTGCCATACTTGTTACACACTTTGAACGTATATCAGCTTTTGTGGGCTTCGATCGCCTTCCTTGGACCTCGCTGAGAGACTAATTAGCAGTGGCGGTTCTAGCCCGCAATATCTGGCGGGCACGGCCCCATGGCGAGCACGGTAGCGCGAGCCTATAACGGGGGTCTGGGGGCAGAGCCCCCAGCGGAGTCCAGGTGCAGTGCCCATGGTCAGGGGGTCAGGGGGGCAAAGCCCCCTGAAGCTAAAGCACTCTTGGTTGTCAGACTTTCAATGAAAGCCGCAAATCTGCTCACTTTTCTACAATTTAGAAACACAAATAAATCATATATTTTGTTATCTTTGCAAAAAAATTATGGGTGGCCACGAAACTGGGGGGCCTGAAGCAAAACTGGGGGACCTGTGCCCCCCCGGTCCTGGCCTAAAACCGCCACTGTTGATTAGGTCCCATAGTTGATAACAGCTCGGCGTCTTTGCTTATTAATATCCATTTTAAACTTACACTATGAAGCTGTCTCTACGAGCTACAGTAGCACGATGAGCGCGCGCTCGTCAAGCCAGCTCGTCGAGCGTCGTTGAGCCAGCTCCAGGATCTGGGCCGACAATTTTTTTCTCGTTCGATTCACATTCGTTTAGGTTCTCATTTAATTTCGTTTTTTAAAATTTTGTTTTACTGTTTTATAGGTTCGAATTATGGGGATTTTAACCATTTTTGTTCGATTTTCTTTCTACGAAACAATGTTTTAATTTAGACCAGTGTTAAGTTAGAGTTAACTGCGGCGTCACATTTGTGTTCGCTAGGTGTCAGCACTAAGCTGCGTTGTACGACAATGGCGTCGTCGATGAAGTCGTCATCAGCACTGACGCGCTACTCCAGCCTAGACCTGACCAGACCACATCAGCAGCCAGTCTCTGCGTCACCGTCACCCCTCCGATCCAACTCATTCGTGGCGTCACGGCGGAGCGGCATCGTGAGCGAGCAGGACGCACTACGCCTCGCCAGCGCCGTGGAAGACGACAGACCTGACACCGTGGATCCACGCCAGCAACCCTGCACCAGGACTACCAGCGTCCCGAGTCAATGGCCAGCACCCGTGCTTCGACAGATGTCCGGCGAGCGCCGACCAAGACCGCTGTCAACTGGATATTTACCTTCAAACACCGCCGACAGTCAGTCCAACCAGCAGCATGTCTACGGCCAAGCACCGCAGACTGCGGTCAAAACAGACGGACTTGATCCACAACTGCGCCTGCAGAACGTAGCTCTCTTACCTAACCGCCAGCTCATTCAGCAACCAGGTACTACTCTGTTAAGTACTTGAGGTAGTTGAATTTAATCCTTTATCATATACTTAACTATAGTAGCAGAAAAGCACCCATACTGTCGACATTAATTTGATGCCTGGCATGACACAGACTTAATGAGAAATGTCAATGATTGACTGTGCAGTGTACATGCCGATAGGCTTTTTTGTGAATACGAGAACGAGTCTTTTTTTGTTCGTTGCACAGTTGACAGGACATAGCTACATACATCATGTGCATTGTAAGTGAAGCTGTAGGCCCTAGTATCACGTTACAAGACTGCCTGACTGATTAATCAGACTAAATTAATAAATCATCTTTTTCTACTCAGTCAGTACATTTTAAAAATAGCTTTTTATTCAGTGGCCAACAGTTAATTTTTTTACATATTTTACACGGCATCTTTTCAACGTAAGTTTTCAGACAGGCCAGAAGTAAACAAAAAGTCTATGGTAGGCCTACAGCGCATCTCTCGCTTAGTATAAGTTGCTATATAAGTATATAGACCCCTATATGGTTTTGTTGCTCGAATTCTGGCGGTCAACAGTTTCCTGGATGACGTAAGTAAGGATCTACAGGGTGAGCCAAAAAGTAGGCTTCAAACTCTTATCCCTATTTTCCGCCGAATATTAATCAATTTTGTAATTTTTTTTCAACTGTGTGGCACATTCTGTAGAAAATTTGAATAACGTGCATTACTGTGAAAATATCCCACCACGCTTTAACTGCGACGTTACATTACATTACGAAATCTGACTTTGTACAGGCAGGAAGTGTGATGCAATGTGTGCAGCTGATAGTCGCTGGCGCCAGTGGAACGGCAGCACGCCTCAGAGAAAGGGTCGTCCATTCGGTGACGTCCTCCCGTCGACGACGCCGTCGAACAACGGTTGGGCGCGGAGCTCAAACCACGCCCACGACCCACCACGGTCCGACGAGCATCATCATCAGCAGCAGCTACTGGCGGAACGCGAGGCTGAGTTGCGTGCAATCCGCTCGACGATGGAGCAGAACGAGGCCGCGATACTGCGAGCGATGGACGATCAGCGTCGAGCGTGGGAGCTGGACGTGGCGTCCGAGCGCGAGTCATGGGAGCTGCGACTGCGTGACGCCGAGCGTCAGACGGACAACGTCAAACAGACGCTGATGAGCCGAGTTCACGAACTCGAGCGTCAGAATGCCGCCTTACAGCAGCAGAAGTCCAACATCGACTACGCACACAGCGCCGCGCATCATCAGCGTCGTACTGCCGCCAACCACGACGAAGAACTACGCGCTCAACGTACTTCTGGCGACGAAATGTCGGTCGTCAGCCGAGGCAGCTTCAAACAGCTATCGACGGTCAACGGCGTCGACCGTAGACCGCTTGCAGCACGATACTTCACACCGCCTGCAGGCTCAAACGCCTCGACCTCACACAGAACGGAGCAACGTCGAGCGCCGGCGACCGAGTTGAACGGCGAAGAGACAGACTCAGCGTTACTGTCGCCGCCGGCAGCGGTGAGTCCAGACGGACCTACAGCAGCGACACGGCGGCAGTGTCAGCACTGCGAGGCTCTGAGCTCCCAGCTGGAACGCGTCAGACAAGAGTTCGACGCCGAGAGGCAGCAGTGGCTGACGGAGAAACGTCGCGTCATCACCTACCAGAAACTGCTGCAGAGCAAGTACATTCAGCTGCAACAACGCTGCGCTGAGTTGGAGGGCGGGTCAACGGACAAGCTGAACCACGTCGAGACAGTTAACGGCATCACGGCTAGTGGTCTAGAGGTTCATGGAGCCGGTTGGCAGACGTCTCATCGGGCTCAGTCGTCATCGTCGCCGTCGTCGCTGTTCCCTCCTAGACTTATTCCCTTCGGACAATCAGTCGAGACTTGATGAATTTATTTGTCTTTAATGTGACAACGTTATATCTCCGCATCGTGATGAATACATTGAGCCGCATGCTCTAATTCGAAGCTATGTGATAAATTCATCAACTTACAATCTTTTGTCGTTTTGACAATGGTTGTTGCTGATACGGATCGATTTCCGTTCGGTTGGCAAAATATATGACTTATAAGTGTCGACAAATGAATTATGTCCGTTCAATATGCATGTTTACTATCGTGTAGCTTCAGGTATTCATGTCAGTATGACATAAGCCTATGTATCGTAGATGACACTCTGCATCATATTGATTGTACGTACCAATATTAGGACTTTGAATATTACGTTAAAAATGTTACACAGAACGCTGATTGTTATTGTTGTGGTTCTATATTCTTATATATTCTTAGCTTTTTAAACATTCAGTTGTAAATAATACACACTGTTTCTAAGAGGTCACGCTTTTCGATCTTGTCATAACTTTTTTACTGTCAAAACCAATTTCAGCAATCTTTGACAGACAGTCCGTACGTGAATTTGCATCAAGCTTTATACAATTAGCCCACCCAACGTGGCTGATGTAACTATTTGGTCTTATTAGTTTGTCATTCAATGTTTGGTAATTTTGGAAAAAAAATTTTATTGGATGATGTTTAGTTATTTATATCTCGATACCGGTAACGCGTTTCGTTCAAGTTGAGGTTGAGATTATGGTAACGGACGACGCTTTAACGTAATGCTTTAACGTAACGCCGGCCCTGATAGGACCGGTTATTCATCCGACTGCCGTATAAATATGCGTTAGGCTATTCATACGGCTGTTGGTTGAATATTCTGGGCGCAATCGCAATAATTCCCCGCGACACATATATGTGTCATATATGTTGTCACATGTACGACACATATATGATAAATATATAATTGATATATGTGTCATATATGCATTATATATTTATTATATATGTGTCATGTGTTTCCACACACATGGGTTGTTTAGCTTTCATATATGTCACCTATAGGTTCACAATTTTCACATGCATGCACATTTTATTAGCAAAAATATATGTTGCCTATATGTGTATTGTGACATATAAGTCAACATATATGTGAAAAAAGTATATGAGGCAAACAAAGCTGTCACATATATGTGTCATATATGTGTCGCGGGAAGTTATTGCGATTGCGCCAATATTCTGTGCCTTAACGTAAACTTAGGTTTCAAGCAATAGATAAGCACATCTAGACTACTAACAAGAGGCATAGTGGGCTTCAAGTTCGTAGGTCTATATGGTTTTCTCAGGCAAATTCTGAAGGCTAATAGCTTCCTGGATAACACAAATACAGGATAGGCGAAAAAAGTAAGTTTCAAACTCATTTTTGCCAAATGTTGATCGTCGTTATACATAAGCTCTTTTTCAAATTACTTAAATACCACTGAACTTAACCGGGCGGATGCTCTCTGGCGACCGGCGGACAGATGTTTAACAACGGCAGCGACGTGCGTTACAAGAGACCATCAAAAGTGTCATTAGGGCGCAATTTGTGGCCTTGTGCGGCGCTTTAAAGATCCTGGTCAATCGCTCGTGGTTGGCTGCGGTCAGATCAATTTACTGGGCCTGACGCTAGAGACATAGCGACGGCCAGAGCTGCAGTCTTGAAAGGTGGGGGTGTTTGGAACTCAGCAGCGTAAGACAAAAATTTGCCAATTTTTGTTTTCCGCGTTTTGGGCTATGTTTCAAAACTAAAACATGTATAACACGCAAAGCCTACAAAAATGCGATAATTGTTTTTAAAAAACTAAATTTACTACAAGGGATTAAAGATTATTGCTGCAAAAACTGTCGCAAACCATAATTGCGAATTGCGAGCTGTTTTACGTTGATTTTAGCACAACGATGGGGACGCGTTTCTCCCGGGAAGCAGTGGTGCTGCGGTCTGGCGACTTCTATACCCCACTAAACCTTATAGCTACGAAGTCACCGGACGTTCCGTTGTCCCGACTGTCCGGCGTCCGTCTGTCGTCTGATGGCGAAAATGAGCGATTATGTCGTCGAGAGCGAATTATTATTCGTCTCTGTCGCCGCCAAAGCAGCAGTCGATCTCTGCGCCAGACTCGATTTTCGTGGTCAGCAACGCTCAAACTCCACTGACTTTGATTAGTTGTACATGTTGTACGACGAGCTGCACAGCAAGTTCACGTAAAAGTCGAAACGCTGCAGCAAAGCCACCAAACAAGAAGCACACAAAATACCCGTTGAAAACCGAAAGCTCACAACACACCCATAACGTCTTGAGCTGCCAATTTGTTGCAGCACACAGCTTGTCGCACGACTTGTTATCGAACAATCCACAACAAGTTGAAGTGACGAAGTTTGAACTTAAAGCCTAGCAGCGATCGGACTGAGTGGATTGGCCAGCACAGCTGCTGTAGCTCGGTGACCGAGAATGATTTCACGATCGTTGACGAGCTGACTATTGTACACCATTGTCTGCCGTGCTTTCTGCCGACGATCAGTGTGTTCTGCGTGCACTTACAATGTTAGACCACCACGCGACCTTTTGGCGAGCGGTTGAGCGAATGCGGCTGCAGAAATAGATCGATGCTACATGCAGGCTCTAGCTCACGGGTTCAAGACGTAAACCTATACACATTCGGCCTCACTGGTAGACAGGTGAAGTTGGGTGCATCACATGTGTCTACCAGACTACCGTTATTCCAGTGATTCTGTGATAAAGTCTGACATAAACGCAGATTTTTCGTCCATAAGGTAGGTTATTTCTTCTTTGTCTATGCGTGATATTTATACACGTTGAACGTATTACGATAGCGAGCGCTGCAAGCGCATTCTAAATAAACTTATATTTTTTAACTTTTGGTGAGTTTTAGTCCTCTTTAGTCAATTACTTTTACTTTTTTCAGTTTGATTTAAGATTACGTGAAGTTGTTAATGCAATATTGCAGCGTAGACTGTTTTTTGTTTCTTGTGAACGTTATCTCGTATTTTATATAACGACTTTTCCGTAATTTTGTTTGTATTTAATTATGCTGGGCTGTAACGTGCTAGATGTTTTTTATTCGTTTAGTGGAGATGTCGCTGTCAACATTAGAAAGTATTCTGTTGGCCTACGTTGTCGCTTGGATCTCTGCACTGCTCGCCTCGTCACCAATGTCTGCTTCAAATCTACCGGGTTAATGTGTGTTAATGTGTTCTTTTTCCGTTTTTTAAGACATTAAATGAATACATTATACAACATACGATTAATTTATTCTTTGCCATATTTTATTCACGGCTGTTCACAAAAATCACATTAATGAATGAAAAACCTGTAAAAATTCCGGGTCCGTTACGTGATCCGGATCACCCCCAACATCTAATCACTTGTTACTTGCAGTGGACCACGTTGTACCCATTTAAAAATTCGCCAAAAACCATTCATAACTTTTGAGTATGACAAGCATACATTTTGATACAGACAAACCAGCCAGCAAACGAACAGGCAGACCAACCAACGTTCGGCAGAAATAATTAAACCAAGTCTAATCAAATCCAAGTAGCATGCCAATACAATTAAAAAGACAATTTTACTTTTTACTTTGTCGGTTTTATACCAAAAACTTGCAAAATTTGCTGCAAATTGTTACTAATTTTAGCTACTTAAATCAATGTCATGTCACTGAGCAAATCTGCCTCGTCTTGTGCTGTTCTGTCACACATGATGCATTGATGCTATTGGCAGATGGGCTTTTGATGCACAGAGGACCAATTATAACACACTGCTCGCCTCGTCACCCAGCTAATCCGTCGTGGGTGGCGGTTGGGCTCTGTGACAGCGACGTTGTGCGCAATGCACATTAACGTAATTGCTCGACGTCGAGCTGGCTTAGTCCTGAGATGGGAAACCATTCGCGGGTTTTAGTATTAGCAGTTTTGGCTAAGTCAGAGAGAGTATTTATTTGCCAAAACACAATACAATGTTATCATACAATACTACACACTGTAGGCGGGCTGCTAAAAAAGCAATCGCTTATCAACGCTGGCCCATTCGTCGTGTCTGCCCTGTTACCGGAATTGCTGGCATACTTACTCTGGTGACGCAGTCCGTTAAAAGCACTTGGTCTGTTTTGTGCTTACCGTCACCGATTCAGAGTATGCGCCCTATAAGCCATCAAACGGATCTGAATTTATGAGACAATTTTTTCTTTTTCTGTTTTTTCCCATAAGCCATCGGGCAATCGATGCCAGAGTCTGTAAGCATTCCCGATACAGCAACGATTAATTACCAGACAAACGATCAGCGCCTTGTGGCAATGACTGCGTCACTTTGCCATTACGTTCATTTGCGTAAATGTCTTTAAGCTAATTCGCCGTTACATCCGGCATTGCTGTGAAAAGAAAGACTTATCGTTTTAGTCAACTTTTCGTCATGCAACTGCAAACTTCCGACAGATGACATTGTGTGAAAACTAATGATTTCACTTGCTTCGTGACTTATTTGTGACTTGGAAAGATATGACTGTATAATCGGAAGTGATACGAGTCAATCGGCAGACCGTAGCAGAACTACACGATACTTTGTAAAAAGGTACCCTTTTTGTACCCTTTTTGTTTTCAACACAAGTTATAAACATCTTATTGAAACATGCCTGAATTGTTGAAATAAACGAATTAAAGAAGCGAAGTACAGATACAAAAATGTTCTGTTTTACAATTTAAAGTGACAGCACTGATTAGGTGACGTGAGACGAAATACCTGTTCAGTTTACTTTTTTGCGTTTCACTGCGTATTACTGTATACTCAGCGTTTGTTGGCCATTTTGCCTGTGTTTAAACGAATGAACGAGCGAGCGAATGAGTGAATAAATGAATGAATTATCAACTTGTAGTATTAAATTAACATTGCGTACGATGCAGTATACGACACGATACAATAGAGGACTAGCACTGAAAAGCTTGTATGCTGAAAGATTACAATGCATTGCTAAAGATTTACAGAAACGAGATCACAAAGATGTGCTGCGGTGTACTGTATAATACTGCACATGCAGAAGCGGTGGACTACTGCCAGTGGGAGACGTTTGAGGCGAGCTGTGCTACCAGTAACCAAGTGATCATGGTCACTTCAGCTCGCTACGGTCGGATGAAGTTTGGGCGATGTATGCGAGAGGATCACGGCAGCGTCGGCTGTGCGGCCGACGTAACGTCTTACGTCGCCAGTCAGTGTTCCGGTCGCAGTCAGTGTCGACTCGGTATCCCGGACGCTGCCTTACACTCCGTCTACCCGTGTCCCAGGGAGCTTATGCCCTATCTTGAAGCCAGCTACTCGTGCGTTACAGGTTATGACCAGTCGCTATACTTCTTCTGTTCTGGATTGCCTCTATTAAGCTCTATTCGTTATCGCCGCGCGTATTTCCCGTAATACCCGCGCCGTATTTTTTTCTGGTATCTTTGCTTCTTCGTCGATCGTCATGATTCTCCGATGATGTATTGGAAAGCATAAGCGTAGGCAGTTTGGGCTCAAAACTGGAGATCATTATCATCGTCATTATTATTCTGAGTACTGTTGTGACCTCTATTTTTAATTTAGTACAACAATAAAATTCCCGAGACCAAAGTAGTCGTTGACAACATGAATGAAAATGTTGTGGAATGGCCTTTGAAAGACATCCGTTTACATAGAGTAGATATCCAGATAAATCGATAAATAAACTGTAGTTTTATCACAGCCGATAAGGGTAACTGTTGCTTCTCGTACCGACAATAATATGTGCCAGCGATCCAGTAAGAAAACAACATATTAACGGGCAATAATTGATAGCGATGCAAGCGAAGTCCGAAGGATGCGTGACCGAGCGTGCAAATTTACGATTGCGACGTTCAATCGAGCGTTATTCTACGCTATACGGGTGGCCGCCAGAGCGACGTGGGTGGCAGAGCCAGTCCACTGTGTGTGGTCAGGAAACGCGCAAAGTTTACCTTCAACAAAATATTCCCCGGATGTAATTTCTGCCAAGCAGAATATCGAGACAAAATCCCATAGTTTAGGTTTATTTTAAAACAAACTCCGTCCCCAGAAAATTGGGCTTTTTTACGTCACAAATCAATAAAACATAGTCTTTGCTTTGCACAGAAACGAGTGAAAGTGATGACGTGAGATGCTTTTTAAAGCTAAAAATGAGCACATATACGTTTGCTAAAATGTTTGCTAAAATGGGAAAAGAAGGGAAAGGGTTGAGGCGACATAAGGAAGATTGCTTTATGGTGCTAAGGGGACCGAAAGCATGTAAGACATTTTTTCGTATTTTCCGCCATAACTTTATTTCATTAATGATTAATTAAAACTTTGTACAAAATACAAAACAGCGAGTGAAAAGAAACAAAGCACAGAAAAGTAAAACTTAAAAGTAGAAACGTTGGGTCAAATTTTGTCATACGGCAAATCGGCGCATTTCCACGTGGAATTTTGTTCCGGGGGGATTTTGCTCGGAAAGGGATCATGTTTGGGGTTCGTGTGGTCTTTGGTGCCGTCTGATCAACCAGAAACGTGCAGCGTCCGAGAACTGTCTTTAAACGAACATCGCTTAGAACGATCAATCGCTGCCATCTTGCACCGAGCAGCGTTGCGGCACCACGACCGTATACGATTGAAATGCCTCAAACATAAATCTTTTCCTTCCACGCAGCAAGAGTAGCATCCGTAGCTTGATAAAAAGGTTATCTAGACTCTGTCTCCGGCGTACATCTACACAAAAGATTGCAAAAACACGAATAAAAAATTGTCGCCGTTAAACAAATGATTTATATACTGCCGTTCAATAAGCAGTTAGTTGCTAAAATTACATTTGGTGAAAAATTGGAAGAACAAAATTAAAAGTATATTGTTGTTTTTGGACAAATCAGTGATTTCGATTTCCATTTTGGCCATATCTACTTTTTTGTATTTGCTTGTCTAAATAAATTATTTGATTTGATTTGATTTGAAATGCTGGTTTTCGGTAATTCAACGGCTCTGAAAACCCACCTCGTAGCAACAGTTTTAGCCGTTTATGTGGTATAACAACTGAAAATTACATAATTTTTGAAAAGCACGTTGCATTCGTTTGAATTAGTTGTAGGCCTATTATTTCTGGTTTGTAGTGAAGACGGGTACCGCTCAGACATGTTCGTTGTACGACGGCGTTCCACTAACTCAGTCGACTGGTTACTTGTCAAGTTTGACGGCTGCTGAGACTGGAGTTGGTACAGCCGCGTGTCCATGGCTTATTGACGCACCTACAGGTCAGCGCCGTACTCATTAGGTTCTGGGGACAGCGGAGCATCCACAATTTGAATTTATTTTTTTGAAAGGGAGGTGAAAGCAAATCGAGCACCGAGAGCACAAGAATGGAATTGCCAAAAATATGGGAATGAGACATTTGGACCGGGATGCCTGGGGAGATGTCTGAGGAGAAGGCAGTGGATTTTTTCCCCAATTTTTGGGTCGCGAAATGCGTATTTTGGCGAAACGTGATATTTAACTTTGCCGTTCTGGTAACTGGGTTTTCTGTATTGGAGATGTGTAAAAATGATACACTTGTAGCGGAATTAGCTAATATATGGCTAATAACTAACGGAACAAATGTTAAATTTAACGTTAACTATACTTCAGCTAGCGCACCATCCGCGGCGTGCTGCAGGTCAGCGAGTCAACTTGACGCTGTTCGCGTTCCTCCCAGCTGCGTCTGTCAATGATGACGGCTGCCACGGCTCAGCGGCAGGCTGGACGGTCGTCGTCGTCGATGCTAACATCACCCTGGAAGTGCCGGCCTGTCTGGGACTCAGTGCACAGCCCGCAGTGTCAGACGGACGCCTCATCTACTCATCACACGCCAGTCAGCTGCGCATACATCTCGAACACGTTCGAGGAGCGTTCGACATCGGACTCACGAAGGAGCACACTGTTGGCCATCTGCTCATACATTATCAACGTCAGTCGTAACGCATCACGCGCTGATTATAGCACTGCCCAGCAAATTCGCGGCGCAATGTAGGCTACTTTGTATACAAATATAGTCCAAGAATAATATTGAAACAGTTATGATATGCAGTGACTTATATTCCATGTCGGTAATGTCGCACGTTTACGAAGCCGCAACTACCAAGTTCCTGATCGTACATCAGTCCACTAAGACAAAAAGTTTATTGCACACGCTGTGTATATGATGACTGTCTTTGTTGACACTTTTGGTCAACTCGCGGTTTGTCTGTTTTTATTTTAACTTAATGAACGAACGAATAAATGCAGTGGTAGCCGTTCTGTCGGTGGCTGCAGTGTTTGGTTGTGCTGACCTGCTGCCGGTTGACAAGGACGTATCAGTGACTCGGCTTGGAGATACGGCAATCGTCCGGTGTCCCAATGCTGATCAAGTGTTTGTTCTCACCTGCACTAATGGACGATGGATCGGCTCTCAACAGTCTAACTGCACTGCAACGAGTTTGTATCCAATTCAATCCTCACTCCCACTAACAAAGATTGGTAATTCTGGGTAAACAAAAGCAAAATGTAAAATTTTAATTTAGGGTTTATAACGCTTATTGTGCGAATATCCTAACAGGAAGCATTACGGGTTGTCCGTCCGTCTTTTCCGTTAGCGTGCTTTTAGGCCTAACTCGAAAAGAAAGGAACACAGAAAAACCAAAAGTGATGTGAACGTTTTCTAATGCAAAAGTAACCGGTTTGCCAATTGCTAGTTCCAGAAATCAAAATTTAAGGTTATGGTTAAGTTGTGCATCTATTGAGTAGACGGACGGCCGCATAATATGTCAGCATATTTTGCTGGGCAATCATGTATTTGGAGGGATACAATGGATCACAATGACGTCATGTTTAACGTGGTTATTATTACCGATATTGTAAATAATCACTACTTGTTGTTGCTGCTGACAAACTCTGCAGAAAGACTGTCATACAGTCGACACCAGACAACGTCAAACTGTATAAATTTACTTTCATTATGCGGCCGTCCGAACAGGCCGCAGTAGGCTACACGTTTTGAGTCTTGATCGTCCGTCTGTCTGTCTGTACCGATAAAGCTTTTAGCG
>Ga0209454_1001374_pt1 | contig 15063 bp, 9 predicted proteins | sample WorMetHERISLAND1_2_FD_187400 | JGI IMG/M metagenome (GOLD analysis project Ga0209454, IMG submission 187400) | Marine gutless worms symbiont microbial communities from Max Planck institute for Marine Microbiology, Germany - Olavius geniculatus... | ecosystem: Host-associated > Annelida >...
ATATATGACCGTGAATTGGCACTGTGAATTCGCCCTGAATTTTGCGACTTTTCTAAAAGTATGCCGTGATTTTTTCACTTTTGCACCGTGATTTTCGTCTAGCCCTATAAATTAGCTTTTGTAAGAAGGCCCAACTTGGTGTGTTTTGGGATTTCGGTGTGTTTTCAGTTGGTTGATTCATATGAGTTTTTGTTTGCTCTACACAGCATAACAATATACCAATATTTGCATAGTTGTAGGTTTAAATGTTTCAAAAACTTGGACATAATAAAATATTTCATCTTTAGTGGAACAAGAAATTAAAATTGGGTTAAGTTTGGGTTGGGCATTTTGGGTGGGTTTTAGCGGGATTTTCGTGGGTGTTTTGAGTGTCTGCCTGGTTGTCTCAAGCCTGCTGTTACTGGTCTAATTGTTAGCGTGTGTGATGGCCGTGACTCATGATCAGAGTCGACTCATTGTCTACGGTGGATACAGCAAAGAACGTATCAAACATGACGTCGACCGCGGACAAGTTCACACCGACATGTTTGCACTCACGTTCGACAGTCAGTTTCTCATGTGCTCCATCATCCTTGTGTTTTTGTTATTTTGCAAGTTTTTTTTGCACTGGCTTGGCTCAGTTGTAGCACATTTTTAGACAAAGTTATTCTACACCAAGCTTCGTTAGTTCTTGGATGGGTGACTGACTGACCAGACTGGTAAATGGTCTCAGTGTGTAATCAGCCACCTGAGTTAACTCAGCCTGGCCATCCCTCCATGGTTAGATGCAAAGATCATTGGTGAAAACTGGGCACAAACAGGCACTGGAACATGCACGACGCACTGACCCCATATTTGTGTTCATGCCTGCCTGAGGGCTAAGCATATCGAGATCGGTACTGCTCTATGTTTTTGAGAAGTACTCTTATTTTTCATTGTGGCGTTATGGTAGTGTGTTGGACTTATGATCAACAGTTTGTGGGTTCAACTCCCAGTCAGGTCGCTATCAAGTGGTTACTAATTGAATTGAATGACTCTGTGGACAGGTAAACCATCTAGGTGCATAACCATCACCTAGGTACACTCAGCCTTCTGTCTCTCGGATTTAGGTAAATAGCATACCGGTACTGGTCTGTCTGGCTGGGGTTAAGGTTGGGCATGTTCATCTGTGTTGGGTGGCAGGTTGCTGGTAGCACTGTGATCCCACATGGCAGCTGACTTCTCATAAAAAGTGAGCTGTACATGACCATTTAACCCTTTTTTGACCTTTTTATTACCTTTGGTTGGATGACCGACCCAAAGGGAACCCAACTTGTGATATCCTGCTGCAGCAAGTCTTAGAAGAAGTTCTTTTTTATATTTGCTAAATTTTAGCGAGATTTGTTGAGGGGTTTTGGAAAGAGCGGCATTTTACGGCATTCAGCAGCTGTGGACCAAGACAGTCAGCCTTTCAGCATCGGACAGCTTCCCATTGAGCCCTGCCCTAAATTTTTAGTTATTGTTATTATTGTTGACTGTGTGGAGGTGGAGCAATAAGGTCATCTTCATCGTCGGTGGGAGATGCGGATGACAAGGTAAGAGTGACATGGCAGCAGGTGAAGCAGTCTGGCTGCAGACCTTCACCACGCTCCAGCTCTTCACTGGTTGCCACGACGCCCAATCTGGCACTGTTGTTTGGCGGCGTCTTCGATGAGGTCTGCACTATGCACTATGTGTGTGCTGCTATTATATCATATTTTATTTGCTGTGGCACCCCTCATCTATAGCACATGAGTGCTACAATATGCAACTTGGAAAACGTGCAGTAATAAAATGAAATGAAAAAGTACGATAAAAACCAGAGTCCATGGTCAGTGAAACATTCTGGCACAGTGTAGTTACTTTGTTGTTGTTTATGTTGTCATTATGAGTCCATCTGGCACTGCCAATATTTGAGGGCAATGCCCTGAAGAGATGAAGAATTGAACACCAGTGGTTTCATACTAGATGAATTTACAGGATCTCCATGTTTCCCTTGTGGTGTTTGGCGGCCATTTTGTTAATCAGGGGGCATCGCTTGACGGCAGTTGTCATTGCCCGCAGCTGACAGGCATTGTCGATAGTTTTCAAACAGTGACGACAGGTGAAGACATCCACTGACAGTAGGGATGTTAATTTTCAAGAATTTCATTTCTCGATACGAGAATTACTATTCTCGGGACTCGACAAAAACTTGATGACCGACCTTAATCATCAAAAGGTGTCAGTCATGCAGATAAGACACCAGCATCTGCCTGCAGACATGTTGTTGATGCTGCGGGCACCAGAGATTTGCGGAACCTGAAATTTTCAGTTCGCGTCAGTCTGCGGATTTTGACCAAGGATCCGCATTCGCATCCACAACGGAAGAGAAATATTGTGTGTCAGTATGCATCTGCACTTATTAGGCATGTATTATACTTAGTAGTTAGCTTAATAACTGACAAAATAATGGTGATAAAGACCAAAGGGCTTTAGCATTTTGCTTATCCAAAACATAAGTAAACATGTTTTCTTTCTCAACTCTGTTAGCAGTTTTAGAAAAAATAATACACCTGTCACAGAACGCAATCTGTGTCAGTTCACATTTGCAAAAAAAATCCTGTGGATCTGCATCCACAAGCAGATGCATCCGGTGTCCGCACATATCTGGGAGGCAACACCACACAAGGCAGTGGGGGAGAGTGAGGGATACGTTCATTTGAGCCATCAGTCACTAGTGACTAATTGACTATAAAACTCAAATGGTATATTTATTAGAGAGGCAGCGCATGCTACAGTGACAACAGCGTGCAACTTACAGGCACTTGGCAGTGTTAGCATAAACCTGTGGTGCAGACCAAGATACTGTGACTGAGAAACATGAACAGCTATTGTGGGCCAATGAAGGTGGGCGCTCTCAGTGAGCAGTCTACAGCAAGCACTGGTGGCCGCTTATCTAAGTTCACATCAAACGGAAACGTCGGCGGCTTTGAAAACGAGCCATGTGCTCAGTCCATGAAACACTCCACGCTGAGCTGATGGTGGGGGGCCACCCACCTCATCTCGCCCAACTCAGTTACCGTTGACTTGACTGGTGAACTGTCATAAACTGTCAACCGCAACTCACTGCTGAACAAAAGGCTCTACTGTGTCCTATTCAGAGTCTTGAAATTCTCGACGAGCAAGAAATGTAATTCTCGAGATTGAGAATTTTTTCGAGTCTCGAGCGAGTCGAGTCTCGTTAACATCCCTAACTGACAGACTGCCATTGGATAGTTGCATTCACTAAAGAACAACACTATTTGGCAGGGTCTGTTCATTTGTTTGGATTACGCCAAATTTAACTTGTACATGGATTTTTTGTGGCATTTTGTGGAGGGTTAGGCAGCCTTCGCAATGTATTTTGGTTACAGTTTGGGGTCATCCATAAAGAACGTCTGCAAAATATCAGCCAAAATTGACCTTCTTCCCCTTTTTCCGCATTGGCTTAATCTCTCACGCCTTCCTCTGCAGACGTTCGCACCTGGACTCACTGAACATAACCACTTAGTAATGCCTATGTGTGTTCATCTAGCCATGCAGCATTCGTCAGAGAGTGCCACGCTAGTGCTGTGTCATGGTAAGGGACGGGAATCTCATCTTACTTATCTGCAGTCTCAGCGCTGATGGCTCAGGACTGCCTCAGTGCTGGGGCTATGTTACAACTGGTGTCAGTTACGTCTGTCTGATCTGCCTCTTGCTGATGTGCGTTGCTGTGAGCTGCCGATTTTCACTCCTTAATTATAATTAAATCAGATGCCTAAATGTGTAAGTGCGGACGTCTTCTTTCACTGAAACCTCCCTCTTCCCCTTGTCTGCTTTTGTCTGCATTTGGCTTGACCCCAACTACCCCCTCAGTGCGGACGTTTTTTGTGGATGACCCCTTTCAAATGATATTCTGGTAAAGTGTCTTGTTATACTGTTGCAGAAACTGTCATATCAGCTATCTGTTAATTTCAGCTTATACATGATGTGTGAAGTGTTGGTGCAATACATGATCCGTGTGTAATGTTTGCATGTAAACATTTGTTCAGGAAGAAGATGAAGAGTCGATGAAGGGTATTTTCTACAATGAGATGTATGCTCTTGAACTAGATAAAGGTCGTTGGCATCAGGAGTTCTTACGGTATGAAAAAAAACTTCTATTGCCCTCTTTAAACTGAATTGATGTAAATTTTTGGCGACGAGCTTCTTAATTAGAAATTTTAACATTGATGACCTTAAATGACTTTGAACCTTAAAAATATTGGTTTTTAGTGATTTTTTGGCAATTTTTGGCTGCAAAAGAGTAAATTGCGATGAACTGGATAGAGATAGACCAAGATTACTTGTGAACAGGAACTGCTATAAGCTCTTGCGCATCTCATGAGCATTAGCTCAGATTTCTTGTTTAAACACTTTTACTGCGATAAGTGTCAGTAAATTTGTTGCCTCTGCTTGTTTGTAACGTTTTGGCATTGCCTCTTTCGTCTCATATTAGCATCGTTTTATTTTTATTGATCTAGAGCTGCTTATAGTGTACATAAGTACTGTATATTAATGCATCGAGCACTTTTATGTGTGGCGTAATCTGGCTGTACTCCTGCTGCTGAAGTAACAAAACTTACTTGATTTGTCAGTGACTTTCGAAAATTTATGGTGAACGTTTTTGCGCTGTGATTGTTGTGCATTATTAGAAAGAGGACGGCAGACAAGGAGGTTGAACGAAGGCGTCATCGAAGAAAGCAAAATGACACCAATGAGACAGAGCCGAGAACCGGAGGTGATGATGCTGCATCTGACATTGATGACGATGATGACATCGTGAAAGCCAGTGATGACGGTGATGGTGTAGGTAGAGGTATTGAGAGACTTGCAGTGACTGAAGATGTCGAGTCTACTAACGCCACCACCACTCCTGCTGCTGAATCTTTAGTTACGACGTTTACTGATGGCGTTTTTACGGTCACCATTGCTGGACCGCAGTCCAACCCGTCTGCATCCGCGACGCCCGGAACTATTTGTTCTGAACAGACAGCAGAATGTTTTGTTCCATGTCCGCGGATGAACCCCCTGATGTGTGTTCAGCGTGGGACTCTGTTTCTGTATGGAGGGGTGGTTGAGGATGGCGATCGGCAGATCACATTGTCGGACTTTTATTCGCTGGATCTGCACCGAATGGACGAATGGAAAACGATAATTCCACTGGACACTTCCACTCAGGTTATAAATCGCTCTGGCTTGGTTGTCAGTCGCAGTTGTAGCTTGAATCTTATAATTTCTGGGTGTTCTGAAGTTATTTGATATGTGAGATATTTTCTTGTAACCTATTTTTAGTTCGTTGCCTCCAACATTCAGTACCTTGTATTCTGATAATTATATGCCAGGCCCAGGTTGCTTTTAGATTTAGATGCCTTTTAGATTTAGATTTGTCATCCTAGTTGCAGTGATTCAGTGGCTGCAGTATTGCTTTGACACCAAATGTGCTAATCTCGATTGTTATATTTTGCAAGGCTTGCTAAGCGTTTGGCACAGCACATTTTATAACATTTATTTATCATGCCTACAGGTTGGTCTTACTTGGAGACTAGTTGATTAGGTTAAGGTCTTTCTCCTATGAGCCCCAAGGTGTCCCAACAGCTGGGAATGACAAAACCTGGACACAGCGATATAGGCTTAGGTTTACAAAATAAGTTTAAGGATAGTGTTAGGGTTAAGGATTAAGATTAGGAATAGGGATAGGGTTAGGTAAAGGTCAAGGTTAGGGATTATGGATTAGTGATGGGGATAGGGTTAGGCTTAGAGTTAGGGTTCATGTAGTGGGTAGTTTGAGATGCATGCATTTTGTCTTGTTGGACTTCTGTTATAATGCCACATCATTAAACAGTAAAAGACCATGAGTGCATTACATAATTCGTGCGAGGCAGCTGATTAAAAACTGGTATCACTTCAATTAAGGTATTGTTCAGGTCTTGAATCTAATATTAGTTTTTGTCTCGACGGCCTTGATTTTTGGTCTCGGTTTTTGGATTTTTTAAATCTTAAGTCTTGGTGTGCACGTTTTGGTCTTGTTTAATGTTTATGTCGCTGGATTCCATGGTTGATAGGAGTGGTTAGAATCGGAGAGCTCGTCAGATGAACAGGAAGAGATGGAAGCAGAGCTAGAAGGAGCAGCTGCCAGTGCCAGTGCATCGGTTGCTGAGACTGGTGAACGTGATGACGACGACGATGATGTTGATGAGAGCTTGTCAGGCAAGTCAAAACGAAGAAGTCAAAGCGAAGCTGGAATTAACTGTCTTCAAAACTTAATTTCTTTGTGGCTATCCTAATAACACCCATTATGATGGTCTTACCCATCCTTCACTACATCTATCTGTTTGTAGCTAACTCAACAAGAAACCCAGCTGTTGCTAGAGGTGCCTGCAGTTAAGCATTTGAGTGCAGTTAGTAGCCCAATTTGGGAAATGGGGGCTTGTAAAGTGGTCCGATTTAGTACCACAGGGTATCCATCATGCAACCCTATTTCCTTGTTCACACAGTTTTACGGTAAGATGAAGCATTTGGCGATAATACACGTGTGACAGACAGACAGACAGACAACACACTGATAGAAACTTGTAGCCAAGGCCTTAGTGGTTGGCCAAAAACCTAAGGCACAATAAATCCAAAATTGGTGCCAGCGTTCCCGATGGATGGAGTAACTGGTGTGCAAATTTTCAGTTAAAAAGGACTAAGGTCAGGGATACATTTAGAGTTGCATGGTTCTACACTGGGTCCGGAAAAAGTAACCCCCTAGACATTATACAATAAAAATGTCAAACCTGAACAAGTATAAACAAAATTCTTCATCCGTTCCAGAGATATTCGCCATCAAAGTTTGAAGTCGACCGACGTTGGGCCAAATTTTGCACGTTTTTGGGCAGAGGCCCTTCGAAATTTTGGATTTGGATTATAAAATTGAACACACTTCCGAGCATCATGCAAAATTTTGCGGCGATCAGCTGACGGAGCTCGGAGATCTTGCGAGAAAAAAAAGAAAATAAAAAAATAAATGCCAGCGAAACATAAACTCGCTCCGAAAGCTATCGCTAATTAAGTACCAGTATACTAAATTTTAATCAGATTCATCCAGATTTGACTTTTTATTGTACAATGTCTAGGGGGTTACTTTTTTCCGGACAGTTTGGGTGGATGGCTGATTGGCTGTACTTTGTGTTGGCACTGGGCTGACGTGTTTTCTGGTTCCATTCATGGTTGAAACTTTCAGGCACTTAATTTCAGCATTTTTTTCAAATGCACTGAATGCAATGATTGACGTCATTACGTTTGGTGCATTTGAAAGAAGTTATATTGTCTGCATTATTTACGGGTCCACTTTTTGGATTATGTAGTGCAAAATATGCCGTCAGAAAGATTATATACTCTCTTATACTCGTTTGTTAGCTCTGCTACTCGCCTCAACTGTTTCAAAAATGAGCAGAATGCATTGAAACAGTCTAGGTCTAGTAGTATAACACCTCTATACCAAGCTGACTGTGTTTTGCTGCTGAAAGTTGAGCTTTTTGAACTTGTCTTCAAGACCTTGTTTGTTATATTGTATACATATTATTACAGCAATTTTGATGCATAACTTTTGATATGTGTATTTTCCATCACCGTAATACATGTTCTTAGTAAAATGAATTGTATCATGAAGTTGTCTTATACTGTGCTGTGACAGATGAAGAAGATTAATGACCTGCTGTCTGCGATGAATGTTCAGCGGAAATGGCAGCACATCGACCTGGACGACTTTCTGAATGTTATACGTGAATTTATATTCTCAACGCACCAGTGCTACAGAACAGTTTTAGGCTTAGCAGCCTGACGGACCAATGGCCAATACCCCTGATGTGGCCCATTTGACGCTTGTATTTAAGAAAAGCTAGATTTCAGAGTGTAACTGTCAGCATTCTTTTGTACAAGTTGCAGATCATGAAAATATGAATTTATGTCAGTTAAACATGTTTAAATTAAGAATAATTCGCATACCCAGCTGTGCCTAGAAAATATTCTTGTGGGGCCTTATATGGGGGGGTGTCTGCTGGTTAGAATACTGAATACATCTATTCGTCCAAGAAACAGTCACATTTGTTGAAAGATCATCTTAAAATAACAGATGACTGTCATAAGCTCAGTTCAGATGATCAGTTCTGCTGTCAAACATATAGCAAATATATTTTTTGAGCGATGACTGGGCCCCCAGATTTTGTGGAGCCCATGCAGGAAAACTACCATTCTTTCCCTCTCTCTTGACGGGCCTGATAGGATTTTTTGTAAATTGGGGTTTCTTCATAGGCTATTCCAGCATCAGACTTTATGCGTAAGTTTTGCCTAGAATTAACCTAGTTAGTTTTGCAAATATTAGCTCCCGTGATATTTGTTCTTGACTGATAAGTTGATTCCACTTCTGTGTGAATGATAAATCAATCATAACTGTGTCAAGCAGAATAAAAACACTTTCATTCCTGACACCAACAAGACAGCAGAACAACTCGGCAGTTTTGTGTAAGATGTGCACTGTTGACATCAGACCTTTGAATGACCTAGGAAGTTTTATAAATTAGCCTCCTGATCTTCATTTTTGATGTATAATTTGAGTCCACTTCTGCACGAATCATAACTTCCACAAGCAGAATAAAAACTCATTCTTAAAACCAACAAGATAGCAAAACAAGTAGGCAGTTGTGTGTAAGATGTGCACTGTTGGCACTCACTACATGCAAATTACAAATTGCATTCTCATTGAAGTCAGGACTTCAACATACATGTATAGCCATAAAAATAAATCGACATAATAACAAGATGCGTAAGAGTTATGGCAAATGGAAATGATCGAAGATCACAAACCTCCACCAACACTAGTGCTAGGTCTACCTACCTGGCGAATGTTTCTTTCTGCTTATAATTACAAAAAAATCACAGATCAGGCCTGAGACACAGATGGCTATTAAAATCTAATCATCAGGGTGGCCAGTCTCCAGTCATGATCAAACTCCCTGACTTTTCCAGACATTTTAAGGGAACACAGATGGAGAATCGCCCCTCGCAACAGTAGCGATATAAAATATGCACTTATTTCTCTCTGCAACACTCATATATACTGACGTATCTATGACAACTACATTCTTCATTCTGCAATTTCTTCTTTCAGACAGCATCTGATGAACAACTTTATCAAGTAAAGAACTCCATTGTTGCATATTTCTGTCTGAACAATACTTGTGGCAACTGAATAATTGTAATAATTCATTTTCCCTGACTTTTCCTATTTTCCCTGACTTTTCCCTGACCACTTTTCAATTCCCTGACTTTTCCAGGTTTTCCAGAAAAGTGGCCACCCTGAATCATAGCCGATGAACAGACAGCCAAAGGTATAACTTTCTTTTTCGGTGGAGGAGGAAATAAATGGCTGTCATTGCAGCTCAGTGTTAACACGCAAGCTACGAAACAATAACTAGTGACAGTGGCTGCTGGCTTGGTTGATCAAAATGATGACATCAGGGAAAAATTGAGAAAAAAATGTGCCAATGTACAATGTCTACGGAAAACAAAAATGCACCTACAAGTGTTGACATTATAGAGAGAACAAAAAACAGTAACTCAGAAAAGAACCAGGGAAAGACGAGAAATGGAAACGAATGGACAAATTGCATTCAACACACGAGAAGAGTTAAATAACTAATTGCATTGCACTTGTGCAGTCATTTTGGCTTTGATTTCTAATTCATTGTCAAAATACCTTCACTGCAGTAATGAAATGTTGATAACTAGAGATAGTGGAATTATGTGATTACACAGAATTTATCAATTTCCAATGAAATTCAGCTGCATCCAAAAGTGTGCACATTTTATAAACTCCAAACTTGCAAACTGAGTTAGTCCTACTGTTCATACAGTGTTTGCTGTTGCTTGCTTACTTATTGTTGACTAGATATCGTGGGTCGACTGTGATCATTTTAGCCCTTTGCACAAGCACAAAATTATGATTTTAACTATTTTAAGTTACGTAGTATTTTTTCTGTTCCTGACTATCAAAAGTAGAAGTAGATATGTGATGGCAAAAGTGACTTGCACAATCCATCATCCATGCATAATAATTAGCAAAATATGTGCATATAATATTTTACTGAAAATTACTGTGCTCAGTTTGCAGATTTTTCCCACATGATTCCACTATCTCTTAACTGATAACTCATGGACTGATGTGCTAAAACTGCCACTACTGCTACTTTTGATTTTGTGATTTTTCTAGGGCCACTACAGGTTTCACTAGTCCCTAAACATAACTCTCGGGAACTGCTGAACGGGAACTTTTTACAAGTTGCACATCACTCTCCTGTCACCTTGACTACCAGACAAAGCATTGAAGGCATGCAAATTTATGTACAAATGGTTAAAATTAGCCTAATACACGTATACTTGCAAGCACTGCACAAGACAGATAAGAAAAGGGATGACAAGAAAGCAATGCATTGGCCACAGCACTGGACTGTCAGTGGAGAATGATGGCTAATCGGTGTTTTCAGCATTGTCGGTGCTTTCAGTGCTGTCGACATTGTCAGGCCGGCCGAGGTCAGTGAAGATCTGGTTAATGATAGCGAGGTTTGGTGAGAGAAGCTGCACAAACTGGTCCATGTCTTCAACAACCTGTCAGCAGTAACGACACACATAGTGTTACATCATGTGTTGACTGCTGATCAAAACAGACCTCTACAATATAGTAGTACCCATATTGACTACACTGAGAACCATAACGATAGACCAGCCGTCGCTAGAGAAGGCTGGCAGTCTTATTCTGACTGACCCTCACACACTAAATCTTATTCACTGCTTCAATGAACATGTAGTCTATGCAGGTATGTTAATTTTAGGGATGTTAACGAGACGCGACTCGCTCGAGACTCGAAAAAATTCTCGATCTCGAGAATTACATTTCTCGCTCATCGAGAATTTCAAGAATCTGAATAGGACACAGTAGAGCCTTCTGTAGAGCAGTGAGTTGCAGTCGACAGTTTATGACAGTTCATCAGTCAAGTCAAGGCCACATAAACGAATTAATAGGCTATAGTGGTGATAGTTTACTTACCTAGTCTAGTGATACGTGGTCTTTTGACTACACCGTTGAATTGAAATTGTAAAAAATAATATCTCTTTTTTTTAGTTCTAGCTGCACTGCAATTGCAGCATTAGGTTGTAGGCAAGAAGTCGAACAAATTAAGGCTAACGTTTTTTATCAACATTTTTATTTTTGCCACGTTTTTTACATTTTTAATGTTTTTATTATTTTTTCTGGAATGTTTTTTACATCCATGCTTCCAACTGTCTACATGTACATGATTACTAAAATTAGCCCATTTTTGTGGAAAATAAAAGTTGTGCCTATGGCACAAGCTATCGTCCATCTGTAGTCTGTCTGTAATGCATGTAACATACCAGGTGTGGCCGCCTCTGGACTGGTAGACGAATCTCCGGAGCTGGTTCAGCCGTAGGGCTAAGCGGACTGGTTAGTCCATAAAGAAGCCCATCGAAGTATTTATTGTGTGCTTGAAACCATTCTTGAAACAATTCACACTGCTGGAGTCTATGACACTTTGCTGCAAATGATTCCACCGATCAATCACCCTTGAGGAGAAAAAGAAACGTCTAATGTCCAGACGGCATCTGCATTTAGCAATCTTGGCGGTGTGTCCATGTGTTGTAACTGACGTACTGAGAGCAAAGAAATCGCTGAACTTAGCTGAAGATAGTCCTTTGTACATCTTGAAAACTTGCAGCAAATCAGCTCCGTTCCTTCTCTCTTCCAAGGTCCACAAACCCAACTGCCATATGCTTTCATCGTACGGTAATTTCTTGAGGCCTGGAATCATTCTCGTAAACCGATGTTGGATTCTTTCCAACAAGAACTTGTCTTTTTCATAATACGGCTACCAGGCAGAAACACAGTACTCTAGGTGAGGCCAATCAGAATTTGATTGGCTTCAGTAGGATGTACACTGGCACTTTTAAAGGAGATGGTTCTTGAGATGAGACTAAGTGCTGCACTGGATTTAGCATATGCTAACTGACGCTGTCTAGCTGACTTCAAATTGTTACAAACAGTCACACCCAGATCCTTCTCCTCTGTCACAACCTCCAGTGGCCGACTCTCCATGACATAGGTGTGCTGAGCATTCCTGGCACCTAGGTGCATGACCACACACTTAATCGTATTGCATGGCATATGCCACATGTAAGACCAGTTTAGCACTCTATGAAGATCATGCTGAATAATTTCTCTATCTTTGTCGCTATTGGCTTTCCTGAGCACTTTGGTGTCATCTGCAAATTTCAATATCATACTGACCAAGGCAGAATCCAGATCATTAATAAATATCAGAAACAAAACTGGACCCAGAACAGACCCCTGTGGTACTCCGCTACTAACCATTCTCCAAGAAGATTTACAGCCGCTGATGCAAACTCTTTGCTTCCTACCATTGAGCCATCGTGGCTAAACATCTTATGAGAAGACTTCTTGCACAGGTCTTCATTAGTATCAGATCACTGATGCTGTAACAATGATAATAAAAATACCAGCACATAGTTCAACTAACCTTATCATCCATGGACTCTTGGCCGTTGGCAAGCGTCTTGAAAAATGACCCTCGTGATGGCATTGCCTGAGCTATCAGCTACAAAAATACAACTTAGTTCAGTAACATTTACCCTGTATTAAACAAAGCCATAATGATGAGACACGTGAATGAAAATCAAACTACTGATCAAAGAACGATGAAGCTGATGGTAAGTGAAAGAAACTAGGAAAATCTTTGCAACAACAACAAAAAACTTTCTGCAGCCCAAAAAGTTTTACTGTTTCAGTTTATGTTTTTACCTCTAACATTCAACACGTCTTCAGTCATGCTAAGAAAACTTTAAAATATTTTCTACACGATCCACGGACTAACCACAGAAAGTTCACAGCACTATAAGATCTGCGCAAATGTTGTTGTTTTATTTTACACATGTCAAACTACATGCACCTCAAGCCATGTAGAGTCTTGCTAAAATGCTTTGACATAAACCATTAATTGCTTCACTGTACAGTGTGTATTAATTCATTTAGGCATATTTATGTTATATACAGGATTTTTAAAAATAAAAGGTGAAATAAAATCATATGCGCCACCAACAGGAAACAGTAGTTCTCAATTAATACACCACAACATATACACAATACCAAACACAGAGTAACGAAATGAGAAACTTACGTAGAATGTGCCACGCATGAACCAGTTGTGGTGTCGGCTCAGTGACTGGTCGTAAGCCAGATAGACGGCGTTGAGCAGACTGTCCGCCAAGGACCCATCCCTGTACTCTGACACCAGCAGAGATGTGAAGGCACAGAAGAACTCCAACGCTCTAAACAACATAAAAACAATCAAATACTTGTAACACGAATAATGCTTTAGGCCACGGTTATACATGAAAAATGAAATATTTGCAAAACTGTAACATTTTTAGCACCATGAACACATTTCTGAGATTGGACATTTTTAGACCTTGAAACATAGCCTCATTTGTCAATGTCTCTAAAGTAACTCTGGCGAATGAGCAAGGCTCAAAGTGTAAAAAAATGCATGATGGCAGGGGAACTTTGCCTTAATATTTTGTATTAAGCATTTCATTTTGCAACTATCTCAGAGAAGAAATGGCAGTGTGTTTTTCATGTGAACGATGAAGTACCGGAAAGCCATAACGGCCAACACAATGAGGGTCATCCCAAAAGTTTACGGCCTCGACATATTAGACAACAATATTTTCCACAATCTATATATCAGTGAAATATACATACTCTATATACTCACGAACTCTAATGAGTCCGTTGCAGATATGACGTAATTGTAATTTATGACGTCACAGAGCATTAAGTAGAACCAATTTCCAGCGTCAACGAAAGAGGGTTGAGTCATTCATCATCATGGATAGTGGACACCATCATTATCAGATTTAAGATTTCAAAACAGATAATATTAGTCACTGGGGGTAAGGTCGTTGCTGTATGCACTGTGGTCTTGGTGTAGAAAGTCATAGTCACGAACAGCCAGCTGAGTAACTGTGTAGAATTTGGACTGGACTGCACTGCTGAAATTTGGGAAAATTGCGCAGACTTGCTCCTGGGCCCCTCCCAGCCCACCTGCCCATCAGAGGTCCATGTAATTAGTCACAAATTCTGATTGGCCTTTCACTAACACAACTGATATAATTAACAGTCTCTGATACCATCAGATATTGGCATTGCATCGTATTTTGGCTAAAGTGCTTTGATTTGCGGCTACCACAGATTAGGCCGCTATAGTATATTCACAGACCCAAATGAGAAATTCCTAAACATAGATGTTAGGGCTTTCGTAAAATCAGATGCCAAGGAGCCCCACTTTGGTAAATCCAGCTACAGACTAAAAAACTTTCATGCAACAATCAGCTTGATTCAAATGCTGCTTGTGTTAATGCACCAATCATTTCAGCTTAATGCTATATGACGTCATAAATTACAATGACATCACTTCCACAATCTGCTCACACGAACATGCAAGGTAGGTACCTTTTACTGATATATAGACAATATAAATTTTTTGTCCAATATATTGAGGCTCAAAACTTTTTGAATTCCCCTCGTATTTGCATGAAGTCGTAATTGACTCAAATGCTGTTATTTGCGGCTAGCGCAAATGTAGGCTATTGTATATTCACATATATGCAAATGAGAAATTTACAAACATATTTGTTAGGGCTTTCGTAAAATCAGATGCCACGGTGCTCCACTTTGGTAAACCTAGCTACAGACTGGAAAATTGTCATGCAACTGTGAGCCTGATTCTATGCTGTTTGCGTTAGTGTTCCAAATCATTTCAGTTTAGAGCTATATGAAGTCATAAATTTCAATGACGTCATATCCGCAGCTGACTCTAATATTAGAGTTCGTAAAGGATGTACATTTCACTGATATATAGATTGTAGAAAATATTATTGTCTAATATGTCA
>Ga0209454_1001379_pt1 | contig 15053 bp, 8 predicted proteins | sample WorMetHERISLAND1_2_FD_187400 | JGI IMG/M metagenome (GOLD analysis project Ga0209454, IMG submission 187400) | Marine gutless worms symbiont microbial communities from Max Planck institute for Marine Microbiology, Germany - Olavius geniculatus... | ecosystem: Host-associated > Annelida >...
GTGTAAGGGTGACATCGTGGTTGTAGATATAAAACAGTACAAATCACAATTTAATAATTCAAACTTTACCATTACACAGTCAGCAAAATTCTTCTGACATTGTGTAATGGCGCTTCACGACTAGTGTTTTTTTAAAAATTGAAACTTTTTCTTTCAAAATACCGCAAATTGTCGAAAAAAATTTTTATCATCTAATACGTTTTTTTTTAATTTTCAAATGCACCTAAATCCGTTATAGTCTTCCCCAAACCCCGCTGATGGGGGTTAGTTCGCTTCCCAGACTCCCTACAGTCAGTTGTGGTTTTTTTCCTGGATGCATTCGGCGTCTTCATCTCGGCGCCTTTGGTACCTTGTTTTCTACCACATAACCCTCTATCGCTACGTAGATTAGTTAATCTAAAAACTACCGTTGCACGACGTGAAATGCTGGATCGCAAAAATACTACAAAATTAATTAGGTTATTGTGGAGAAAAGATGGCCTGAACAGCAGCACGCCAGCCAAGGACAATGATAATAACGCAACGCCCATTATTATCTCGGACTAATGACTAAGCTATCACATTATGAGTTCGAATAGTATGATAGCCAAGTCATTAGTTAGATCTCTAAAATAATGATGAACGTTATTATAATTATCCTTGGCCACTCTAATTAAATCGGTGAAAAAAGCTAATGCCACCTTTGTAAAGTTGATCACAAATTTCACACGACTGACAAGCAGTATCGTATTCACTGTTTGTAGCAGTGACAAAAACGTCAGATTTTGTTTCAGCGTTCAAAACAAAGTTAAAGCAGTGTATAGCTTTTATGAGAACGCATCTCAGACATACGGAGCGTCAGTTGCCATAAGGAATCACATAGCGTCACCAGCCATTCGCCACAAATAACCGCGTCCTGCCTTAAGCCCATCCAGACAGGTTGTGCTACCCCAGAGGGATGGAAGGCTGAGTTGACTTGATGGGTGGTTGGTATATATACCGAAATAGTTGAGCTGTCTGCAGACAATCACTCATCCGAGTAGTATACCCCGGGTTTGGCGCAAAGCAATTCCGTTGACAACACCAACGAGTTATGCTGTGGCTACACGCACCGATTTTCTCGTCCAGTGTGTTGTCTGACATCGGCAAGCCTTCCGAGATCTAAAAGCCTTGTCGACAAAATCGGACGAAATGTGCATGCTCATCTCGGACGAGATATTTTGGCCTGTTAGCCAAAAGATGACCATCAGAACCTCGGACGAGGAAATCGGCGCGTGTAGCCACGGCTTTAACCACCAAGCCGCCGTCACCACTGGCACCTCGTTTGTCGACGTGAATTGTCTGGTGGCCGATGCCGTTACGTCACACGGTCTATACGACCGCAACACGATGGTTAGGATCGTACCTCATTTGACGAGAGCGAACATTGAACGCAGCATGTTGCTGCGTGGCGCCATAGCTCGCTCCGTTCCTTTGCGTCCGGGCTGCTTTACGACACCGTCGACGATTAGAAATGTGACCGGTGTCACATTAAAATGTCTCCCACATAAAAAATCCGCCGGGGAGAAATAATCACGAAATTGGTACGTCTCCCCCTTATTAAAATATTGCCGGCTTCATAAAAAAGTATCCCCGTTATAAGATCGCTCTACAGAAAAGTCTCCTCCGGCCGACAATTTACCGGTAAAAATTCGTCCCGCCCGGGCGGTCGCCGGGCGGGACAAATTTTTGCCGGTAAATTGTCGGCCGGGGAAGAGTTTTCTGGGGCGATCCTATAATAGGACACCGGCACGTGCCATAAAGTGGCCGACGAACTGGCGTGTTGGCGTTGTGATTAGACACGCCTGACGCCGTATAGGTCATAGCACCGTCAACATCAGCAGCCGCCGCTCTCGATTGCTTTCTTGTAGGTCTATGCCAGTCTCGGGCGCAAATTTCCACTCCGTAATAGGTCTTCATCGTGTGCAAACGGCGAATAGTCTAGCGAAAGTAACTGTAAAAAATTTTTAGAGCGAGGTGAATATTTCCACGGAGTTTTAGTCAAGTAGAATTTCGTTTCCCATACACACGCAATGGGAAGTTCTGCACTTTTCGTATGCAATTTAAACTTATTTGGTACAAAACTGTAAAATTTTTAAAACGAGACTGAAAGCAGTTTTTACGCGTTACCGCTATGCTGTATAGCGCGTCTATGTCACAATGTAGCACGACGACTGTCGTCTGCCGCCCGTCTGTCTGTCTGTCGTTTGTGACAAATGTAGGTCTAGACCTATTGTGGCTAAGCGTTAGCTTGTAGGGAAAAACTTTTTTTGCACGATGTGCCTAGGCTTTCTACGTACAACATTCTTCGAATGTAGCGCAATGGAAACACTTTCAAATTTAGGGTTAAAAAAAGGGTAAGAAAATGTGCGTTTTCAATGGTAAAATCAATGGTCATATCTCAGAAACGGTGAGAAATATGGCTAAGGTTACTACTGATCACTAATATAAAGTTCTATATTGGCTTTCAAATGATATAAAAAGCATTAACCTTCGATGACCTTAAAATCTGTGGTGCGTCTTTCTTACCGACAGCTGAGTTTTTTTGTTTTATCATTATTTTTTAATGTCGTGATACATGTAATTATATCAAAAAAGTCTATACTTTTGGTCGATACGATACAATACATCGATATCGAAAACTATATAGGCCTAACGATATTTTTGATATATCGAAGCATCGCTAAATGCCCATTATACTATGACCGTTTAATATAGGTTGCATTACGCTTTTTTTCGTCCGTTTGTTTGTCCGTCTGTCTGTCAGTCTGTTTTGTCGGTCCGTCGGACCGGACTCCTAACTTTAAAACAACAAAAAAGCTCAGTTGTCGCTAGGGAAGGACCTACAGCCTATAGGCTCTATAGCGCCCTTCCTAGGAATTTTTATCTAATTTGCAAGGGCGTATAAGCGATTTTCTATTAGTGAGTGATTAATAGCAACTTTGATCTTAAGCTATCTCTTACTGTTTAGTCACAATAGCGCGTACTGACCTTCAAGGTCATCCAACGTCAATGATTATTATGTCACAAACCAATATGCGACTTCCTACTACTGATTAATAGTAAAAATGTTTTTCTTGCACTGCATTTCTCAAATTTTTGCACGCAGAGAGCTTTAATCGACAGAGGGCTAATTAGGCCTATTAACGCAAAAGTTATTTTCCGACAACTTACCGTTTAGCCACAATACATCATGGGCGGCGCTGGCAATCTTATGTCTGAGTTTTGACTTTTTAAGTTCAAGTACCCTAATCCTTGAAAGCGTCATTGGTCACAGAGTTGTGAGAGACCGCCGCTGACTATCGGCGATTTACCTTAATTTACCGTATTAAGTTCATATTGTATTCGTACATGCGTGCTACTCTTTAATTGCAGATGAAAAGACAGAGTGGACGAGTATAATTCGTGCCGTAGTGCTACGGCTAGTGGCATATTATAGGCCTAGGGTGGTCCACTTGTCAGGCCGCAGTTGGTCCATCCTCGGATACTACTGACGCTGACGCCACTCGTCGTTTGCCGCATGTTTATGTGTCGCTAAACGCGCTTCGGCATGCGGAAGTTTTCGCGTTGTAACCTGCAGCGTATCGATCAGTGCTGGGAATTGGACATGAGTAGGATGGACCATCGTAATGGTCGGGTGGTGGATGCCGCTTCCAGGGACAGTGGCGTCCGTGGCCGAGGCGGCCCGGCACTGATAAGCGTCGTCGGTCAGTCTAGGCATTACTGGGGAGCGCGCTTCTGGTATTACCGTGGACATGCCAGTCGCAATCCATGCCGAAATTGTGGCATCGTTTCGACGATGAAAACTCAATATCGCGTGGCATGCGCCCGCCCCATCGTCAAGTCGCGCCATAGACGGTTCATCAGACCCAAGGGACACGGTTTGAGGAATGAGTTCAAGGTTGGTAATATAGTTAAAAATAAAGATCAAATCAAAATCAAATCATATATTCGTTAAATAAAAACTCTGACAATCCGCAAAGCAATAGGCTATACAGTATAGTTAGTTCAGAATATGAAACATTGCGTGATTGCGAAGACAGAGTTTTAAAAAATTTAGCAACAGTTTTTACACAACATACGAATAATAACACCACTGTCGGTTTTAAAAATAAACTCAAAACGTTAGCTTTCTCAAGAAACAGAAAACCATGATGCCATAATTATGCTGTGTAGATTGTATCCATTAATCAAACGTTCAGGAAAAGCGGTCTCAAAACATTTCGACTGTTATTTAGAATCCGCTTAAAAAGAGCGTCGTAAGCAACACCGAATCTCTCCAGATCCATGATTGCATCTTTGGTTTTGGCGAACCCTGGCTTTGCGGCCCCTGGTATGGCGGACCTTAACCTGGCCAAATTCGACATTGTGCCCCTTTGGACAAGTAACCAGTTACCAATCGCGGAGGCGGCTTATCGTATACAGAGACAACATTCGACTCTCGTCCATCTTTCTCCTGCAACAAACAGTCCCCTTTGAACGAAATTCGTCCGCAAAGAGTCGTAAAAATAGCGTTATCTAGCCTATTCGCGCATGCGCTATTTCGATAATGACGAGATAGCATGCGTGTTATTCGCCCCGAACGAAACTGTTGGTCTCTGCCGTCGTAACACAGCAAACTATGTGCCTACATGGACCTAGCATGATTACCTGTCTGTTTCACAATAATGTTGTCTTCGAATTAGACGACAATCACAAACGCCCGACAGTGGCGTATGAGAGACAACCTGCCATGTCCCCTTTGGCGCTGAAAATTTGCACGATTTGGTTTCCTAGGCTTAAACGTCAAAATTTATGTATCATTTAACAAAAGGCTTCAGCTTTTCGTCCCTCGGATATTCTGGCTTTTCCCTTCTTTAAATTGTAAATACCCTGCTGCCGACCACTCTGCTCATTTGAGCACAGAGTAAAGCTAGCGACATAATACGAGCCGTCGTGACAGCCATGTCACCGCCATACTTCGATCGCTGTTTCAGCTCCAGTTTATTGAACTGATGTAATTTATAAATTATTACTGTTCGTCGTCAGAGTTGTTTTTAGTCACGAAAAATGACGAATTTTAATACGCGATTTGGAGCATTTTGATGCATTTTGCGAAAAGCAATGAGACGTCGATCAAATCAGTTGTACGACGATCAAAATTAAGGGCTTTTTGGATATTTTGCCGCGCGGAACACCCACGACGGACAGAAACACAGACGCACAGATCGCTACGATTACGTCACCGCTCAGCGGCAGTAATACAACTCTCTACCGTTTTTTAGCAGTCTGAACGCCACTCCATGCGGACGGTATAATTCAGGGCTGACTGCAGTGTCGCGCGCGTGCGAAAATAAAACCGAAACGGGATGCTCGCTCAACGCTCAAGAGACTCCAAGAAACCAATGGATAGTCCCTGTCCACCGTTTACTGCGATTACTTATCCGCGCAGAGGCAGAGGCGACTCTCAAGCTAGAGGGAGGATAAGCTGTTTTGCCGTTATGCACCATTGCTCAGCCGGGACTGACTGTAGCCGGCCAGCACCCACGCCTAGCATACACATACATATAGAAACGCACGTCGCCGTGCATCGAAACAAAGGCGCAAAAAACCGAGCCTTATCAGCAGTTGTCAGCAGAACGAATGGGCTGCTATATAGCGACGAACTGCAGAGATTGCGTCCGTCGGCCTCCGATCGGCTGCATCGAACGATCCTCGCCGGACAACCAAACTGCGCATGCCGGTTGGCACAGACCATATTTATTCGATAGCCGAGAACTGAAATATGTCTATTAGAGTGAGTGCATGTTGTAAACAACGACTTCCGGCAAAATAGGACGACACCGCCCGGGTTACTATCACACAGAAAATGTTATCAAATTAGTCGGCCACAAATATACAACATATCGAAATATGGAAAACGACAGAATCACCTTTTCATATAGGTAATTTAATAATAACTTAATAATATGCAACGTTAAATCTAAGTAAACACACAACATATTTCAACAAAAACAACAAATAGGTCTACCGTTTGATTGAATCACAAGTTATAATACGTGTAAGACGGTTAGACAAGTGTAGCAAAGGCAGTAACGCACGACAAATAGTTACGAGTATCACATTTAACCATAGTACTGTACTATAAATTACTTAACCAAACAAATATTTTACCAAACTTGCTTTAATTTTTAAAAATTCTAACGCATCAGTAAATCAAAGAAAGTCTGGTCCATTTCCGGCTTTTTAATGCCAGTAGACAGTGGCGTTTTTCGCGAGTTATATTTCAATTACGCTATATTCTACCATAAAGTTTGCTCGCTGCATTCCGGGCTGGTTTTTTTCAACAGCGAAGTATCGACGGTACCGTAGGCTTACATGCCCATTCCGTCACGGTGGGTTATTATTAGTTTTTCGCCGGTGGAGGAGACAGGCGAATAGAGCAGCTCGGGCAACGTTTAAGACTGGGTCGTAAAGCTGGGACACCGATTGCGTCAACGTCGTAACCTATGATGACGGTCGGCGTGCGTCTGCCTGGAACCATGCGCAAGAGGAATCTATGTGACATGTGCACGACCTTCATTTGATCGTGTCTGTGACCACCATACCGTTAGCTATACGGGCGACATTTCATTCGCCAGGCATGCAGACTATCCCAAACAGCTAAGGATGCTCAACTGTCGTGGGAAACAGTGCGATGTTTATCTATTTCCATACAGAAAGTCAGTAACACCGTTAGGCATAATGTTGTGTTTACACAAAGCGATCGTCGCCGCGACCATCGCGGCAACCGGTCGCTTCGTGTAAATACTACTTGAGAAGATGTCACTAAATATAGTTTCTTTATAAATGCACATGTTGTCAGTTTACACAAGTAGGGCTAACTGTTGTTATTTTTTGTCTTTATTCCGTACGTTATTTTTACTTTAAACGACCTTCAACGATCACTGAAGTCTAGAAAAAAAACTTTGTACAAACTTCTATTTTGTAAATACATTTCTTAATGTCTAAGGTGCTGAATTTTATAAATAGAAAAGTAATGTTTAAATAACCTTTAATGTCATAACAACAGTGCAAGTCAAATCGACCGATCGAAAATAACTTCTTTAAATTTAATAATTGACGTAAAAACTCCTACTGTACTTATAATGTCACTGAACATAGCCTATAGGCTACATAACAATATATAAGATGATTAATGCTATAACCTATGGTATAATAACAGCTATCCACAAAACCCGTCGGGTCAGGCATATTGGAGATAAAGCTGGAAGTTATTCAAATCGATGGGACAGCACCAATATTAGTAGTATCGTCATCCAACAGTGTGCTTAAGTGAGCGAGTTCCTCGGAAAAAGTTGACGACGCTAAGCCGGTGTGCGACAATCTGGGATAATCCTGGCCAATTATCGGTCGCAAATCCGTGGACCAGTGTTAATCCGCCAGGAACGACTGAACGAGGAAGCACTACTCCACTCCAATGGCTGACCGAGCAGTTTTACGATTGGCAGCCATCTTTCCCATCCGCTTGCCATCGCTACTCGCTAAACGCATAGGCGTGACCAGGGAGCACTGGGGGTAAAATCTCCTCCCCTAAAAATTTATGACTGGCAGAGCAACAAAAACCAAATAGAATCGGATCTGTCTTTGGTTGTATCCTCAGCTCTAAAAACTCAACAGCAGTGGCGTCGTGGTCAGGGAAAGAAGAAAAGGGGGCAGTTGCCCCTTAAATTTTGGGCTGTAAGAACAGTGTCGCTAAATCTTTTTGTCGAAACATTTTGCTAAAAATGTCAAATCTGGGGCTAAAAAATTTGGGGCGAAATTAAAATTTTTTGCACGTAATGGACAATTTTTAGTCGTCCGCCGAAATTTTTTTCTCGATAATTTGCAGTGCCTGTCAGAAAATTTCATCTTTCTGACTCGCCTACGTTTTATAACTCCCGACGCCGCAGCTTAACAGTCATTTACATTGCAAATTAACGACTAAAAATGTTGCCACGAGATGCGTTGCGTTTGAGAGTCCACAGTGTGTTAAAATGCATTTACTTCATGGATCCCGCCAGAAAAGCTTACAGCGCTTCCCAAACTTTTTTAAAAGGCGAGAAAAAACTGGGGAAAATTTTGAAAATAAAAAGGAAGGGAAAATGGAGCGAGGAAAGGGATGACAGATGCCTTAGAAATGTCCTGCAAAAAATACAAATTTTTGGCTACCCCCATGGCCAGGCGCCCAGCTAGCGGTGTCGCAACGAGTGACGTCCAGCAGCAATCTGAAAACGAATTAACTGAAATTAAACGGACACGAGAGACCACAAGACGACGACTAGGCTACGAGACGATTGGTTGCGACACGCGACGAAAGACCGAGAAACACAGAGACAGACAGACAGACGGACGGACGGACGGACAAAATGACCGACGTAAATAGCTGTCACGGTCTACTCCCTAGCCGCCTACACCGCGAGCCATAGTAACACACCCACACAGTCTTTTAGTGGTAATTACGGCTAACGTGAGTGAAGCGATTTGATTTTTGGCCGGCCGTACTAACGTCGAGCCTTGGGTACGATGTGTCATCTGTCGTCTGTCTGTCTGTAACGCGTGTATTGTGACTAAACCGTTTTTTTATACATAGCAGGGGTCGGCAATGGTACCGCTAGATATAGTGACGACGAGTTTATATAGTCTGTAACCATGTCTCTATCTGCAGCGGTTTGCCAGCAATTTTGACTGCAATGTCGCTGCCTACAGCCATCACCGACGTGCGCCGAATTACCGTATCATATCTTAGCGCTGATTGTAGCGTTCGATATAGCAGTGTCACCATAGAGTGTATGGGACTGTAGTCACTCTGGAAAATCGCTTTCTTTTTGCGACGGAATTCGGACACATGGTCTTCGGATAAAAGCTTAAACGGCACGGTCGGCCCACCTTCGTGATAGCTGGGCTTCGTGTTATAATTCAAATACTTCTGTATTCTAAAATTGGCTACAACATTATAAGATGTTTCATTAATTTATGTACAGAAATAAACTGTTATATATAATGCGCTATATTGCCACCGCACATCAAATCTTAATTCACCACTGTCTTAGGTGTACAACGTAACTTAATTTGAAAGTAATCCAAAATTGTTCATTTAGATCAAATTATATCCACAGCGATGTCATGTTGCGGATTATATGCCCATGTCGACTAATTCACAATATTATAACGTGCGTTCAGAATAATCCGTGTCAGCAAAAAAACGCATGCTTTGTGCCGTGCAAGCCATTATAGTGAAACGACAGTCAGAAAAAAACAAATCATTAAACAAAAATATTTGCCAGTTAATCGTCATATGTTGTCTATGCCTAGATTGTTCTACAGTAGCTAGGTCTATTTTCAACTTCTTTATTTATGTATTCCTGACCACGTACTGTTAACACTTTAATGCGTATACACACTGTAGGCGTATCAAGCTAACGATGTAAATATCAGCGGTGTACTGCAACCAAGTGAAACAAACAGTTCTTGCAAGGCAGTTCGGTGCAGCAACACATTTTAGGCGACGAGCCAAATTTTATTCCATAACTTTTTCTCCAGTTCATCTTAGAATGCAACAGAGTGAGGCGTTCGATGGTAAATTTTACCGAGTTCGTCTGAACCACAAAACCACAGCGGCAACAAAGACATGCCAGGGATCAAATAACTTAGAACTTGGTTTCCCATGCGTCCCATTAGAAATCTGCATACAGAAACGGAACTTGCTTTGTAGATGTACCCCAATAAAAAGTGTCCCGACACAACAAATGTTTGTCTTTGTCACCAATTTGTCTTGCAGCTTTGAATAAAATGGCGCTACCACAGTATCGCTGTTCAAGAGATGGATCGATAGGCTACCTAATGTGTGCAAATTATTACCCGTACATTATTCAAAAAAAAACTAAGCAAGAAATTACTCGGCGTCTAAAACGGTTTTATTAAACAAATTAATACAATTTAATGCTTTAAAGACTTATTATGCTTTGCGGAAAACCTGACGTTTGTATATACTTATTTTAGTGTCCTGAATATTGGCCGTGCTACCGCGGCGTTTCTGTAGTGACACCTGAAACAGATTAATATGGCAGCGTCACTTCGAGAAGACACTGTCACATTGTCAGATTTAAAAAAAAATTATTTCTGCGTTAATTCGCTAATTTGCTGAACACTGCTCGTACGTCATGTTTGGCCTGCGTGTCAAAGTCTTCTGCTGTGCAATGCTAAATGTCATGCATGACAGTCTGCAGACGTGTTCAGTGCTTCTGGTGATCCTTTGTAGTGTTACGAAACAAAAACATGTCATTGTTATTACTAGCTTCATCACAGCCAGCCAGGCCGAGCCAAACCGTCATCCAACACTGCTGATAAAAAAATAAAACCTTTTTGGTACGGATGCAGAATTTGAATGGCCAACCGCTGTAACAATGGACGTGTACGGTTAGGCATACGTAGGCTGCACATCGTGCTGGTCAATGACCTACAGATGACCGTCGCTCGTAACCCTAGTATCAACGATATAGTGCTCAAACGGTGAAACTCAGCAGGTAATAAACCGCAAACACAATAGAGCTTACAGCCAGTCGACGATATTGTGTTTTTTTGTATTTTTTTCTTACACGGTCTGCGCATGTGCTGTTGCGACCATAGCCGCAAACACGCAGCGAAAAAAAACAAAGTTTACACCTACAATGGATACAGTAGAGTTGCTGTGAATTCAAGCCTTCTCTGTGCAGTATTATACTTCATAGCTCGCGTCACTGACACGCACTTTGCGTAGGCCTATAACGCTTACAGAAAAAAGCCCAGCTCTCGACGTCCCTGTGTCAATGGGCAATATCAGATAGAGTCTGAAGGCAGCGTCGACGTTTTGAAAAGTTCCAGATATTCTGTCTTTTCGAATGCGTTCAGTGTTCACTGGCACAACTTTCTTGTTTTTACTTTGCTTAGCGCGGGACCCCTAAAAAGCGCGGAGCCCTAGGCAATGGCCTAGGTGGCCTATGCGTTAATCCGGCCCTGACTGCATCCCCCAAATTTTGTACGCGTGCAAAAAGTTTTCCTTTAACATTTCCCCCTTATCCACAGTACATCCGATACAGACAGACGAACAGACGACAATCGTGCCATAGGCGCGCTATACAGTAGCCCGTCACAAAAGCAACTATTCGGATTCGCTGGGTTTTCCGTCGACATTTGTGCTATATAAATTTACTTGCGTGCTTAATGTTTAAATTTCTGTAGATGACAGATGTTTATAATTTATGCTTTGCATTTACGTTTGCTTTATGCCGAAAAAAATTTACTTACTTGTGCGCCACTCACTAATGCTGCTACCTGAAATATAACACTAAGCATTACTATCCCATTGAAAATTTATTACAAAAATAAGAAATGAGACAAAAACAAAGAAAGTCGTCGGGTTTTGACTTCTAACGAAATCGTTCGTACTTTTCGGACCGTAAACGACTGTGCCAAATTTTTTTTTATCAGAATCGGCTCACAGCATTCTGAGTAATCAGGCAAAAGAAACCCTAGAGAGACGGACGCAGCCGCGCGCGGGGGTGGAATAAACCGAGCTTTTGACAAGAAAAAAGTTCGATCGACGGAACATTGTTTGGATAATATAGCCGACATTTTTATGACCTTCGTGAGTGTGTACAAGTAATCGAACGACAAATAACGGGTTTTGTCGGCGGCGGGCGGCGTCAGCAACAGAGCGAATCTGGCCCGCAGTGATTCAGTGAATTGCCGGCGCCGCCGCGCATTTCGAACGACGACGAGCGAACAAGCGATAACAGATATTGACGTCGGGATGGACAATTTCCCCGCGGAACACGCAACGACTAAGACCCAATCGTATGGCTCTAGATAAATAGACTCATATAGGTTAAGTTATAGAAATTCGCCGAGATACAACCTTATTTCGATACAGATTGTTGATATAAGGTCGTATGACTTATTAAGACCCAATCGTATTCGCGCGCCGATACCGCCGGCTGTTTTACGGCCGCTGATCGGCCGGTGTGTCACGTTCTCTACATCTGCCACACTGCGACTGGCAGGTTTTCCGAACCGAATGCGGCGTCCAAGAAGCGATGGCATCAGCGGCGACGACGACGAATCCGCGAGACCTGGCTGCTCGCACCGATCGGTGGGTGACAGAATTGCGGCCGCGGGTGCAGAAGCCAATCGAAGCAATACGCGACGACGAGCAACGTGCGTGTGTTAACGACGACGACGCCCACTGTAATGTGGACGACTCCCGATCCCGGTCTGTCATCACGGGCCGATCCTGGCTTCGATGATGAATCGAGCAAGGCCCTATCTATACCGCTGATCGCGGCGCTGTATACATGTTCTACTTCTGTCGGTCGTCGATCGCCTGCTTTCTGGTCCACATATTTTAGCCGCGATTCCTTGCTTTCTTTCCTTACTGCGTCCGCATTTCGTGAAAAATGGCCTTCACGCTTCCCTGAATCTGCGGCGCTGACTGTGACCGATGACGGTAGCCGCGACGATCGCCATTCGCAACACTCAACTTTATTGGTTTCAATCACGTTGCTATACGTAAGGTCAGCACGTGTCGTATTGAACACATTGCGCGCCATTTTTCTGCGTTCATTGCGATCCGCCATAGGTTAGACATGTGGCGTCAGTTCAGTTTTTATTGACTTTTCACTTTCTACGAACGATGCAAGTGAGAATAGATATGCTAATGTACACTACGACTTATGGCGGCATCTTGCCATAGGCCTATGCTATAAGCAGAATAAACATATGATCTTACGTTATAAATTATTTACTTGTGTTTACAATAGGATGGAGTAAATTCATCTAAACTTTAAACTTTTGTCACAACTTTTCTTTCTCCATCAAGCGCAGTTGAAATATGTGGAGTATGTTTTCTCCCTTTTGCATTTACAACCTGGAAACACACAGATGCAATGTACAAACTAGGGCCTAAATTTTGACGTTTACAAACGATATTTCAGAATTTCTACCTTTCTTCTGTTTTGCTTCGTAGACTGCAAATATATTTTTTTAAATTTTGATGCTTGATTTTAGAACTTGAAGTCTAGACACGTTAACAGTTTTATATGTTACGGCCCTGTTTTCATCACTCACAGCACTTATTTTATCTTAAGCTTTATGCGACTTAACGATCTTGTTATTCATATGCCAGCAACGGAGCGATTGGTCATACAGAACGTGGCTGCGAAATTCATGAATTCATGAAAAGTGCTATCATAAATAGGGACATAACTCGTAAGTACAGTGATCAATCAATCGAGGGTATCTGTAACTGCCAGTGATGGGCAAATCTCAAATCGAATCATAGCAAATCTTTTAGAAAAATAAATTAAGCCTAAATCACTAAGCCAATTTTACAATTACTTCTAAGTTTATTTTAAATTTCAAATCTTTTGATTGAAAGTAAATTTTGAAACAAAACAAACTGTGCGTATTTATGTGTAAAAGTATTAGTTCACAAGTTCATTAGTGTATTAATGTTAGCATCACATTTTATCTAAAATGTAAAACAGTTGTACACCAAAGATTGTCACTGTTAGTCACTTTTGTTGTTCAACTCAGCATTATTCTTCGTGCGTTGTTAAGCAAATAAACAACTTACAATTTAAAATTAAAAAAATAAACTAAATCTTGGATTTCCTAAATCAAATCCCAAATCGAATGACAGTATTTCAAATCGATTCCTTGCTGTTCAAATGAAATCGTTTTATGCGATTCGATCACGATTCAAATCGAATCGTGAAGATTTCGATTTGCTCATGACTGGTTATTGCGCTGGACGGTACGGACAATGTATGATGCTGCATTAGAGGTCGTGGCGGTCAGTTTTAGTGATGGCAGTCGTCTGGCTGCACGAATTCTGGCCGTCTGGCCGCGATGACGCAGCCGTTCTGTTGCGATTGGCGACTGTCACGGACCGGTGACAATCGGAATTATTATGACGACTGCCAGAGCTGGCCATGATGCTGCTGACGCTGGCAGCAGCATATACTCGCGATGACGACGTCGACAAACGACTCATAAAACGCGCTCGTCAGTCAGCCTCTGATAGACGCCGTGTCCCGCAGTGTAGATTTCGTTCGATCCCTGGAGTGTCTAGGGATGTAGAGACCCGATTTACAAACACTGGCATAAAATTTATTTTAAGAGTTATCTTAAGACCATCATAAGACCAAAGTTAAGATGTCCTAAGATTACCTTACGACATATCTTAAGTGTGTTCACAGAATTTTTTCAGACGACACAAGATTTTTTTACAAAGTTGCAAGATTATGTTTTAAAACATGTCTTAACTTGATGTAAGTGTTGTGTAAATTAGATCGTTGTCGTAAAATATCCATAAAAGTAAAAATATGTTTTAAGATTATTTTAACATGTTTGTGAATCCGGCTCAAGATTACAAACATTGTCATAAAATTTATCTTGAGATATTTTTTAAGATTATCGCAACACGAAATTCGTTAAGATATCCTATAGCATCATCTTACGACAAAATTTCTCTTCTTAGTAAATCACAAAATTTGTCACAAAAGGCCAAAATTTTGTCTTATGGCATAGCTTAAGATATATGTCATTGTAAACGTTCTGCGAATTGAACCGTTGTCGTAAGATTAGGTGTGAAAATTGTCTTATGATTATCTTATAATTATCTATAATTCGGGCCCTGGGTTATAGACGGTGAGTGACGTAGCCCAGCCTACAACGTCCGCACGCCGCGAGCGTCAAGTATAAGAGATGCTAAACTCACGTTTCGTGATACTCCAGGGAGAGAAGTGTGGTAGCCACATTCCGTGACAGTACCGATACGACTTGGCAGTAGATTCGGCAGCTGCGCGTTGATGCGGTGCACTGATAGAGAACTGGAGTTCCTGGCACAAGAACTCACGCTAGTTAGGATTTTGTTACTCCCGCGACTATTCCGCCCGGTTCGATCTACGGTTCTCGGAAGAGTGGGTCGATGGAAGTGAAATTCAAATTCAAATTAAAAGAAACAGAAAGTATAATAC
>Ga0209454_1001382_pt1 | contig 15043 bp, 5 predicted proteins | sample WorMetHERISLAND1_2_FD_187400 | JGI IMG/M metagenome (GOLD analysis project Ga0209454, IMG submission 187400) | Marine gutless worms symbiont microbial communities from Max Planck institute for Marine Microbiology, Germany - Olavius geniculatus... | ecosystem: Host-associated > Annelida >...
TGCTACAGGAGCTGCACTGGCTTCCGGTTCGGCGTCGGGTGGACTTCAAGATGGCCACTCTGGTCTACTTGTCACTGTCTGGTATGGCTCCACCTTACCTGGCCGCCGACTGTCAGCTGGTCTCCGACGAAGGTCGTCGTCAGCTGCGTTCTGCCAACTCAAGGACAGGTGTCGTCAGAAGGACCTGCAGCGGCTATGGAGACAGATGCTTTGCTGCTGCAGGTCCGAGGTTCTGGAACAGTCTGCCAGCTCATCTGAGACAAACTGACATTAACTTTGAACAGTTTAAACGGCAGTTAAAGACATTTTTGTTCTGGCGTTGAGAGCGCGGCGCATTGTGGCTATTGTTAAATTGCGCCTTCTAAATAACCTTACTTACTTAGGCCTACACTGTACTTACTTACTTTTGGATTGTGTTAAGCGTTGTTTGTAGCATTTGTATAAATTTTGCTCCACCCAAATTGGTTATTATAAGGCGCGTACATAGCGACGTAACTGAACTGGATTGAACTGAAACAAGTTTGTTTTTGATGAACTGGCCAACGGGCAAGCAGGGCGAGCTCATTGGTTGACGCGTACGTGAGCGTAGTCACGTAAGCCACCGACGTCGTAAATGGTGCCTACTTTAACGCATTACTGTCTTCCGTATTGGCCAGTTTGTCGAAAACTAAATCATGTCAGTTGAGTTCCATTCAGTTCAGTTACGTCGCTCTGTACGCGCCTGTCAGGTGCGGACGTCTTACCTGCCGTCGGAGATATGCTGGGGCGAGTGCCTGGTGCCGCTGATCATGTTCGAGAAGCACGACGGTCGCTACTGCATCGACTTCAAGCAGTTCCACGAGACCAGGCCGGTCGAGATGGCCCGGTGCAGCGCCTGCGAGTGGCAAGAACGCCGCGCCCAGAGAGAAGCGGACAACAAGCAATCATCGGCGGATTTTCCCGGCAGTTTTAAGTCGGGAATGAGTCGCAGCAGCAGTTTTCCGTCGCAGCCGGCGCTACGGGGGGTCGGGTTCGCGTTGGTAGGCAAGGCGAAGAAGAGGACCTACCGGGGAGATGTCGAGGTCGCGCTGCAATCCACAGATGTAATTAACGTTTTTTCTACGTTGTTTTTATTCCTGTAGTTTTTAGCGCTTTTTTCGCAGTTTCTAATTTTAAAAAAAACGTTTCAAGACTGACAATTGTATCAACAGCTTCGAAATGCACTTTTGTAACCAGAGAAACGAATTAATAGATTATATAGTGGTGGTAGTTTAAAGGGCCTACTTAGTTAGTCTAGCGATAGGCTATTTGTCTTATGACCGTAGGCCCACAGTTGAATTGAAACTGAATAGTTCTCTATCTTTCTCCCTTTCTTTCTTTCTAGTTTCAGCTATACCGCACCTACAGCCTTATGCATTATGGGCAAGATGTTGAACAAATTAGGGCTAACGTTTTTATTCAACGCTTTTAAACGTTTTTTTTATTTATGTCAGGTTTTTAAACGTTTAAAAAAATTTTCTGGAACGTTTTGACGCGCTACAGCTATGCTGTATACAGTGTCTATGGCACGACTGTCGTCTGTCGTCTGTCTGTCCGTCCATCTGTCACGGATGTATTGTGGCAAACGGTGCCACAATACACAGAGATAGGACCAAGGTTGCTATTGATCACTATTGGGAAATCGCATACGTTCTTTCAGATGAGATGAAAATCATTCATTCATTCATTAATTTATTTCTTTATTACAGCAAATGTCAAAACGCATTCGTTGTTACAAATAATATAGACATATTGCGATTATGTTAACAAGTAGGTAAGTATCATATCTTACGTCAAGCGTACCTTGAAGGTCAGTACTGTAAAACGAAGTTCTGTATAGGCCGTAGCGCGTCTTCCCTAGCGACAGCTGGGCTTTCTTGTTACATCTGTGCTGCAGTCGGCGGAATCTTCGGAAGAAGCTGATCAGTCGCGGGTCCGGAGTAGCTCGTGCTCAGAGCGACCCACATCACCGCAGCGGCTTCTCAAGCCAAGTCGCTCGTCCTCGGTAGCTTTATACCAGCTGGCATCGCCGGTAGGTGGTAGCCAGAGATCGGACAGCAACGACTCGGGAATATCCAGTCCATTGCTCAAACCGCTAAGCGAATTAGGCAGTATTCCAGCCTCGGATGGCAGCAGCGTTGTCCATTTCCAACTCGAAGACATCGAAGAAGACGTCTTCGTGAGTGCGGAGCATCCTAGTTCACCGAACGATCCGTCCATCGTATAAAACCTAAACCAAACCCCACTTAGGCAAACTTTGTTTTGTTGCGAATCTGCCGCATACAACGAATTGTACGCCTACGATGAATCGCAGTGGAATTTGGGCTTTAAATAAGAGCGGCGTTTAGGATTATTCGTGCATTCCAATTAATCTAACATTTTGCTTATATTATACCGTTTAGCATATAACGAACATGCATAATAATTATACATCTTCACTCGCTAAGTGACAGCGTTGATTATGTGCCTTTGTACTTCACATTTTAGCGAATTAAGAGATCTAGGCTCTACGGTAGGCCTACTGCGTGCGTTTTATGCCACGAAATGTTTTACGTGCAAAAACGCAAAAGTGAAGGGGCGGCGATTATAGGCCTACAACAGACTCCGTGGTTGTATTTGGCGGGAGGGCGAGAATGAAGGAAAGAAAGAAGGGATGACTTGGAAGCAAAAAGTGAGGATAGCAAATAGATGAGATTTACAGTTTCAACCGCTGTACGATGACAGTTGACACGCACAGGAATAGTTTTTTTTTCTAATTGTGGACCTGTTTATCTCTCATAATATGAGCTTTAGTTTTATTACTGCCCGCGGTAGCGACGACAGTATTGTTTTCAGCACCGTCGATAATTTTTGTTGTTGTTTTTTTCTCTGTTAACACGATAATTTAACCGCTGTACCTAGCGCGACGAAATTTTGCACGAACATGTACCTCGACAACCACAAGAACCCTATTGAATATCAAGGTCAAGGTCAAGTGATTTTTTTGTGCGTTGTGTGCATGATACAGCGGCTACCGCGGACAGTATTTAGCCTTGAGCAAGGCTTGAATATGTTGGTGATTTAATTTTTTTCATGTTCGTGCGTCGATGAAATCGGATTGTTTTTCATTTAGCCGTTTTTGTTACTCCATTGTTCGTTTCTGCCCGTATAACCTGTGTACGACTTGATAATAAATTATAACATTTGCATTTCACAAGGTAGTGTAGCGACGCGCTTAAGGTGTGTTGAGATCTTTATTGAAAGTGTGTTGTATAGTCCGCAAACTGTGCAGGTGAAATAGTTTTGAAAATTGATCAAAATAGCAAGGATATAGGCATAGACAATGACAACAGAAAGTTTTTTTGAGTCACAGCGTAGACGTGGAAATAACGAAACAACGTGACTCTGGCCACTCGGCAAAAAAGTAACTTTTCACTCCAAGTCAACTTTCGAACTGATTACTGAATACTGACTTCGTCGAGTATGCTAGGCCCTCATACAGTGGCTTCTATCCCCCAAATCTGGAATCAAAATCGGGCGCAACTTTCCCCCAGTGTTGGGCTTAGGTTCCCTCCAATTTCTGACTCAAGTTTTCCCCTCCATTTTAGGCTTCTTTCCCCTGTAGGGAAAAAATAGGAAAGAATAAAAAATAGGGGTAAAGTTTTATTAATGGTGCAGATTGCCCAGTGGACAATAAGGGGAAGGTAAAAAAATATAAGAAAATTTTGATCTACAACCTTAGCACAACTTCCCCCCTAATTTTCAATGGGCGCAAGCTAGGCCCACCCGGTATAGGGATAGAAGCCACTGCCCTCATCTATAATAGTGTAGAAGTAGCCTATTGGTGTTCTCAGGACGACCCACATTTTTGCACAATCCAGAGACGACCATGCATTGTATTAAATGTGAAATGACTGGACAATCAAAAGTTAGTCCGAAGAGTACTACACTTTGGCCCGTGGCTACAAAATTATAGGCTATGGTTAGTTACTAGTTACCGGCCTCTAATATCAGAATCACGTGCAACCAGCCGTCCATAGAATAAGGTTGGGCCACCCACGTATATCTTGTTTTGTGAATAGTATAGTGTATATGGCCTATATATTATAGCGCCGACGTAAATCTTTCGCGGTGGCTGAGTCACAAGGTTGTTGATAAGTACGTTCACGTGTTGACAAGTTAGACACATCTGCATAATAGGCGTACAATATTGCAGGTGCAGTCCCAGCGATCCAACGGTCAACCGGGGAAAAACTGCATAGAAAGGGCCCAATTTAGAAACGTGAAGGTGAAGGAAAAGGCAGATACACCTATATCTTTTACTCCAGGTCTGGCAAACTCCCTTCCTTTTTTGTCTGGTTGTTTTCCTCCGTTCATAAATTTTCACACTTTCAAGGGAAAAGGGGCTAAGCATAAGACTCCCTGAATCAGGCCTGTCGAGAGCCACAGCGGGGCACGGGGAAACATTCTTGCAGGGCCCCTCTGGGAAGTAATTTTCGAATTTTTCTTTTAAAAATGGCAGATTTTGGTGTACTTTAAATTTTGTGCGACGGCGGGACCTCCTAACGTCGCTGGGCCCAGGGTAACTTACCCCTCGTACCCCCCCCCCGATGGGCCTGGCCTAAATACAAAACGTGACAAGCTCGTTCACATTACAGGCCACTTCGAAGACGGTCGGGTGCCATTAGAGCCCAAATACCATTTACGATGATAGCAGCGTCGTGGCCGGAGGGATTGCCCCTACCCCAATTTTTGGCTGCCGAAGATTTGTCGAAAAATTTCCTGTTGTTGGCGAATTTGCGTCCAGAAAATGCAAAATTTGGGGCTCAAAACCTTCATTTTCAAGCAAAAGTAAAATTCTGAGCAGCCTGTCGGAAATTTCTAGTGTTTGACGGAAAACTGCAATGTCCTGCCCACCCACGACGCTGTTTTCAGTCTTCGATGATTCTCTCGAGACGTATATCCGCGTCGCAAATTAATCTCGATACTAGTGGTACAGTAACTACTATTGGTGGTATTTAGCGATGCACTGGAAGACATCGTTGTAGGATACGGCGTGCAAAGCGTTGCATCTTTATAACATACAGTCAGCAGATTGAGTCGACACATACGCACACGATATTGTTACAACATACACACAAGCCATCACCCGAAACGACTGAATGGCAGACAGACGACAGAGAGACAGACTGCAATGAGTGTCATAACGTGCGGCACTGTGCAAGCGACAATCACTCACTGGCGTAGACAAGGGGGGCGCAACAAGGGGCCCAGCCCCCCCCCTCAATCCAGCAAGCACACGTTGAAACTGCACCAAAAATGTGGGCAGTTGATTCCCAGGAGAATAATTAAAATTGTTGCCACCATGCAAATCTGATATTTTACAGATATAACGCGCCAAATTCGATTTCTGCTGGGGCGCCCCGCTGGGGGAGCTCGCAGCACTCCCAGCCCCTTAGCTGGATTTTAGGGGTCCAACTTCTAAAGAGAGGAACGGGAAGGGGAGGAAAGATGAAAGCAGGCAAAAGGAGGGGAGGGAAAGGGAGGAGAAGGCAAGGGTCGATCCCTTGCCAATTCACGTTTCTAGCTACGCCACTGCAATCACTCACAAAAATACGGTGTCCATTCCAACCACACAATACTCAGCTGAAGCCCATATTACACTCATACCCCGCTTACACGAGCCAGCTCATCAAACCAGCTACCGACTGCAGTGCCAAGATTGAATCTCAATCCCGTGGTCCGGGATTAAGAGATTTGTAATATCGAGATCCCATTTTTGAGATTAGACTTACAAATTGGTCGTTATTTTGGCATCCCCAATAGACTTATTTCATGCACAGGAAGCTGTAGCGAGTGACCGTGACTGTCAAAATATGAATTTAAGTGCACAGCAAAAAGTAGGACTCTAATGCACACAAAATGTTTTATTCATTAGACAGCTAGAATTTTTATTTGTATCATTTAACGCACAAAAAAACAATTTTAACTAATGTTTTAATCCCAAAATGCAGGGATTGAAACTAGAGTCCTTGGGCAATCCCGGGATTCGAGACTGGCGGAAACTGCTAAGATCCTAGAATCCCGGGATTCAGAATGGCAATCCCCAGAACCAGCTTGATAAGCACTCGACAAGTGCTTACCATAAACGCCTGATGATCGTTGAGCCAGTTTCATCGTTTAAACAGGATACTACTTCCACTCGTTGTGGATCCGTTGCACAAAATGCTGTCGTAAACAACAAATCGAAAGTCTACAACGAATACAAAAAATCCTGACATCTCAAGATGCCATCCAGTTTGTTCGTCCAACAAGCCTTTTACAACAACTCAAAGCAGTGGACGATGGTGTTAACTGCTGCAGACAACAACTGCATATACAACCACCATATCACCATATACACACACGAGAGCAAGGCCTATATTCCACCCAATAACGTATGAATGGCAAAAGGTCGCAAAAGTGCTGTGTCCCAGTCTACGAGTGAGTGAGTAGGGTTTAAAGTCCCGCCCGACACAGTATAGGTCATTTCAGGGATGGCACTACCAGGCAATGCACAATCGTGTGATAATTTACAGAAAAACACAAAACACAAAAACGACCTAAACCTAAAATTGTAAGAACTCTCCATTATATGCAAAGCACACGTAACAGTAATGGAGGTACTAATAATCTTCCCTGTTATCCTCCAGACGATCATCAATCTCATAATGCTCTCTATCGGAGAACAGAGAGGAGTCCCAGTCTACGATCTTACCACGTTGTATGTCGAAAAGTTCCGACTAAAAAAGTGGCGCTAATATTAATGTTTCTGTCGCTGATTCAGCTGCTTAGCTGTGGGCACAGTCTGTGGTCTAGGACATTACAGCACATTCTATATAGGAAGAGCACGGCACTGAAAGCAAGCATTGCAAGCGACTAGATATACCACATTGTTAGGTACTAGAAGCAAAACACAGATACAGAGTTTATTAACGTTTACGAAATGCAGTTCGAAAACAAACCTAGTTAGAAAACGGTGTAGACAAATCCGTTTTCTAATAACCATTATCGAACACCACCATGTGCACTCTCTGCATGCAACACGTTGCGATTTGTAACGCTTGCAAAATTGCAGAAATGACAAAAAATATGCTGATACACACATTATTATCATTGTAACTCCACCGTACTGTACGTACTGTTAGACCTCCTAATAACCAGCCCATTTTTCACTATTACTAAAAAATACACCAGGTCCTTGAACAAAAGCAGCACCTTTTGGACGTAAATTATTTCATTTATATGACAACAGCAAATCTACAAGCACTAACCTTTATTATGGCACCACTACTACTACTACTATTCGTAACAATTTCTCTTTAAATGGTTAATTTAGCAGAGTTATTTCAGGTCTTCCAAATTAAGTTTATCAGAAAAGGGCATTTTTTAGTCAAAATCTTTGACGTCTATCCTGTCACTGGGCGGAAAAACAACCAAACTACAGACACTGCGTGAGTGAGTAGAGGTTTAACATCCCGCTCAACACATAACGAGTCATTTTGGGAACAGCCTTTCCAGCCAATGCACACATTTACACAAAAATTAACCGTTACAAAGAAATACCAGATCGAAACACATAAAACATAAAACGAGCGCATAACCACCCGGTCACAGTTGATGATAAGTCAGTTGTTCAGCAATGGAAACTGGTAGAAATATTAATGTTTTCAAGCTTGGCAACATGGCGTATCACCCACTGAGCGACTAAAGATGACCAAAAATTTTAGCAGCTGAATGGAATCTGTCTCTGCATTAGATAGATCTCATACAGTAATGACGTAACTATGACGAAGCTGAAACAGGAAAGCATATTTGTACAACATTGTACAACATCCAATATTACACTGACCATCGTCTTATCAGCAACCAAATACCATCAGTCAACAAATTTGGAGTTTCATTACATGCAGTGGCGTATTTAAGAGATGGCGGGCAGGGAAGCCTGAAAAAAGACTGCTCAGCACTCATAAAAATGTTCACAAAAACAGAAACTCGGCAGAAGCAGACTAGCTGTCAAACTGCACCGAACTGTGTTGAATTTAAAAAAGATTACTGCACTCTGACCGCAGAACACCTCAGATGGAAAGAGAAAAAGGAGCAACAAAAAAGAAAGCAAACATGAGGAAAGGGAGAAAGGGAGGGGTGGAATATATTTGGCCCCGTGTTGAAATACCGAATACACAACTGATTGCAGGCCAAACAAACTAACAAGGCAAATTATCAACTCCATTGCACAACAAACTCAGAAATCAACTGGCCAGCACCAGTGCAGATACACACCATACGAATTCCAGTACAAACTCAACGCATAGATTGACTATCATACACAGCTCCTAACAGCTAACCATGCTGTCATTATCTATGCACTGGTTAAAAAAGAAGAAACGCGAAAGAAAATGATCCGGAGATAAAAATTCAAGCCACGATAATCGACTTCAAGTTGGGTAGTGTACAAAACTTTTAGTGTGTAAATATTTGTTATTCGATGTCATAAGCATGCATTTTTCTCTTAGTAATGCAGCTTAGTAGTGTAATGCCACAGGAACTAGACGTGCATTGCAAAGTGTCACAAGAATCACATGACAATGTGTCGTAAAACTAGGGCCGACAATTTTCTGTGGGCCATGGAACTTCGAGCCAAGCCGCGAAATTTGCCCTTTTTGACAGAATTTCGCAAAAGTTGAGAAATGACCGGTGACTAGTACGACCTTTGGCTTGACGACGCAATTTTATCACCAAATGTGACGGAAAAATTCAAACTAAAATGCCTAAAACTGTGGGCCCTACTAAGAGCTATCGCAAAAACGGCAAAATCGTATAAAGCAAACACAATGCAACTTGACAGATTGCACTTTTTAAAAAATTGATAATTATATTTGTGTGTTGCTAGCATAAGAGAGCACAATGCCAGCCTTCAATAACTGAAGTTTCTGAACAGATCAGACCTCAGTTTACTCACAAATGTAAGATGGCAGTGAGCCACGGAATTCGGACAATTTTGCTGCGGTAAGCTGCGGAATTTCGCAAACTGCCCCGTGGAATTTGTCAAAATTTTCTATGGAAAACTGTGGGCCCTACTAAAACCATACACGATGATAGTGCAACTAAATAACATGGAGGGAACAGATCTCAAAGTATGATTAACACATCTGCACACACTTCTTATGACTATATACAATGCCTATTTATGGTCGCACATTAAATCTTGCTTTTGACTCCTAGCTTAATATGTAACTGAGAGATGTAAATGAGGGATTTATATTATAGTCTTCACTCAAAGATCAAGCGGAAATACAAAACGACTGCAATACACACCAAAATTTTTGCACATTTACGGACAATGAGCACTGAGCAGCACGGACTTTTGGCAAACAAACAGGAAAACTGCAGGTAAGATTATGGCTTTTTGTAGTGCCACAAAAATATTACAGTAATTACCAGTACTATTATTATTAATGCAGACCTGCAAATCTTGAAACAGTACTGCATAATCACTTAATCACATATGTGAATTCAATGGCCTTGATTGGCAAACTTAAGTTCACTTATGAAGCTTGATCGAAACGATAAGTAAATTTGTTTAGCACACACCAACTGGCAATACAATTAATAAATTAATTAAACCTGCACATCTGGTAACTGTTTACAATCCAAACATCTGCTTATTAGTACACAACTTGGCCAGTTATTTGAAAAGAAAAGAATAATAACAGAACACTTGATCTGTATCAATTAATTATAGATAATAAAAAATGCAACATTAATAGCTAAACACAACAAAAGCTGTTGAACACACAAAGCCTTTTCAATCCAAAAAAAAACTAAACAATAACTGACAAAACTAATGTCAAAATCTGACACCCATAGAAACCTATGGATGCTGAAACTGATACTTATATCTTAAATTCACAAATGGACAAAAAAAATAAACCATAAGGAAATGGTATTAATATACAACATTACCATATTCTGAAAGTACTGCATCAGCAGTGCCTGCAGCATACTGATTTATTATGAATAACAAATAAAAACATAATCCCAATACAGTTAAATTAATGCATAATCCTAGTTGTCCAAAGCGAAATAGCCAAATTTATTCTTGAAGAAAAATCCAATGTATGTTCAGCTTTCATAATCAATGCTACAGTAAACAGAATCACCTTTAAAACTTGCAGCAAATTCGTGGACACAAAATGTAAAAAAAACTAGAAATTTGAGCTAATGCTCATGAGATGCGCGAAAGCCTATAGCAATTCCTGTTCGCAAACTGTCAGTCTATCTCCAGCCATTTCGTCGCAGTTCATTCTTGGAGTGTGAGCTGCAGCCGAAGATTGCAAAAATCAATAAAAACCCCTTATTTTGGAAGCTCAAAGTCTTTCAAAGTCACTGACGTTGATATGACTGAAAAGCTCGTCACTAATGCTTGTTGTGATAGGCAGCACGCCCATGCCTATTTGCAACCATTTTCACAAAATACTGGCCAACAATGGCAAAATAATGACTGTTACGGAGGTACCACTCTTTGATGACCTCATGTGCAGGTTTCCTTGAACCTAGAAGATCGAGACTTCAAACGTTGAAATCTACGTTCAATGCTGAAAACTTCATATGCAACTTCTCCATGTCTATCTCAATTGATTTCGGCGCAATTTGCTCTTGAAATGTGTCCCGCAGCCCGAAATCATAACAAAATCCATAAAACCCCCTATTTTGGCATTCAAAATCATCCAAGGTCATTGAATTTGATGGCAATCGAGAGCCAAAGTATGACTTCCTATTAGTGATTAATAGTAACCTAGGCCTTATCTTGCACCGTTATCGAGATACAGTGACTTATTGGCTAAAAATCACCAATTTTTCCTACCCCCTACTCACTTAGCGCAATAGTTCAGGGTGACTCCTTCGAATTTCTGAAAAAGCTTTACGGTTCCTCAAACTAGAGTCTTCCAGACAGCCAACCGTGAAGATTTGGTGATCCTAGCTTGCACTGTTTTTGACTGATCCACCCGTGTGACGGACGAACAAATGGACGAACGAACAGAATTGCGAAGGCTAAAATGCGCAAAACAAGATGCGCTGAAGCAGTAGCTGCTTTTGCGCGTAAAAACGTACAACTTGATATTTGGTGTACACAATGTACAATTTAATATTTGTTTTAAAAAGCAACTGGAAATTGAACAAAATTCTGATGCGGGGGTGAGTGAGTGAGTAGGGTTTAACGTCCCATCCGACACAGTATAGTTCATTTTGGGGATGGCCTTTCCAGGTGGAATGCACACAAACACATAATAATGGAACAGTAAGTTTAATTCGGATGTGGACAATCCTGGAATATTTGCACTAAAATTCAGACAGAATATCCAACCACACACCCACATCTCCGTAAGCATGTAATATGCAGAGTTCCCAACCTCAAACAGCATTGACAGACAACTGAACACTGGAAGATAAACTGGAAAAAAACGATCATTGGCATGACGACAGTAACATGCAACAAACAACTAATTAAAAATTTAGATTAGCTTCAAATTATTCTGGACAAATGACAACCTCAAGTCTAGAATAACGGTTTGGCTTTGAAAAAAAAAATTTCAAGGGCATAATAATAATCACCACTTATTCTCAAGCTGTTGTAAACATGAAAGATAAATGGCATAAATATTTTCAAAACGCAGCTCCGACTGTGTGCATTTATGGTCATTAGTTTCAAATGGTCGCAGCCAAGCAGCGATTAATCTTGATTACAATGCAGTAAAATGAAATTGATCACAACAAAAATTTTTGAAATAGCCTAAAAATTTTCCAACAATTTTCCAGGGAAAAATATCAACCAAAGAATTCACTACTGCCGCAGAATTTGCCGAGGCCATAAACCGACGTAAGCCCCCAACACGTCATGTTACAACTTAACCCGCTCTGCAAGCAGAAGCTGAGATTGCAACAAGTTGATTAATTGACTCTATAGACACAGACGTAGCATAAATAAAAGTGGACATAAAGTTCATCTACACAACAAAAGACTAATTGGCAACAATCGATCTTCTATTACAAAAACAAACAAACTCGTACATCACCAGTGCACAGGATGTGCCAAAATAATGTCCCAACTTGTTTGTATCAGAACTTTGTCAAATCTCCACTAAATTTGATAATTTTTGGCATACAGGTGGCCAAGATGACAGAATTAAGTGAGGTACACTCATTTTCCACCTCACCTATTTTGTGTCAATGCAATACCGTGTAAAATGCAGATGCTCTATATTGTTACATAATGTTGTTGTGCTCGAAAAAAAGTTCTAACGACTTAGTAAGGCACACAGCGAGCTAAGATGTGATTTATTCAGCAGAATTACAAGTTTGTGTACCAACCTGCTTCCAAATTATCAAAATTTATGCACTAAGTGTACACGATGGTTTAGACGCGATGCCACAGCTGCCACATCAACGATCAACTGATCAAACTGCACAGCACTCATTTATGGATTAGATCTGTTTTGAGCTCATCAGTCAGCTATTTTGTTGTCTGCTATTTTCAGCATAAAATATTTAATACCAGAAAATTATTAAATCACATGGTGCCCTTTGACAAACTGATAATGAAAAGATGAGCAGTCTGAAACTGATAATCACCACATAACATAACAATTTTGAGCATCTGCATTTTTACATGATAGTGTATTGACATAAATTATGTGAGGTGGACACTGAGTGTACCTTACATAATTTTATCGTCTTGGCTATCTGTGTGCCAAAAATTAACAAATTTAACGAAGATTTGACAAAGTTCTGACAAAAACAAGCTGGGAAAATTTTTTGTGTACATAATCAGCCACTCAAAGCACACCACTGCACTGTTTGCACAATATACCGACACAGCAAAGATTTACTTCTATACATTATCGATCGGCCGTTGCATATTTGTGCGGCAAAGTAACAACATGGACAGAGCGATAGATGCCGACTTTGTTTATATACAACAACGTCATCGGAGAAAAGATACGGAGACAGGAAACGAAAGCTGCAGCCTATACGACGTTGACGTTGCCACAGCATAGTGAATGCAGCATTAGGCAGATGTTGTGAGAGAAGGACGTGGGTTACGAGGAGACCAAGTCGTTGGGTGACTCGGCTGTTGTGGATGACACTGTTCTACTTTGATCGACTTCACTGCTAGCATCTGCCGGTGACATTTGCTCTGAATACACATACATACAATGTCATAGATACTAGGGTGGCAACCAATTGAATTTCTTAAAATCAATTTGAATAGTATTAGTTTAACAGTTGGCACTTTGTCAGTTTTGAATACAGTTTATCTACTGCATCACCATCATCATCATCATCGTTTTTGTTTTAGCTCACGAAAGATAACAGCAGTTTTCGGTTGTCTGATGAACTATAAAAAAAAATCGAAATTAACGATGATAATGATAATGCAGTAGAGAAACTGTAGTCAAAACTGACAAAGTGCAAACTGCTAAAAAATAACACTACACATAGTACAAATCTTGACCACAATGTCTTACAGCGCCTGCCATTGCTGTCTATTGCAGTTTACAAAAGACTGAAAATGCACAGATTAGTGATGGCAGTGATGTTATTAGTCCAAAATTTTGATGAAATTTTAACCGATCCAAAAAATGTAATCAATGAACTTTGCAAATGCTTTATCAATTAATTAATGATTAATTTCCGCTGCCAAACCAACAGCATCGGAGCATTAGAAAATAAACAAGAAAAATACGACGAAAGCTATCATCACATTCATAACTTCTGATACAGTATGCAGCAGAGATCTTATCAAGGACTTGGTGTTCAAAGCCAAGGACAAGAACAAGAACTTGAAACAAAAGACAAGGTCAAAGACAAGGACACTTCTTTGTAATCAAGGCATCTCGAGGACAAAGACAAGCCCTCGAGGACACATTATTATCTCCGCCAAGAAGGTTATGTTTTTGCCGGTTTTTGTTTGTCTTTTCGTCTGTGTGTTAGCAAGATAACTTAAAAAGTTATGGACGGATCTTTCTGAAATTTTGAGGGAATGTTGGGCATGGCATAAGCTAGAGGTGATTCAATTTTGGGGGTGATCCGACAGGAATCCTGGATCACTTTGAAATTTTCATTACCATTGCGTTAAAGGGGGCATAAGGGAACCGCTGGCAAAGCGAAGATGGTGAGTTGACGCCACCTGGCGAATAGCTTTGCCTTGGCGAAGGTACCTGTGCTCTCCGAGTGCTTTCTCTAGCTGTAACTAGTAATTACCGGTAGGTTTGCCATCAGGTCCTACTGCTGCTCCTGTGTTCTTCCGAACAAGCAGACTATTGAAGAAGTTGGCTAGGACGCCAGTGTCACTGGTTGATGTGTTCAGCTTGCTAGCATCCGTCTGTTTAAACCACCCACAAAGCCTCAACTATGTCACTGTAAATGTCAACATTAGATTTATATAGCACAATATCACGAAACATTTGCACTGCACTATGAAAACACCGCAGCAGCAAACAGGTTGAGACCGAGTGAGTGAGTAAGGTTTAACGTCCCACTGAACACATAGTAAGTCATTTCGAGGATGGCTTAGCCACTCCAGCCAATGCACACATAAACACATAATAATGAAACAGAAAGTTTAACTTTTACAGAAAAATCTGATACGGAACACAAAACACAAAAATTACGGAAGCCTAAAATTGCGAGAACTGTCCATTGTAAGTGTGCATCTGGCACCCCCTCGAACTGACTCCACAGCTATTCGAACCTGCTCACGGTTTTTATGTTTACTTTTTTCAGTTTTTTCAGAGTTTTAGTTTGCATTATTATTCTTTATTTCTTACTTTTTCAGTTTTTTTCTTATTTTAGTTGTCTTTACTCCAGTCATTTTTTAAATTTTGTCATTTTTACATTTAACATTATTTCTATTCTCAGTATCTCTCATTTCATTTTTCTTTTAAACGTTTCAGTTCTTTTTAGTTTATGTGCTAGATTAAACTGACAGTTTGTTTGTCAGTTT
>Ga0209454_1001383_pt1 | contig 15039 bp, 12 predicted proteins | sample WorMetHERISLAND1_2_FD_187400 | JGI IMG/M metagenome (GOLD analysis project Ga0209454, IMG submission 187400) | Marine gutless worms symbiont microbial communities from Max Planck institute for Marine Microbiology, Germany - Olavius geniculatus... | ecosystem: Host-associated > Annelida >...
CGACATTATCGCTTATGTTAAAGACATCGGCTTTTACAATCGTATATAATGTTTTTACATTAGCTTAATAGCCTTGATCTTAACAAGTATTTTAACTTTGCCTTTAATACATATATTAACTGCTTTTAACTAATTTTATCGAATTTGATGTGTAGCTAGGGTTCGATGAGTGCCGAACAAAAGTAGTCCTATGCCATTTGATCGATCCATTTTTCAAGTTAATGAGACCTTCAGAGTTAGGAATTCATACACTTTCAAAGTTCATGTCCTCTGTTATTTTTACTGGGAGCTGGCAAATGACTATCAATGCTACATCCGAGTCTCCATAATGATGATGAACTGAACTCAGCAGCCAATCTCGTTATGTTGAACTCAACGAGTTTCATAAATAGTGGTGACTATTGGCACTGGAGACTAGGGGACAAAACTACTTTTTTAGGCTGGATTGTTCACATTTGGTCTACTTCTTGTAATAAGAAGTGTGCCAGTAGGTAGCGTTGGTCATTGTCTGTTGGCAGATCGGTGGTATTCGGTTCCTGTATGACAACGTTGTGGAGTCCCTGGAGCGCTGTCGGACAAGCAGTGGTCTTGGCTGTATCCTGGCTCACAGCATGGGTCTCGGCAAGACACTGCAGGTGATCGCATTCATTGACGTGTTCCTCCGCTGCACCAACGCCCGCTGTGTGCTGGTTATTGTTCCCGTCAACACGCTGCAGAACTGGATCGCCGAATTTGACATGTGGCTGCCGGCAGCAGCGACTGGGTTTAGCGATGGAGGCCAGGACTGCTGTGGCACTAGAGAGAGTGACCCAGAAAACGTTCAGAAGTCTGGGATGAACATGTACTGCAGGAGTCGACAGTTTCGGCTTCATGTCTTGAACGAAAGCATGAAGACCAACGTCGCACGTGCTAAAGTCGTCTGTGAGTGTGATTATAGGCGCGTACAAGGCAACATAACTGAACTGAACTGACAGGGTTTTGTTTTTAACAAACTCACCAACGGGCAAGCAGGGCGAGTCACATAGTCACCGATGCCATTAGATGCTGCTTATTGTAATGCATTACAGCTTGACTATTGGTCATTTTGTCATAAACTAAATTTTTTCAGTTCAGTTCAGTTACATCACTCTGTACATGCCGTAATGTCGGTCGGTCTAAACTATACTGTGTCCGGTAAAAAACTAATCCCCTAGACATCGTGCAATAAAAATGTCAAATCTGAATGAATCTAAGTAAAGTTTCATACACTTAATCCGCAATAAATTTCTGAAGTGATTCCTAAATTTTATTGAAAAATATTATTTCTTACCATTGTTATTAAATGTTGAATATCGATAACAAAATATATTCGTTACCAATATGGCGTTACACAAATAAACCCCTCTGTTACTTTACATTTGCGTAACTCCAACAAACAACATCTAATTCGAACAAAGTTGTACACCAACAATGTACCGTTTATTGTCAGTCAAACTGCCAAATTTCAGTTAAATGTGCCTAAGAAAACAATAGCTACAGTGGCTTTTGTGAGGTCACCCCAAAACGCTTGAGTTTCAGGTCTTTACAGATAACGTTGACACAAAGGCTTGAAACTGAAGTGTTTTGGGGTGACCTCACAAAAGCTGCTGTAGCTATTGTTTGCTTCAGTAGATTTTACCAAAATTTGGCACATTGATTGCCAACAGACTGCACTGTCGACATAAAATTTTGTTAGAATCAGTCGTTTGTTAAAGTTACGCAAATGTACAGAAACGGGTTTACTTGTGTTACGCCATATTGGTAATGGAGATATTTTATTGTCAATATTCAACAACTAATAACTTTGCTAAGAAATAATATTTTTCAATAAAATTTGGCAAGTCGCTTCAGGAAGTTATTGGGAATTAAGTGTATGAAACGTTATTCAGATTCATTCAAATTTGGCATTTTTATTGCTCGATGTCTAAGGGATTAGTTTTTTATCGGACACAGTGTACATGAATTCTACTGAATTCTGCTGGGGTGTACAGACGAAATGGCTGCTGGAAATGTATCAGTGAATGATGTTGCTGTGCTTAATTTCATAGATGGCATATTGCTGCAGCCAGATTATTGGTTCACTCGGAAACATTGGTTTTATGGCGGGCTTATATTTTGCTGGTGTTTATTATTTGCAGATTGTTGTGGGCAGTACGAAACATTATGGGGATTAACTGACTCTGAAAACTGCTTGAAATTCAATCAGTTCAAACAGTGAAATCAAATCGCTTGCATTTATGATAGTTCGATATGCTGCAAACTAATCTGAGGTACATTTTGTCATATGTTGTAATGGACATGGTGGGCCTACTTTGGCAAATAATTACCGGTAAGTAGGTAATTTTGACTTGTGCATATTTAGCTGAAAATTACCCATTAAAGTGATGTGTGTGTCTATTTCTGTTAGCTGATTGGTGTGAGTGTGTTGGCATGCTGCAGCTCAGCTGTGACGATGAAGCAAGTGTTTGTGAAGTCACGTTTCTTGTAATGCTGTGTCTTCAGCTAGCTGTCACAATGTCACGTATGTCTGTATGTCTGTTTGCATATGCATGTGTTACTGTGTTTGCATTAGCTGATTGGCGTGAGTCTGGCGGTGTGCTGCTGCTGGGCTATGAAATGTATCGGCTGTTGACGACCAAACAGGTGCTTGTCAAGCCACGCCGACCCGGTAGACGATTGACCCACCAGCGGCCTGACGTGATCAACGTCGATGAACTGGATCACAACAGAGAGCTTCAGAAAGGTTTGCCTCTCTCACATTTTTCATCTGAGAAGACTGTGACAACTGCGAAGTGTAGTGACTGGTGAAATCATGAAACAGTAACATCACTGGTTCTCACCAGATTAGACTACTGTAGCTGGTCTGCACGGGCTTCCGGCATCCAGTCTGGCACGTCTGCAGTGTGTGCAGAATATGGCTGGTCGGTTTGTCCTTAAACTGGATCACTGGGCATTAAGCACATTAAGTCTGTGCTACAGTGTCTTCGCTGGTGGCCTGTGAAAGCACGAATTGAGTTCAAGATTGCCACCATGATGCATGCTATTCGTCATCAGCATGGCCTGGCATATCTCAGTAACATTGTGAAATTTAACAGTGGAGATTCTGGTCGCAGGCCTCTGCTTTCCGCTACAACCAACACAGCTGTTGTCGTGAGGACTCGGAGCCAGTTCGGAAAGCGCACCTTCTCTGTCTGCAGTCCGAAAATCCGGAACCAGATTTCTCCACACGTCAGAAACATTGAATCAATTTCGGCTTTTCGCAAAGCTCTCAAAACTTATCTGTTTACCTGTTTATGACATTGTAATGCACTATCGGTTTAAATATTTGTAGATAGGGCAATATAACACTGACATTGACATTGACATTTGACTGTGTCAAGCCACAACTGTGCACAAAATTGGCAGAGCAGGCATTTTGTTATGCAGTAATGTTCCCAATGCATGGATCTAACTGACTGAACAACTTAATCTACCAACATTTGATGCAACTTTCAAAAAAGACATTTTGGCACATTTTAATGCAGTTTCTACAATAAGCTGTACTTATCTGTTATATACACATTAAACAGGCCATGCGACATTCTTATGACTGTTCCACTCATTGGTATTTGGTCTGTCTGAGATATGTTAGCTGCATAGTCTACCGTCAGTTGCAATTCACTGTCATATACTGCAATGGAATGAGTGTAGTATGACATGAAATCATCTCCCAAAAAAGTACTATGTTAGCGGTTTTTTTGTAATCCTGAAATCCCGAGAATGGGATGCCACCAATCCCGGTATTTGGGATTGGCTAAAATGGCTGGGATCCCGGGATTCAGGATTCCGAGAATTGCAATCAGTAGTGATATGCAGTGTGGCTGTTATTGTGTGACAGGTTTTCACGAAGCATTGACTCGTCCTGGTCCTGACCTGGTCATCTGTGATGAGGGTCATCGCATCAAGAACTGTGGGGCCAGCACGTCTCGAGCACTCAAGAACATTCGAACTCGGCTAGTTGCTTACTTCTTTATTCAGACTTAGACTTTTACTTCACCACAACCACCAGTTTACATTCATTCATTGTTTAGTAATGACATCTGTTATTTGACAACACCGATCACGTGCCAGTCAGTTGTAGCATTGTGTTGTGTGTGCTGACTGCAGATAGGTAAACACTCTTGGTAGATAATCAACCACCCCAGTCAGTTCGGCCTTCCATACCTCCAATAGTCAAATCGAGTACCGGCTTGACTGGCTAGACTTAAGGCACAGCATTTTTATCTGTGTTCGGTGGCATCTGCTGTTGCGTAGCTTTTAGATGGATTTTCATCTATAGCTATTGATGTCTAACGTTTCTCTTATTTTTGGCTGACTGGCGGTCGTTAAGGTTGAGCCATGGGTACGATGTGTCGTCTGTAGTCTGTTTGTCTGTAATGCATTTATTGAGGCTGAATGGTACACCTTACCAAAAAATGTCCAAATAGGTAAACAGGGTTGTCCAACAACTACTGTGTGGTTCCAAGTTGGACCCCCTTGAACCATTTTATTCCCCCCCCCCAATTACAGTACTGACAGCACCCCAAATACTTGCGTTGTGAATTGGGGCCAAACCGCTTTAGTTAGCGGCATGGTTACCATTGACACTTTATGGGAACTGGCCATCCCGCTATCTGACACTACCGTCCCCGACGAAATACATTCATTCTCCCAAAATAGGGATCCAGATCGTCCAAATTTGCGAGGTGCATTACAGTCGAACCATATCAGAGCAATGGTTACTAATAGCAGGCTACAGACATTTGCAGATGTCTATATCAAATGTTTTCATTGCTGACCCTCCCTTTCCCTCTAAACAGTGGTACTGAACTGATCCGTCATTCACATTTACTGGCCTTCAGACAGAGGCATACAGTCGGTCTTTATTAGCGACAGCTGGGCTTCTTGTTATGTCATGTCATCATTGTCATGTGCAGAAGGCGAATTGTGCTGACTGGGTACCCACTTCAGAACAATCTGCTAGAGTACTGGTGCATGGTGGACTTTGTCCGGCCGAACTACCTCGGCAACAAGACGGAGTTTGCCAACATGTTTGAGCGTCCAATCATGAATGGACAGTGCGTCGACAGCACCAAGTCGGACATTCAGCTGATGCGGTTTCGTTCACACGTCCTGCATAAACTTCTTGAAGGCTTTGTTCAAAGGTGGTGACCACGATGCTTGCAGTGTACAGGGTGCAGCCAAAAAATGATTCACTACGAACGTTGTTTCAACTTGGTTGAATGACAATTAATTTCCACAAAATTTTCAGCTGCTGCTGAAAATTTTTGCAGTATTTATTGCCGTTCGACTGAGTTAAAAGCAATTTTTGTAGTGGATCATTCTTTTTGGCCACACCCTGTAGTGTGTTGCAGTGGTCCAGATAAATTGGTGAAGTATTAACACCTTCGCTCTTTCCCCCCATTCAGGTGCAGAGCTTATCTCAATTAGTTACAGTTATGTGATTGTCAGCAAGCCTTTCTGTCGACCTGACGTTTCTCAGATTTACAGCTTGTGCTTATAATCCTGAAATAAGTACATTTGTACTGAAAATTGTTTTTAAAAATTTTGCAAAATTGAAAAAATAACACCGAAAAATTGCTGTAATTTAGATAACAACCCAGCGGAATCTTTTGCAAAATAAAGACTTGAAGAGAATAGGAACATTGTTTTTTTACTGTCAGGGTACGTAGGCAAAGTGTTGTATCCTCCTTCAACATTGTGAACATTCAAGTTGGCAGTTTTTCTATTTAAAGGAACTTCACTTTTATAAGTTTTTAGCACTGCCTTTTTGTGCACTTCTGTTGTAATTTCTGAATCAGCTAATTGGAAAACGTTTTGATACGTGTAGTGAACGTTGATGACTGGGAAAAAATGTATACAGTGAGAAGCATAGATCATTTTTTGCTGTACCTGTGTTTCGATAAGCTTTAGCTCCATATGCTATATGCATCTCGCAGCATTCGTACCACTTGGTAAGCCATTTTGATCCAATTTATTCACATTTTGAAAGCATGGTGGACTTTGTTGTTCTGGGCTATCTTCTGTTGCCAGTTACAGTTAGTTGTAGCATGTTATTATTGTGCTAATTGCAGGCGTAGTCATGCAGTGCTCAAGACATCACTGCCCATGAAAGAGGAGCACATATTTCTCATCCGAATGTCCTCCATCCAGCAGAAGTTATACAGTGAATTTATGACAACACTGCGAGCTTCTGGCATTGGTTCGTGGGCAAGCAGTAACAATCCGATCAAGGCTTTCTCTGTATGCTGCAAGGTTGGTACAGTTATTATCATTATCACTTATTATTATTATTATTGTCATCAATGCCATTTATATGGCACGCTTTTGCCATGCCTTAAATTGTGTGATGTGTTCTCTGTTGGTATTTTCCAGTGCCAACTATGTTATTTTTGTTACAAATTATCGTGGACAACTGCAATTCAATTGCAGTCATGACATGAATGGTGTGCTGCAGTGCTTACATACTGAACAAAGTTGCATTGCCTTCAGGTGAGTAGAAAATTCCTACCCTTAGCTGACAGTGTTACCGTCCCTTACTTGGTTAGGGCGTGGAGTCCACAACTGTTCTCGGTCTGCCATTTGACTGGCGCCTGATGAGTGACTGAGGCACGCAGGGTGAACAACTTGTCTGCCATCATTACCTGGCAGCAAACTGGCCAGGCGTTGAACTCACAACCTTTCAATCACACAATCCAGTGTCTCAACCGCTCATTAGCACTAGCAGAAAGCATGTAGTAATGTTAATATTATGAAGTTGTTTGCCTGGTAGTCTGGTTGCGTATTTATTCTCTGTCGTGTGCTGTGCGTTGCACGTAGCTTTGTTGCACATTTTTTTATAACAAATACATAAATGAATTATGATTTGGTGATTTGAATGTGTGTGGAAGTGCACTTCCCAGCACAGCGTCGTGCGATATTTCCAGCGCTGTTGTGTACTGTACAGATCTGGAACCACCCTGACATCTTGTACCAGTTCGTAGCTCAGCGGAAGGAAGATAACGACCTTGACCTAGAAGATGTGCCCCACAGGCCAGCAATGAATGGGAGGGGTGGCAACTGTAACAGCCCTACACCAATGACGATGATGATGTCACGGAGAGGTCATAGGTCACGGCTTCAGAGGTCAAATACCACCAGCTCGTTGGATGATATGATGAGTGCTGTAGATGTCAACAGAAAGGACTCGGTTATTACTTACGACTGGGTAGGTTGTGAGTGGTCTTGTATGTATATTATGTCCTGTGGTCTGGATAATTGCTTACTGTCTCATAGTTAATGTAGCATTCTGTTTTTTGGTCTTCGCTTTCTGCTGCACATTGCTGTAGATTATGCTAGTATCATTTTTCTTACTTGAAGGTACCCCCAGTTAGATACAGTATGTCATCACTGGGAAAGAAATGACAAGGTGTTAGCATTTTTTGTCATCATAACTACTGGAAATGTGAACAAAGTTAGGGAAAAATCTTGTCAAACTTCATTTTGGTGGACAGTGGTCATAATGGTGATCTATCAGTTGAGTGCCTGATGCTATAAGCACTTCCAAGCCACAGGTTTAGTTGATGAATGGTTATTAAAATGGTGTTTGTGCTCTTGAGATTATTCAGCATTTTGTAACAAATGCATTGTGTATATGGTTATTGTGATAGATCTGTTATGTATTGTAGTACTGATATGTATTATTTGTTGTGAACTGGCAAGGCGAACGAGCTACTGCGAGACTATGAGCTGGGAATCATTGAGCACAGTGGAAAGATGCTGATTCTGATGGACATTCTCTCGCAGTCTGTTGCCCTCCATGAAAAGCTTCTTGTGTTCAGGTACTCCATTTTTACATTTGTCAGTTCTCATGTATCACGGCTTAGTGGTGTAACGGTCTGGTGACCACAAGTTTGCTGGTTCGACTCTGGCTCAGTGCACTGCCAGGTAACAACCTTGGGCAAGTTTTTTATGCACATGTGCTTCTGTTAACTAAGCCATATAATTTGGTACTGGCCAAAGGGCTGTGACACTCTGCGGCTGGTAAGGTAACAGTAGGTCTGGCGTCACGGACTCAATGGTCTATCCACCTACAGGCTCAATGGCCAACGCCGGGGGATGAGCACCCAGCCGATGCTTTTTGTGGAGTATAGCACTTTACCTTTACATGTAACAGTGTAATGGTTATTGCATTGGGCGTGTGATTGCAAGGTTGCGGGTTCGACTCCCGGTCATTTCACTACCACATAACATCACTAGGCAAGTTGTTCACACACGTGTGGTGCCTCCATCACCAAGCTTTATAATTTGGTACTAGCTTATAATGCTGTGGTGTTAACGGCTGTATATTACATAGGACAGGTAATCTACCGCCTGGATAACTGAGCTGTGTCTGCAGTTCATGGGGGGGTTGTAAATTGAGATGAGCTCTGATGCTACAGTCAAAGAAAGCTGTGAGAGAGTGATGTTGACTGTAGGAAACTTGTGTCTTTTCTCACCTTATCTTTTATTCCCTTTGGAGTACAGTGTCGTGATAATTTGCTATTATTTGAGATGGTGCTAAAATAGAATTTTTCTGGATTAATTTCTTTGTTGATGTACTTGTAGTTAACTGTTGCAAGTATCACTAAAGACTCGTAGTTACAGTACAGTTAATGATTAGCGAGTGTGACATCTTATTCACTTCGGAAGCTGCTTGTGTTGTAGCCAGAGCTTGTTTACTCTGAATCTGATTGAAGATTACCTGAGTAGAACTGTTGTGCCTAACACTGAAGACACTTGGGCCAGAAACAGGAACTATTTCCGTGAGTTTATTTGCAGCTTTGCTCATTGCACACTTATGCACAAGTGTGGTGGATGCCATGATCATTATATTCCAATGTTATATCCATGCCTGATGTCAGAATTTCCAAGCATTTGTCGAACTTTGTTATTTGGTAGCTGAGTCCTTCTGATCTTGTGATATCAGACATAGTTGTGAAATTTTGATGGGCCAGGGGATTAAATGCTGGTGTGATATCATGACTTTGTGTATTTTTTACCAATGTGCCAGTATATCTGAAAAGCAGTGCAGTATGCATGTAGTTATTGTCGATCACTGATGACTTATAATGCGGTCATTGAATCATAAACCTGACCTTTGAAGCTCATTTCTGCTGCTGGAAATTTCAGAAACGCAGCACTTAACTGCTTCGAGTGCTGATCACGATGAAACCAAATAAGAGATGTAGACAAGATGTAGATCTTGTTAAAAATCATTTCTTTCTGCAGAATGCCGACATCACTGATGATGCTGTATTTGTTGAAAGTCATTTTTGTAGCTGTTGTGTACTTTTCAAAAATTATGCAGTGTTATGTTTCACTGGTTATATATTCCACAACTTGGGGTGTTGTTGCTTTCTTATCATGTCGTTTACCAAACTTGGATGTCATTTTTCATGTTTTGACTTAATATTATATGTTTTTATAGTTTTAGGTTTTGTTTTAATATTCATCCACTTAGTAATTCTAATTTTCAGTTATTAATTATGGTAATAATTATCAAGTGGATGAGTACAAACTGCATGTATGCTGCTGTAGGGCTAGATGGCAGCACGTCAGGTTTGGAGCGTGAACGACTCATTAACAAGTTTAATTCTCCCAGCAACGACGAAGTTCATCTGTTCCTGCTGTCAACTCGGTAATTAACTAGCCTGTTTCTTAGGCTGATTTTTTAATCTTTTAGTTAACTAACTAGTTAGCTAAATATTGGTTAACATCAGCTGAAGGCTTAACATTGGTGGGTGTCGGCTGGCCCCATCATTATGAGAGTTCACCCGGTTTATGTGATGAATGTAGCACAGCGCCAGGTAGCCACTTTGGACCAAGCCGATTAGCCTGAGCAGTAGATTCGCCTAAACTGGCAGTTGTAGTAGGGCATTTACCATTGCCCTAAAGCTAATTCTTATTTGCCATTTCGCAGAGGGTACAAGGCTGAGTTATCCTGATAGCTGTTTATATACTGAGATGATCTTCCTGTCAGCAGACAGCCACAAGTCCCAGTATTAATTAGGCCCTGCGTAGAGTAATCTCATTGATGGACACCGGCATGTTAAAAGTTTGAAGGTTAAGTGTTGTCTATAGCTCACAATTGTAACCCATCTAAGAGCTCCGGAGTGTCACCTGCCATATTGGATTACAAAGTGTTACTTCCACTTGACCATGGTGAAAGTGTCCTGCTCTGACCTCAGCTTAGCTGGTACTCGATTTATCTATCTCGAAAGAATGGAAGGCTGATTTGACCTTGATGTGTCTAAATATACCAATTAACTGCTGTAGTCTGTATCAGCATAGACGTATGAGAGTGTTATAATCTGTGTGTCACTTTACAGTGCTGGCTGCCTGGGTATTAACCTAGTTGGTGCAAGTCGTGTGGTGGTGTTTGATGCTTCGTGGAACCCATGTCATGACTGTCAGGCTGTCTGTCGGGTCTATCGTTACGGTCAGACCCGCGGTTGTCACGTCTACAGACTGGTCAGTGATAACACCATGGAGAAGAGGATCTACAACAGGCAGGTCAGATATTCAATATTGAACAAATTTTAAAATAGCTACACTCGGATCATTTGCTAGTGTAGTTGAGCGCATTAACAAAGTTGGTTGACATCGGGTTTGGTTTGTACTTAGGTGCATCGGTCTGCAGATTGGTAAACCATCTTGGTATCATAACTAGCCACCCAGGTCAACTCAGCCTGGCCATCCCTCTATGGGTAGGCACACTGAGTACCAGCAAAAGTGAGGCATAAACAGACACACCACTTGATGTACAAGCCCTATGTCTGTGCTCTCGCAGTGTAAACTGGTGTCCGGCTGAGAGCTATGGAAACAGAGATTAGTGCCACCCTATGGACTTTTGGCTCAGGAAGGACTTTACGGATTTTTTTTATGTATCTGTGTGCCAATGTATTTTAGCAACGTTGTCAGATTAAACAATGAATAATCTTGATGCCGACAGCTTTCTTCTTCTACAACTCTTGTCATGAGGACACAGAACCAGTTCGGGAAGCGCGCCTTTTCTTTCTTTGGTACAAAGATTTTGAAGCAGATTTCTTCCCACATCAGGAAAATTGATTTTACTTCGGCTTTTTGTAAAGCCCTCAAGACTCACCTGTTTGCCAGCTGACATTGTTATACCTCAATGCAAGATGTGACGTTAGCAAATACACGCTGTTGTTTCCGCACTGTTGACCAGCCAAGATTGACATCGTCACAGCTTTTTTGTAACTGTTTACTTGTTAACTTGTAGAATTGTTTGCTTTTGAGGTATAACAAAACAGATAGTGACTGGCATGTTGGTCATTATTGAAAATTTTTTCTTCTTGGTTTGTAAAATGTTGCTTTCGATCTTTAATCTCAGGCAACATTTTACGAACTTTGGGTCAAAAATTTTCAATGATGATCTCGAAACCAGTCACTATTTGTATATTATAATGCACTATCGGCCTAACTGTTGTAGATAGGGACTGCAACATCGATTATTGTGATTATAATTATGCAGGTGAGCAAGCAGGGAGTGTCAGATCGCATTGTTGATGAGATGAATACACAAACACTGCTTGAACGACGACAGATTGATGTCTTGCTTCATTATGAGGTAATAGTTATCATGTGGCTGCTTTAATAGACCATAATTGGATCTTGCCTCCCCTTTCATCTGTTTATCCAGTTGTCTGTTTTTCCCATACTAGCTTCTAGTTTAAAAACAGAGGTATAGTAGACACATTTAGTGTAACAATTCCTCAGTGCAGGAGTAATTGGTGTGCAAATTGTAGTTCAGTTGGAGTTGCACAGCTAAATGCGGAATTGCGGATATTATGTCATCACTGCAGCAGCATAGCTTTAAAGTTTTTATTATGTTTTTTCTGCATCTAAATGGTGCCAGAGGCAGTATATTTGTTATTTATCTGTAAAACTTTGGTTGATAATGTAGCTGAGGCCAAAGATGAACCGATCAGGTATTGAGGTCGATTAATTATTAATAGGCCCACAGTTTTCCACGGTAGATTTTGCCAAATTTTGTGGGCCATTTCGCAAAATTTCGTTGTTCACCGCGACACAAAATTGTCCAAATTATGCGGCTTACTGCGGCCTTCCGTTTGTGCATAAACTAAGCTTTATTCCGTTTAAACAACTTCAGTTTTTGTATGCTGGCATGGCGCTCAGTTATGCTAGTAATGTACAAAGGAAATTATTGATCTTTCTTTTTTTCAAAGGTGCAATTTCAATTAGTCGAATTGTGTTAATTTACGATTGTGCCGTATACGATGGCAATTATTAGTAGTGACGCAGTTTTAGGCAGTTCAGTTTGATTTTTCTCTGTGATATAGTTAGTTTGAAGCCAACAATCGTACTAAACTACTAATCATCGGTCATTTTTTAGTTTTTGTAAAATTCCATGAAATTCCATGGCAATATCAAAATTCCGTGGAAAAGGGCAAATTCCACAGCTCGGCTTGAAATTCCACAGCCCGTGGAAAGCTGTGGGCCCTAATTATTAACTACTTAAATATTGCAACATCTTAGCTTGTTAATTATTATTATTCAGACATTTGTAGTTAAAAGGCTGTGTTTCATGGTATACCAAGACTTTGCCTTATCATACTGATGTACGAAATGCTGTGTGTTGTAAGTTGCCAATCACTACAGGGATTTGATATGCAAAACTTTGGAAGGACAAAAACAAACTGAGTATTTAGTGCATCAAGTAGAGGCATCCACATTGCTGCATCATCACTAATTTTCTACTCAAACACTCACTAGTCACTCACTAGTGCAGTGCATTGTGGTATGTCAGGATGTGGATTTGCCTTTGGTTGATCCGACAGACTGCGAGTTGAAATACTCCGACGAGGTTATTGTCAACGTCATCAGAAGACATCATCACTGGCTCACCAAGGTACTCGCCAAGCTACTATTGTTATGCGATCCATATAGAGAATTTGGTATTTGTATATTAACTTAGCATGAACATCCCAATTTTCAGCTAAACTACTGAACCGGAACTGCTATAGGCTTTCACGCATCTAGTGAGCATTAGCTCAAATTTATTACCTCCACCAAGGAGGTTATGTTTTTGCCAGAGTTTGTCTGTCTGTCTGTCTGTCTGTATGTTAGCAAGATAACTCAAAAAGTTATGGACGGATCTTTCTGAAATTTTCTGGGAATGTCGGGAATGGCAACAACTGTTAGTGATTCAATTTTGAGGGTGATCTGGAAGGAATCCTGGATTCTGGATCACTTTGAAATTTTTGTTAACATTGCTTTCAATGGGGCATAAGGGAAACCACTGCCAGACCGAATATGGTGCTGCCATCTGGCGAACAACATGGCGTTGGCAGAGGTTTGTATTGTTATAAATTAAAAGACGCAAAATTATTATTCCCAAAAATATAAATGAGAGTTTACTGAAATATACGAACATTTATACGAAATTTATAACTGCAAGGAATTGTCGGTTTAAATTCGAAAGCATCCAAACTGACCAAACCCTAGAGCTTTGGCGTTTTAAACAACAACTTTTCTACGTCTAATCGCTAAAGATATGTTATAGCTAGGATAATGCAGACAACGTCATTCGACAGCTAAATGTCCGCACTTTCTTGGACATCGGGGCGTTTCTGTCTGAAAAATGCTGAGGACTTAATTTTGTGGGTGTTCTTGAAGTGACTCGAAAGGCTTTAGCGGTGGAGATTGGAATTTTTCGTGCTAAAAATAGCAACTAGAGTGGGTTGTAGAAAATATAACTTATGGCTAGAAATCTATGTTTTTATTACCTCCGCCAAGGAGGTTATGTGCTTGGCGGAGGTCTGCGCTCTTCGAGTGCTTTTCTAATTGTTACTTGTATAGCGTAAGATTGACAGTCAGCACATTTTAAGCTTTGACTACACTTTACGCACAACAGCAGCTACTGAGCACTGTAGCGCATCTTAGCTGTCGCAATTCTGTCCGTCTGTCACATAGGTGGATCAGTTCAAAACGGTGCAAGCTAGATCACCAATTCTTCACCGTCGGCTGCCTGTAAGACTCTAGTTTCACGATCTGTAAAGCTTTTCCATAAGTTCGAAAGGGGTCACCCCAAGTGAGGGCGCTAAGTGACAGGTGGTAGGTGAAATTTGCAATTTTTAGCCAGTATTGGAATTCATGCAGTGGATATGGCACTAGGTGTCATCCGCCGTTGAGTCTAAATGAAACATCATTGTGAGCTTAGATTTCGTTCGCACCGGGCCTTCACACATGCATCGCTGTCGAGCATTTTCCTTTGCGTTAGCTGATCTTTTTTGTTTGACTCTGCTACTACTTCTGCTTCTATTACTGTTGTTTACAGTGCATCTGTGTATTCCAGCTGCCGTTTCAGCATGAGTCGTTGATACTGGATCAGAAGGAAGGGAGACTGACTCAGTCTGAGAAGCGTATGGCACAGCAGAGCTATGAACATGAGAAGATGATGGCGGGTCGACCCTCGGCAAGGTCATACTCACCGCCGCCCTCTCGACCCAGGAGACTTTACTCGCCACTGCCATTAGCACCACCAGTACTCACACCCAGCACTACTCACAGGTTTATTCCTTCTTTCATGCTTGATAGGTTGATGGTGCAACATCAAGTCAAGACTGTCCTCTAAGTTCCGAAAACGTGCTTTTTTTGCAGGCCCTCACGCTAGAAACAATTTACCCAATGAACTGCGGCATATCTCCAATGCTCTACAACTGTTAGAAACATTTAAAGACTAGATTTTTAAATAATGCTTTTGGCTAGTTTTGTTTTTACGCGCGAAAGCAGCTATGCTTTCAGCGTGTCTTAGCTATCGCAATTCTGTCCGTCCGTTTGTCCGTCCGTTTGTCCGTCCGTCTGTCACACGGGTGGATCAGGCAAAAATGGTCCAAGCTAGGGTCTCCAAATCTTCACCATCGGCTGCCTGGAAGACTCTAGTTTCAGGAACCGTAAAGCTTTTTCATAAATTCGAAG
>Ga0209454_1001385_pt1 | contig 15035 bp, 5 predicted proteins | sample WorMetHERISLAND1_2_FD_187400 | JGI IMG/M metagenome (GOLD analysis project Ga0209454, IMG submission 187400) | Marine gutless worms symbiont microbial communities from Max Planck institute for Marine Microbiology, Germany - Olavius geniculatus... | ecosystem: Host-associated > Annelida >...
GATTATAAAATCACTTGTGTCTGTCTGTCATTCTGTCATTCTGTCAGTCTGTCTCTAAACACTCCTACGGCCGCAATTTTGATTCGATTCTGATGAAATTTTGCACAGTGATTCGAGGCCCGAAAAGTAAGATCGAGTATGAGATAAAAATCTGATAACTCCTTCCTCTATTTTACACCCAATATTTAAAAAAATTGTATTACGGCCTATGGAGACTTCAAAATGGTATAACTCGGTTTTGCACCTACCCTCTATTTTCGGGTTCGGGCTATCCGACGGTGTCATTTAAATTTCTCCCCTGCCGACCACTGTTGCTATGGCAACGAATTATTTTGGGACATAATTAACTATAACTCGGCACCCGTGAAAGATAATTGCTAGCTGTTTTCACCTACCCCCTATTTTCGGGCCCGCGCTATCCGATGGTGTCGTTTAAATTTCTCCCCTGTCGACTACTGTTGCCATGGCAACAAATTTTGAGACAAAATTGACCACAACTCGGCTTTCGTGAAAGATAATTGCTCCCTGTTTGCACCTACCCACATATTTTCGGGCCGTGCTATTTGGTTGTGTCATTAAAATTTTTCCCCTGCCGACCCCCGTTGCTATGGCAACGAATTTTGGGACAAAATTGACTATAATTCGGCTCCCGCAAAAGATAATTGCACACTGTTGTCACCTACCCCCTATTTTCGGGCCCGGACTATGCAATTGTGTCATACTGGAATTGAAATAACTATTGTAACAATAACTCTAGACCCCTGTTGTCATGGCAACCAACCGTTTATTCAAAGACAAAATTGGCTGCAGGCCCACAAGAGCGTCATACGCTGAAACGCAGCTGCTAGGCTATATAGCGTGGCAAAGTGACAGATACCTCGTTCTACAGAACGTATTTCTAGTTATACACTGTGTCTCATAAAAAGTAGTACACCAAACTATATCAATAACTTTGTCAATTTTCAACAAATTTTTTCACAATTTCTATCAGCACATTTCTTAGACAGTTTGCGACAAAACTGTTATTAAATTTTCTACCACACCCAAAACGCGTCACTACACTACTTTGTGAAACACAAAAGCGGTAAACTAGCATGTTTTGCATGCGCTGAATCAGTTTTACTGAGTAACGGACTAACGGACTACCAAAAATTTTGCGTATGTCAGGCAGCAACTGTGGAAAGATAATTACGGTAAATTTTTTTATCTATTTAAACTCCATGATCGACGAAAATTGTATTTCTGTAGTCCAATTTCAATGCTCTGTTTGTCACCATTAACAACTGACTAAACGTCATTCTTGAGCGAAAAAAAAACGTTTTTGCTCCAGAGTTTTATTTTTTGCTGCGCCAGATGCCATTCTCTATTTTTTTTACTTTATTTAATGTGAAAAATATATTAAAGGCTTATTACTTAACCAAATTAAACTAACATTTAAAATTAACCGTTTTAAGCAGCTATGACTCGAACAACAGTTTGTTTCATGTAGCTCTGTAGCAGGTATCACTTTAAACACTTCAAAGCAAGATCGCCGTAAAAAAACAAGTTCCTGTTCGCAAATTGCCTTAATTTATCTCGAGCCATTTCGTCGCAATTCACTCTCGAAAATTGCAAAGAAACATTGAAAAAACAATGAAACCCTTTATTTTTGGAGCTCAGGGTTTTTCAAAGTCATCGATGTTGATACGACTAAAAAGCTCGTCACTAAGGCTTGTTGTGATAGGCAGCATATTCATGCCTATCTGCAACCGTGTTCACGGTAGACTTGCCAACAACGGTAAAATAACGACTTTTATGGAGTACCACTCTTTGATGCTCTCGTGCGCAGGTTTTCTTGAACCTAGAAAGTCGAGACTTAGACCGTTGAAATCTACGCTCAATGCTGAAAATTGCATATGCAGCTTGTTTGGGTCTGTCTGTAGTGAATTCGGCGCAATTCGCTTTTAAAATGTGTCTCGCAGCCCAAAATCGCCAAAAAATCCATAAAACCCTTTATTTGGGCGTTGAAGGTCATTTAAGGTCATTGAATTCGGTAGCAATCGAGAGCCAGAGTACAACTTTTTATTAGTAATTAGTAGCAACTTAAACCCTATCTCGCATCGTTATTGAGATACATGTACAGCGACTTATTGGCGAAAAATTGCAAATTTTTTTCTACCCCCCTCTCATTCAGCGCGCTAGTTCAGGGTGACTCCTTTTGAATTTATGGAAAAGCTTTTCGGTTTCTGAAACTAGAGTCTTCCAAGCAGCCGACGGTGAAGATTTGGTGATCCTAGCTTGCACCGTTTTTGACTGATCCAATCGTGTGACGGACAGACAAACAGACAGACAGACGGACGGACGGACAAAATTGCGATAGTTAAAGACGCGCTATAACAGTAGCTGCTTTCGCGCGTAAAAATGACCCGCATAACCCTGAATTGCGCCGCTTAGCGTACTAAATGATAAATCTGTAGCTGATCTTACTGGTTTATTATTAAAGCCTACTTTATCTACCATGAACATACTGTATCGTTCTTATTTCATGCGCACTTAACTTGCTTTTGCTGTGCTTAGATTGGTGCTATTATCGAACATGTAAATTTCGACAAGTTGGGATCTTTTATGACAATTTTACTCCAAATTGTTTGCAAAATGTGCCGGTATTTTTTTTGAAAATCGGTTAAGAAATAACAAAGTTATCAAGACAGCTAGGTGTAGCACTTTTTAAAGACACTGTAGACACGGCATTTGTGATAGGCAAAGCTGGATTACTAAAATGTTCGAAAGTGATCTGTACGGCTACGGCGATGATGTCTGTTGTAGCATCATCGAGGCGAAAGTCACAGCTGCGTGGGTTGGCACTGGATACTAAACGACAACGCCTCTACTTCACCTACAGCTACGAAGGCATCATAGCTGAGGTCACGACCAATGGATCAAACAGACGAGTTATATTCAGCCACAGTAGCAAACATCCTCGAGCTATCGTTGTCGACTCCAGCAGCAGGTAAACAAAACGTCTTGCGACGGAATAATGTAATCAGCATTGAGAAACTTTCCTTAAATTCCAGTGCTTTACATGTAACCAAAAGACCCAACAAACACACGACAGATAGCTGACTGCGTACAAATAGCTATTGTCTTCGCGGCTTTACTTCTATTTTTTGGCAATAATAAAAGGACAGGAGAGGCGCGGAAGCAGCCGGCGGCAGCAGAGCAAACGTCACAGCTCTCGACGCTTGCAGCTCGTTTAGTTTGTGATGTGTCGTTGTCATTGCGTTGCTGGTAGTCAGTAGCCGTCTGTCTTGTCGACTCGTGGTATTCAGAGCTGGTGGCAGGCAGAGATATGATCGACTAATCGGGGCCGGATTTGAACTACATTATGTTTTGTTCGGTAAAAATATGGGGTCTCACATAAATTTTCTGACATTATTTTAGTATGCAGTAACTTACCATCTGCTATAAACTGATCTGAAATAAGTGATACGGTTTCCTGAATTCGAAAGCTCTATACAGTGTATTTGCTAGAGAATGTCGTACTGCACCATGTGCACTTTTAAACGTCGCAACACGCCATAAAATATCGCGTTGCTATCCGGCAGTTTTTAGCCTCTAGAAGACGTTTTTGTAGACCCCAAACGTGCTGAAAGTGTTTAAATCTGCCTTTGCGGCTAATGCAAATGCGCTTTGACTGTTACATTTTCAACAACTGCAGTTTCTTTCTTATATTCACGCACAGTTGTCACACAATTGTAGACACGTTTTGATACGTTTGTCCCTAATGTGCAGATAGCTGTAATCATTGCAGCTCACGCCACATTTGCTCGCTTCCGCTGTTGTCCTTTGGTGCTGGTGTTTTAACTCTTACATTCTCTACCACTACCAAAATTATACACTTTTTATCAGTTCAGTTGCTAGCCCATTACTCCTCATTTATACGATGTAGTTTGTTTGTATTATGACAGTTTTCACAGCACGGTTCTTACAAATAATCATGGACATATACAATTTTATAACTCATGACTTATTTGCTTGCAAGTAGTTTAACGTTTGGCTTTACTTTATTGTTTTAATGCAAAAGTAAAATAATTATAATCACTGTATTTTGTCTATGTTTGTTGAAACTAACATTAAAAGTAGAATTTTTTACGAAGCAAGGAGAGGTTTTCTTGACAAAAAAAAGTTTCATTCGGCGTTGTAGGCGCATGTACTGGAGCGACTGTTCCGGTCCGGTGACGATTCAGACGGCACGTTTAGTGGACGGAGGAGATTGACGAGTGCTTATCAGCGACGAGTCCGACGACCAACATTCGTGTATCGTCGACATCGCCATCGACTTCGACAGTATACGCTCTCACTTTTCTTCGTTCGCAGTTAACGCGAAAGTCAAACAACTATTCAATAAGGCGCTGACTTCATTTTTTTACGGCATTAGAATTGCGTTTTTTCACTGAAATAAATGAGGACTATAAAACTTCGGCGTGTATGCCACTGCCGCTACCGATTATAACTCCTATCGTGGCAAAAAAACTAGGCCTGCACCAGTACAGTTCTATTTTACAAAGTAGTGCAGTTACACAAGCACGTCAACTTTAAGTACTTGAGTGCGTTGTTTACATACGTCACTTTTGCTCTAAGTTTCGATGTAGTGTATGGCATGCATGTGTTTTTGTGCCAAAACTTATGAAAATCAACTACTGGTAGTTCACATGTGACTTTATGGTAGAGATGACCGGGAATGGCTTTTTACATTTCCATTCCTTCCCATTCCTATTCCCAATTTTGTAACCAATTCCCATTCCCATGGGATTCCCACTAGGCTTTTCCCATTCCTTCCCATTCCCATTCCCGAACAATCGTTCAGTCAATTTCTAAACAATTTTGGGCTATCAAAGACTCAGACTGTGCACTGCTTGTCATTGAGTCTATAAGTGATTTTAGCAAAGCTCACGTGACGCGCGACAACAGCGGTTCTACCACCTCGGCAATCGTGTACAGCATGCAATAAAATAATGAGTTTTGAAGGAGTACTTAATGTTGAGGCTTTTATACGGAAGACTCTTAAATGTAAGAGATCGAAATTTAGATTGCTAAAAATGGACGTTTTATGCTAAAAATTTTTATAGGCCTACGCAGGTTGTCCAGGTTTATCTTAAGCCATGCACAGGTTTTCTGTGTCTATTTCTAACCATTTCGGCGCAATTTACTCTTAAAATGTGTGTCGCAGCCCAAAATCACGAAAAATTCACGAAAACCCCTAATTTGGGGGGTTTAAGAGAGTTCAAGGTCATCGATGTTGATAAAACTAAAAAGCCCGTGACCTTGTTATGATAAGCAACATGTCTGTACCTATCTGCAACCGTTTTCACACTATACGAGCCAATAACGGCAAATAACGTCTTTTTAGGGGGTATCCATCCCTCTATGACGCCTTCATATGAGGGGAACCCCTTCACACAAGGGCACGAAATTTTGTCACGATAAACAACAGTCCTTGGGGCAGCCCATAGTAAAAATTGCATAATCCTAGCTTGCACCGTTTTGGCACAATACAGCAGTGTGACGAACAGACAGACGTACAGACAGACGCCCGGGCCATAGCTAAGACGCGCGAAGCATTCTGCTGTCGCGCGTAAAAACTGATCACGACAGCCAGAATCACGCTTTACTGCATTACTTTGCAGCAAAACGGAACATCACAAACTAAAGAAAATATGCCCAATGGTACTCTACTTTGACTAACTGTTGTCTTCTGTGCAGAACAGGATTGTTGTCAAAACCAGTCGCCGATGGGAATTTATTCCCATGGGAATAAGGGCCATTCCCATTCCCATGCAGGTTGTTTCCCATTCCTTCCCATTCCCATTTCCAATTTTGTCATCAGTTCCCATTCCCTTGAGATTCCCATGGGATTCCCATTCCCACTGGGAATCCCATTTCCATGGTCATCTCTACTTCATGGACTTTAGACCTGAAGTCGATCGGTAAGCTTATTTATGTTTACGGCTTTAACGTTGTATCAAAAAAATTCTTTATTCTTGTCATACAGTGTGTTGCAATAAAAAGTGTTTTCCAAAACCAATAGCTATAATTTAGAAAAAAAACTTATTAATTTTGTTTTTAATTTTAAACGTAATAACTGATTCAGTCAAGAACAATAGCAGATCAGTTTGGAAAAAACACATCAATTTTATTGATATTTAAACTGCATAAGTGTAAATGTAAAAATTACAGCAGATAACCTTTGATTCTATGCACTGACGCTTTTAAAATGTGTAGCTCTTGTATCTGACAATATTTTGTGAGCGCCCGAGCATTTTCTTGACTTAATTCCAACTCTTCAACTGAATTAACATTCTGAGCTATCTAAGTTTTACGCTTTTTACTACTGCCAAGTTTGCAGTCCACAGCACGGATTTTATCAAGTTTCGTCAGTGCAACTTATTAGAAGATAACGGAGACCAGTTTTTCTTTGAAAACTCGTTAGTAAACTTTTTTGCTCCAGTATGCATTATTTTTTACCAAAAACCTGAATTACAACTGTAGCTTTTTTGTTTGTTATTGTTTGCGGAACAGTAACGTGTCAATGACCTCAACAGCAGGCATCCGTGAAAAGCTGTTTGTACTGTTATCTGAAAAACATTACTTAAATTCAAAATCTGAATTTTGCACTTGTGGTTCACACAGTTAAGCCAAATTTTGTGTACTTTTTTCATGTTAATTGCGAAGTACTAGGCACTAATTTACAATGCAGTTATTAACGATATTTTAAATTAAAGGTCACTTTTTATTGGGACACAGTGTTAATTAGTTTCTGCAGCGTATCAGCACTGACGAACAGTTTGCACAGACTTTGTCGATGACAGCTAGTAGCACAGCTACAAAAATGTTGCTTAATACGCTAGTTATCAGACAGATCGTTTATTGATGTTTGGTATAAAGTATGTAGTTTTTTTATGTTAAAACGTTGTTTTTAACGTAGTAAGATATTGTATTGCATCGTGTCGTTTTGTCTTTACGAAGTAGGCTTATGAAGTTTGGTGAAATGCATGCAGTGAAGCGGATGTACTGGGCTTTGAATCAATCGGTAGTAAAAATGTCTTCACTGTACAGCAGCGGCATAGTTACTCTTCTGAATGAAACAAAGGCTGACTACACAGGCATCACGCTGTACAACAATGCTCTTTATATTTCTGACGCATCCAGGAGGTTCGTATTTTTGTTTTATGCTTCAAAAATAACTTTCTTATCAGACTTACAACTTTAACTTTGCCACGTTTGACCGATTTGACATTTAAAAGTAAAGCTGTTTAGTTTCAGATGATGTAATTAAAACATTAATTTGCCGTAAGTGATTAAATGTTAACTTTACTTGATTCGTTTTAAAAACAGTGGTTGCCAACTACACTGTGTCTGGTAAAAAACGGACCCCCTAGACTTCGTAAAATAAAAATGTCAAATCTGAACGAATTTTAATAAAGTTTCGTACACTTAATTCCCAATAAATTCCTGTGGCTGTCACCAAATTTCGTTAGAAATATTATTTCTTAGCTGCGTTATTGATTGTTGAATATCGATAACGAAATATCTCCGTTACCAATATGGTGTTACAAAGGTAAACCCGTGTACATTTGCGTAACTTCAACAAACAACATCTGATTTTGGCATAACTTTGCATCAACAATGCACCATTTATTGCCAATCAATGTGCCAATTTGCACTTAAATCTATCGATTGTGTGACATTAGTGTCACTCTCTTTGAAGTCGTCGGTTGACGTTAGTGTTACCGGGCGTGGCGGGGGGCAGCGCGGCGACCGCCCATGCGGAGACTGTGGGCGGAGCTTGCGTGCACAACAACGTCGCCGTCGTCAACTTAGACTGTCGGCGTGCGGTCACGGAGACGTATCTCCGCAGGTGCAGCCATCTGCTTGGCTGCTTCTAGGCCTAGACAGTGATAAACAAAAGTTAACTATAAATTATTGCTGTAGAGAAGTTAATTTTTTTCAACGGTGTTAACTAATGTTGCTGATATTGTAGTGGACTACATTGAGACAGTGTGCTTTAATTGTTTTAACGCGCGTTATTTTAACGCGTTTATATCACAGCTCTAGTAAACATTAGTCGTATTTTCATTGACGTCATTGTTCAGGAACATCATCAAGTTTGATCTGGCAAGTCGTGCAATGTCACTGTAGGCGCCAGGGCTCTTTCCGAGCGCCAACGACGTCACAGCTGCCGGTTTTATTCATTTTATATTTTATTCATTAATACAATTTATAATAATCATCATACTTATGACATCAGTTGCGTATTTAAGGGGAGGGAGGGGCACGGTGCGATGCCCCCTCCCTTTGGCCCCACCATGAAAATTTTTTACAGGCGACTTTATATGAAAAGGTGCGTTTTTTGCCGTTTTCTAGCAAGAATTGCAAAATTCAACAATGTTTGATGGTCTTTTGAATTTAGAATTTAGCAATCCGACTTCGGACCCTCTAAGTTAAAGGAGGCCTGCGCACGAGGGTGTCAAAGAGGGATATCCCTCTAAATAGTGGTTATTTATGCGCTGTTGGCTTGTCTAGCGTGAAAATGGTTGCAGATAGGCACAGACATGCTGCTTAACATAACAAGCACTGGCGACGAGCTTCTTAGAATTGTTAACACTGATGACCTTGATTGACCTTGAACCCTAAAAATAGAAAGTTTTAGCGATTTTGGGCGATTTTTGGCTGCAAAAGAGTGAATTGCGACGAAATGGATGGAGATAGACCAAGATTACCTGCGAACAGGAACTGCTATAGGCTCTCGCGCGTCTCATTAGCATTAGCTCAGATTTTTTGTTATATGTAACTACTGCTTTACTTTAAAATTTTTAAATTGGGCGAATAATCTTAAAATTGAATTTTACATTAATTAATGGTTAATTTAGAAAATGCGATAAATGTAGAAAAAAATTCTAAAAAATAATTTATTTTGGCTCTAGCAAAACACTTGAAAACTAACAATTTTTATCTGATGGCATTAATTCTCAAAAATTAGGATTTCATTTTTTTTTATTTTTACAATAACTAAAATATTTGCAATTTAAAATTGTTACACGTAATATATATTTTCGTCTTTTGCCTACGAGTACAACTTTTGACACCACGCACGTACTGCTGTAAACTAAGAATTTATACGGCCCCAACTAAAAAAAATTCTAATGCACTAAGCCATCTAACAGTATAAAATGTGCCATTTGTATTGTATAAATGTGTTTTTGTAACAAATGCCATTAATTTTACATTGTTGACTAACGGGTTTTGATAATCGCGTTAAAATTAAGTCGTCATTTGTAGCCATAACTGTGGTAACAAGCTAAAGATCTTTATTATTAAGCGCAATTTGTATACATGTGTTTACGTAACAGATTTCGCAGAAACTGTTACAACGAGCGTTCCGAGCGTTACAACCGGTAGGCCTACTGGAGCTGGTACAGGTACATGTAGTTCCGCGTTATGATTATTTTTTTCAAAAATAAGGTGTTGATGACGATGATGATGAACTGATGACGATGATTTGTATAGCCTATACCGCAAGTCATAAAAAGCCAATACGCCAAACGTTTGTCCATATTTTTCTTTTATATTGACGTATTTTTTTACATTTTTCGTAGTTATAATAATAACAGGAAATTTTGACCGACCACACCTCAGTTGCGTTGCGACATTACGTTAAATTCCCTTCCCAAATTAGACAAAGTAAAAATTTTTTATAAAGGAACAATGACTACAGAATGGTTATTGGACTTTTATACCCCCCCCCCAAAATCAAGCCAGTAATTCTATTACATTTCCTCAAAACAACTTAAAAGACAGGAATTTTCAAAACTTTAGCACATAAAATTTAAGTTGCTGTGTTGTAAACTTCATATTTTAGTGATGCAATTTTAATGTTTATAAAACTGACACAGTTCACTGACGATTGACTTTGCCATTTTGTGTGAGTAGGAGAATCTGCAAACGTGATGCTGATCGTTGGAATATCGGCCTGCACTGCAGTCTTTTAAAGCCTTTGGAAGTAAGCTTCTCCCTGAAAAAGCGAAACTTTTCGTTTCTGCCAGTGTCGACTGTCGACGCGTGCATATTTCATGTATTTGCACGTTGACTTTACGTTCTAACTTGTATTTTATTTTAAATATTCCGTTGAACTATTTTACGCTTTTATCGGAAATTTAATCTAATTTTGCTTCTTAAATCGTCTGATTTAATAACGAATGTTACAGTTTGTGGAAGTTATATTATAATAATTTACTTAATGCAGCCCGGTATTTTAATTAATACATTTGCTATTGATTGTTGGCATTTTATCTATCATAACATGTAAACTGCCGTTATAGTTTACAGTGTTGACAGTTTTAGTTGTCTAATTCAAGTTTTGATGGCATACAGAGGAAAATGGTTATTTTATTTACAAACACCTGTGTGCTGTATGCTACCCAGAGTATGAACTTTACACATATAACTGCTTCGAATTCCATTGATGAATTGAAATGGCGTTCCAGCAATTTAAGTAATAAAATGATGATGACAAATGAACACTAACGGTTAAGAGTTTATAACTCATTTCAGTCAAAAAAATTAGCGAACGTCGTCATCACCTACAGTCCGTCTCACGTTTGGCGAAAACAGATTTAGTAAACTTTGATTTACTAAAAAAAGTTTAAACAATTAATATTATACCCGCCCGGAAAACAACACTGCGCATTATTTAAGTGCAGGCTATTGCCAATCGTTCTTTAGGTGACGCTGCTAGGAACAGAATTTTGAACACCTACATCGACTCCATAGTCGGACTTAGGACGACGGGCGGCATCACGTGATTGCTAGTTTAGTATAACAAAAAAGACCAGTTGTCGCTAGCGAAGACACTCTCCATAATATACAGTTCCGGTTGCAGTACTGACCTTTAAGGTTATCCAAGGTCGATTATTTTCATTTAATTTGAATGGACTTTTACGATTTTTTATTAGTGCTTATTAGCAACCTTGGCCGGTATTTAAGTTGGTTCTATCTCTCACCGTTTCCTAGCTATGGCCAGTTTCCCATTAAAAAACGAGCATTTTTCTTAAACCCTTGTTCAACCCCAATTTTGAAAATGTTCTTTTTGCACTAAATCGCTAAAATTTCGCATGCTTAAGTTAAAGACGCAAAGCTAATTATTCGTGTGAAAAGTTTTCTCATAAAACTTAAAGGTTAGCCACCGTACATTTGTAACAGAAAGACGAACGGACAGACGGACAAACAGACGACAACCGTACCATAGACCAGTGGCTTATTTAAGAGGGCGCACGGTGCGATGCCCCCCTTTGGCCCGACCATGAAAATTTTTTACAGGCGACTTTGTATGAAAAGGTGCGTTTTTTTGCCATTTTCTAGCAAGAATTGCAAAATTCAACAATGTTTGTTGGTCTTTTTCATACCGATACAATATGCTATGAAAATCGCCATGTGAGATTGCATCTGATTAATTAATATTTTGAAATGTCATATTTGAGTTCAGCCGAAGATGAACCCGCCCACAACTTGCATAGGCTACAACAAATAAGATATAAGTCTATCCAAGTGAGATATGTCTATTGTTGCATGTAACGCGACTATGACAGCGCTCTTAAGATGCGTTCCTTTGCCCTGGCGACTGTGACACGCCCTATTCTTAGATAACACAAGCTGCAGCGTCATCGCAGCGTGCCAGATATCGTAGATCCTATGTGCGACGTTGTCAAAACTCATCAGTATGAGAATCCCAGGAACCAAGCTCCGTATGCCAGTGCCCTATTTCACTGGAGAGATAGACAGTTTGGACACGCCCGCCCGCTGTCTTGTACAGCATTTGCTGCCAGCCCACCACTCGCACACGGAACAGATAGAAGTCAAAGAAGGGATAGACAAAACGTAACTATGAGCTCAGCTTAGTCGTTAGCGAGTGGAGACGACAATGGCAAAGCATCAGACCGGATACGTTTTACGATGTCAAACGCCAAAGACACTGCGCACCGCTTGCGAGCGACGACATCGGCGACGATCAACGGATCAAGCTTCTGACGACCACAGACCGGGTTTGACACGGCCCATTTATTATTGTACTGTAGGCTCTTTTACTGTGCCTATTGTGAAGTTTATTGCTTTTTATAACTCACATTAATCCGTGACGACGTTTTGCAGCTTGCTAAACTCTATTTTTTGCTAAAACAACGCAAGTATCTGTGATTTTCTGCGTTTTCAAATTTCAGAAAAATGAGCGAATTTGCGGCTTCCATTGAACGTTCAAAAGCAAAAAATGTTTCAGCTTCAGGGGGGCGAAGCCCCCCTGAGCCCCCGACCAGGGGCTCTGCCCCTGGACCCCGCTGGAAGCTCCGCCCCCAGACCTCGGTTATAGGCTCGGACTCTGCGCGCTCGCCATGGCCCCTCTTTGCCAAATCCTAAGTACGCCACTGCCATAGACGCCATGCGCGTCAAAAAACGCTAAAGATTTAGTTATTGATCAACACAACCGTAACTTGAAGTGTTTTTTAGTAAAAAAAGAATACTAATAATGTTTAGTTGCGGCGTTAGGCCGCGTTAGCATGTAGTTTACCAGCCTCATAGGCTTACTTTTTTAATTAAAGGTTTAATTCGATTTTTGTAATAATAATAATAATCTGACTTGTAAACGTTTTTTACAAACATTTATTGTATGTCAGTGTGCTATAGCCTACGTAGATTGCATATATACGGACCATTTGCATTTGATTGGACAAGAACTAACGGATTGGTAAAATTTGGTAACGAAATCTAATAAAGCTAAAGTTTTTGCCATTAATTTTTCTCTGTATCAGTAAATACAATGAGCATCATAAGTGGAATGTGTATATATATAATGACTTGTGTGGTAACTACAGGGTGCGGCAAAAAAAGTAGTCCCCTAAAGTTTTTCGCTGTTTTCTCGGCAAGCGCTTGGAATTTTAAGTTGAAATTTTACAGTTTTATTTCTGAAACCTTCTACATCTAATTGCCAAGTAAAATTTGATTTTATTAAAAAACGACGAAGTTACAGACTTTTTAACATGACTGCCATCCGATTTTTCAGCATTAAAATGTTCTAGTTAAAATTCAAAACCGGTTACCACGTTACTACCGATGACGTCACAGTGACGTTTTGATAAACGGTAATTTATTTTGTTTATAAATTATCACATAATTATTGTTCTTTTAAAACAATCGCCGGCTGCCCACAGGGTTCATCTTTCAGATTCTCGGCGCGCTAGCACACAGCGCACGGAACATGGCTGCTGGCCAACCGTCCAGATTTCATCACAAAGGACCAGTGGCCTCCATATTCGCCAAATATAAACTTAATGGACTATCGCGTGTGGGGTGCAAAGTTGGAAGCTTACTCCAAGCTTAAAACAAAGCCGAAAACAATCGCTGAAGTCAAAGAAGCGCTTCAGGTTATCTTGGGTAACCTGCCATAAGAACCGATTGACAAGGCTGTCAAACCCATACAGACTTATCGAATTAAGCGACTGAAGGCTTGTGTTGGAGCTTGGAGCTGGCGGTGGACACTTCGAACATTCACAGTGCCAATGAAATTATGGCATCTGATCATTAGTTATCTGTGTTGTTTCAGCGATGTTATTGACTTGGTGTTGTAGCTTGAACATTTTTAATGCTGAAAAATCGGTAGGCGGTCATGTTAAAAAATCTATAACTTAGTCGTTTTTCAACAATATCAGATTTTACTTGGCAGTTAGATGTAGAAGGTTTTACCTAATAAAGCCGTAAAATTTTAAATTAAAATTTTAAACGGTTGCTGAGAAAATAGCGAAAACTTTAGTGTGCTACTTTTTTGCCGCACCCTGTATTCAGTTTCATTCAAATGTTGCAAAGTAGAGGTTCTGCATTACGGTAAATTACTTAACATAAAAAGATATTAGCTGGTGATTTGGCGTATGACATTTCGTGTCTTTGCCGGCACCGGCATTCACGCTATACTTGACAGTTGATACCAGTGGTGTGCGCAGAAGAGCTTTGATTGTTTAAATTCCACTGCAGAACTTATGTAGCGCCAAAGCGAAATTTATGTTAGTTGTTCTATGACTGCGATTAATAAAGACATATGCCTGTGTTTTATGAACATGTGAACATTTTGTGTTTTATGAGTTTTGTGTGGCATGAAGTATAGGCTACATTTTACCTCAAAATGTAGCAACTGTCCGCATTCGCTGGGGAACGAGGAGTTCACAGTGCGCCGCTTTCTCAGGCCTCTTTTAGTTTTTAAAGACCGATAGAGCAAAGATGGAATGGGAAAACAAAGTAAGATGAAATAAAGAAATAGGGGGAAAGGACCGATAAAAAGTAAAAAAATAAACGAACCCATAAAAATTCTGCGATACGATGAATAAAGGTAGGCCTATTTGCATGTGTTTTATAAATGAATGAATAAATAAATGCTTGACTGATTTATTGAGATGCAACAAACGTGCATTAGCACTGCATAAGCAAATACTAGATAACACTCCAAGAAATAGGCCTACGCAAATAAAAACAAGCACTTAACGCGACCAAACTAAACTAAATTACACTAAACTGAACAAACATTATTTGTAAAAAAAATGAAATCTTAAGAATATTAGAATTACACTGTGGTAACACAAAATCATGACCGCGTTTTTGTAGTCCATGATCACGTAGCCACGTCCTCCACAGGTAGTATACTTAATGGACTGGCGAACTTTTTACGCGCGAAAGCAGCTACTGCTTTAAGCGCGAGGCCATCGCAATTCTGTCTGTCCGTCTGTCCGTCACACGGTGGATCAGCAAAAAACGGTGCAAGATAGGATCACCCAATTTTCACCGTCAACTGCCTGGAAAACTTTAGTTTCCGGAACCGTAAAGCTTTTCCATAAATTCGAAGGGGGTCATCCCGAACAAGGGCGCTAAATGAGAGGGGTGGGCAAAATTTGCGATTTTTTGGCCAGTAAGTCGCTGTATCTCAGTAACGGTGCGAGATAGGGCCTAGGTTACTGTTAATCACT
>Ga0209454_1001388_pt1 | contig 15030 bp, 9 predicted proteins | sample WorMetHERISLAND1_2_FD_187400 | JGI IMG/M metagenome (GOLD analysis project Ga0209454, IMG submission 187400) | Marine gutless worms symbiont microbial communities from Max Planck institute for Marine Microbiology, Germany - Olavius geniculatus... | ecosystem: Host-associated > Annelida >...
CCCCACATATACATGGTTGTTTAATCACCTGTCGTTTTGTTATTGTTGGTCTGAATAAAATAGCTAATAATGCATATTAATTTTTTTATGTTTTATTGATGTTTGTACTTGTTTTTGTCAGTGTTAACGGAAGACCAGCATCATACCCTGAAGTCACTAGTTGGGCCAGTTGAAGAATTTCTTGTAGTAATTATTTTATGCTTATTTATTTCACTTTTGCCTTTGCTTTATGGAGGAAATTATTTGGTTATGTTTGTTTGTCTGTCTTTCTGTCTGACTACGAAAGTGCTGAAAAGGTTATTAACAGATTCTGTTGAAGTGTAAATTCTTTTTTTGTTGATCAGGTGGGAAACACAGTAACTGAATATTAAAAAGTTGCTGTACTAAATACAAAAGTCAAGAATTTACTGTGATGTTCAAAATAATGATTGTGTAATATCTGTAATCATATAATCGTGTATTGTACAAAGTATTGCCATTATGCAAGTTATTAATTGTGAAGTCTTACTCAGTTTACAGACAACCTTCAGGCAGCACATGCACAACTTGAGAAGTAGAGATAATGTCAGTTATGTTAGTGACATCGAATGCCGTGAAATTATGCTGTCTTATGTATGATAAATATTAGTTATTATCTGTAAACTGTGTCGATTGCAGCATCACGTACCAAAGTACCAGACTTTGCTGGAGTAGTGTGACATTATATGTTGGTTTGTTTAGGATCATAACAACCCACTCAAGAATGATGAGGAAGGTGAACTGGATGAGGGTACAATGGATGGCTTGAAGCTGATGGGTGCTTTTGGTCTGCAGGTTCCTGAGAAATATGGTCTGAGAGCTTTGTCATTTTATGTGACTTGGTTATCTTAGAAATTTTAATCAGCATTGCCTCCAGTAGTGCCAAAAAGAAGCTTATAGCAACAGCCCAGTGACTTGGGCTTTTTGTAGTGATAGACTAGTAATAACACTGAAAATTTCTAGCACACGGCAACCTGGCAAGGCATTGTAAGAGTGCAGTTTTTCTGGTTTGTACAAATAGTCAGTGAAACAAAAATGTCTTTAGAGCATTTTAAAAGCACTTGAATGAATCCATCACACATTTCTGCTGGAAGGTGTTTCAAGCCTTATATTTACTTGTTTGAGCTATTTGCACTATTTGCTGTGGGTGTCTGTCTGTTAAATCTATTACCAATCGTCTCTGTGATGTATGTACAGGAGGCATTGGTCTAAACAACACGCAGTATGCTCGACTGGTGGAGGTGGTTGGGGCTAATGATCTCGGCCTTGGCATTGTGCTTGGAGCGCATCAGGTCAGCTGCTGGCATCCAGCATTAAGCTGTCTGCTATTCAGACTCGGTTAACAACAACTGAATCGGTTCTTGAGTGCTACTGATAAAAAATCTTGATCCATTGTTGTTTTGCATGCTTGTAGTGTGCTCAAATACCACTTTGATGCAGTCTTTGTTGTTTATTCACAGACAAGCACCAAACACGCAAACTTTTGCAGTCATTTGTTCATGTATGCTAAAATTTGCAAATGTTATTTCACAACTGAGCATTGGGCAGTGCTGTTGATTTGGCATCAGGATGTGCTGTGATACATACAACCAGTTCCAGTAATATATGATAATGCAGAGCATTGGCTGATTAGTAGACATGAAACTGGAACATGGCTGAAAAATCAGTAGACGGTCATGTTAAAAGGTCTATAACTTCGTCGTTTTTTTAACAGAATCACAACTTTATTTGGCAGTTAGATGTAGGATGTTTCAATAAATAATCCTGTAAAATTTCAAATGGTTGCTGAGAAAACAGCAAAAAACGATAGGGGTCTACTTTTTTTGCTGCCCCCTGTAGAAGGATCAAATGGTTATGCATTTAGTGTCTTTAGGGTTTCAGTGGCTGTATTTGATTTGTTGTCCCTTCTTGTTTACTTATTTATGCACAGTTCATTTCACAGTTCACAGTATTCGAGCTGCAGCTTGCACTGTGTTGTTGTTAGTTTTAGAGCTGTCAAATTAATGCGTTAATTTAACAATTAGTGCATTAATAAATTAACACATGTTGAAATAATTAACGCACATAAACCTATCAGGACATCTTGCCAGTCCTGATGTCTGCTTGTGTACGACATGTGGAGATGATGAGTCAGCATGTACACACACACACAGAATGATGGACAGAACGACCAATCTTTTAATCTCCTCCAGTGTTCACTCTGTTCACCTTGGAGGATATAATTTACATTAATTTTTGAAAGCTGTAATTAGTTTGTATTGCGATGCAGTCGATCGGCTTCAAAGGCATCACTCTGTTTGGTACGGAGGATCAGAAACAGAGATATTTGCCACTCGTCTCATCTGGTGAAATGATAGCAGCGTTCTGTCTAACGGAGCCATCCAGTGGATCTGATGCCAGTGTATGTAACATATTCATTTATTTATCAGTGATTAAATGAGACAAAAATCTCATGACCAAGTATGGGACTAAGCAGTGTTATCGTACTTTTTATTGGTTATAAAATGGTTCAGCAGTGAAAACAAATGTATTTTGGATTGCTTGCTTGAAATTGAAAGTTCAAAATAAAACTGTGCTGTGAGATATTATGGTCATTTGTTGCTGTTGGGTTGTTTTGTCATAAATTTTGCATGATATTTCTTTTGTTTCACCTGGAAGATTAGTTAAGTGCATATATCAGTGGAAGCAAACATATTCCAAGTGTATTCTTGCTTGATGCTGAAAATAAATACCCACTATTCAATAATGCTGTCTGTAAATTTTGCTGCTAGATTTTTTTTGTTAATTTATGATCTGGATGATTAGTTATGTCAAGGAGAGTGTGTATTGTATTTATATGCAGAATATTACATATTGTTGATAAGTGGCACAAGTGTGAAGAAATTTGAAGATTTTGTGTTTGGTTTTCAGTAAACTTGGTTTTGTGCATTGGTGCACAGTCGATCAGGTCGAGAGCAGTGCCGAGTGATGATGGAAGTCATTATGTGTTGAATGGTGGAAAGATCTGGATCAGCAATGGCGGCATTGCTGACGTATTCACTGTCTTCGCCCAGGTTTCCAACTCTCTAGTACTGATAGTTTGCCTTTCTCCACTCTCTACTATGCACATTCTCGGAGTTGAATTTTCTTACACTGAAAGAGCTTTTTTTAAAGTGTTCACTCTTGAAATATCACTGCTTTTATAAAGATGTAACGTGTTTTAAATATGCTTCATGTTCTTGATCTTACCAAATTTTTTCTATCATAAAATGCACAAATTGAATGTTTTTGCTTGTTTATGACACTGAATGGCCATTATTGTGCTGATATGCTGTAAAGAAGTTACTTACTCTGTTACTCACTTTTCACTGTTGTGAAAATGCCATGGGAGTCATTGCATTGGCCTGATGCTCTGTGTGCAGTTTATTGGAATGCAGCAGAACAGTGTTCATATGCAGCCAACTTAGTAGGCCACATAATAACACATTTGTTATGTTAACATGATTGTTTTCGATTTATTGCCTTTTTACTACTATGAGCAACTCCAATTGTTAGGCAGCATGTCTCTCTGTATTGCCATATTATCGGCCTGCGGCCTTCATTTTTGATCCTTTGGGCCTCAACTTGGTTTGCGGCCTCAATTTTCGGTCTTTCGGGCCTCAACTTGATCCAGGTTCCTCAGCAGGGCGCTCCAGCAGGGTTTTCATTAGCGGACGTCTGGGCATAAGTACATCCTAAAATTTAAGCCGTATCCCCAAATTTTTAAGATCTGGATGTCTCTAAATTAAACTGTTTTTTCATGTCTATTTTTCAATAATAAACTGCGAATTAACATCAGAATCTGTATTCGAATGTTTCTTTAGTTCAATAACATCCGCTGAATGTTGTGTTTCTGCATACTTCGTTTCATGAAGACGTATTGTTTTGCATTATGTCAATTTTTTTGCTCGAGTTTTCTTGTAGGCTTACTGCATGACTTCCAAATTTTGTACACTGACGTCCAAATTCTTTATCTTGGAAGTCATGGCATCTTGAAAATTTAGTTTTATCAAGAACCCACCACTCCAGATTCTTCATGGTGACGACGTCTATATGACGTCACATCTCTGCTGCGGCTTAAGAGTTGTGGCTGCAAAATTTTTGAAAAGGTGGAATTTTCTGAAAGATATGACACCTCAGTGATATCTCACCTAGCCCATGTGTAGGCCACGTATGACACGGGTCTGCGTGCAAAATTTCGTCAACGTACGTCGTTCTGTTACAAAGTTACTGGCGATGGTAACTCTCAGATATAATATAGATAGCACTCAGGAGCCACATCGCCCACTGGCTAGTCTCTCTGTCTGTTCATCTCATATAGGCTTCTTACTTGAAAACAGAATCTGTGGTGTGCCAATTATTAGTTCAAGATGTTGAGTCAGCTGCATATTAGGTTGGCATTAGGTTGATGTATGTTTCTAGTTTAATCTCCTGTTTGGTTCATTCGTATTCTTTGTTGTAGACGCCGGTGCTTGACAAAAATACTGGAGTGACCAAAGACAAAGTGACGGCTTTCATAGTGGAACGCTCTTTCGGTGGTGTCACTAGGTAAGTGCTTTACGGAGTAAACTACGAGAGTGAGTGAGTGAGTAGGATTTAAAGTCCCGCCCGACACAGTATGGGTCATTCCGGGGACGGCCTTTTCAGGCAAAATTGCACATACGCGTAATAACAGAACAAAAGTTTAGCCTTTGCTGAAAGTTTAACCTTTACAGAAACACAAAAGCAACGTGAACCGAAAATTGTAAGAACTGCTGATTATAACTGTGCATATGTGTTGGTAATGGCAGTTCTGACAATTTTTCCTGTTATCCTCTAGACAGTCATCAGTCTCACAATGCTATCTATTAGAGGACAGGGGAGAGATTTAACTATAAGCTTTTATGTTGGAATGAATGTTGCAGAGAGACTATGGTACTGTCTGTGCAGATTAGAGCAACTAGTGCATAGCGATTATCACAAAGATGTTTTATTTGTTGACACTATGTGTATGAGTGTACTCGATATTCTCATCAACACATTTCATAATGGTCACGCAATACAAATGCATTGTAGACTTATACGGGCTTACAGTGTTTAACAATCTTCTGCAAACATGCATAAAAACTTTCATTATATATAATATAATGTAAGAAGATCACAGTTGAAAAAATCAGTATTTTTGATTTTTCTTTATTTTGGTAAAATAACCTTCTGATCAAATTAAACATTTGCATCACTCTATTACATTACGTACATAGCCCCATTGCACAGATTGCTTGAATAAAACATGTTTTACATTTTTGCTTTTAGCTGTAATGTTTCATAGAATTCTTTATCAGCTGTGAAAGTGTATGTATGTGTACATAGTGGTCCTCCAGAGCACAAGATGGGAATCAACGCATCCAACACGGCTGAAGTGCATTTTGACAACGTCAAAGTGCCCAGAGAAAACCTACTCGGAGGCAAGTCATTTTGCTGTTGATCAGCGAAATCTAGATTGGATCCTGAATTTGATTGCCTCCAGTCTGAATGCTTGGTCCATCAGCCAATTTTCACCCCTCAGTAGCCTAATCTATTCATGATATGCTGAGATGCTAGTAAATAATTTTGGGTAATGATTTCAAGTCGCCGTCATACCATAATCTAATCACTATCAAATTAATGTGTTGACTTAACGCTAATGTGTTAACTCAACATGTTAATGTGTTAAAGAATTAACGTGTTTTTAAAAAATTAACGTCTCAACAGAACTACTAATCACGAAACCCTTCACAAAATTTTGTCATTTGTAAGTAGACTAGTAGTTTAAGTATGAGACTTGATGCTTTTAGGTGCTAATTTGAATCTCACCGCGGGCCATTTGCAACCAACTTTGAGGAAGTTGCTAACCTACTGTGTGCTCAGGTCAACTCAGCCTCCTACCCTCAACAGGATGGGAAATGAGTAGTAGTTTACAGGCCTTCTGTGACTGATTGGGATGAGTGTAGTCTCTCCTGCTGAGTGATGGTGAATGTTGTCTATAGGCTGATCTGTGGGTCAAGCCAGTTTGCTTAATCTAAAAGTCAGCCACTGCTATGCATTGTTCGGCATTCATTGAGTATACTGGGTGAACTGTTGCAATAAAGAGAGTGCCATGTATGTAAGAGTACATGTGATTTATTTGATGTTTGACGTACAATGACATTTCTGGACCAAGCCAGTTGACTAGAGCTGCAGGTACTCCTAGAAATAATGTGTATTATTTAGGCTACGGTTAAACGCCTCGATGAACATGATGATGATGTGTTGACATTTTTATTGGTGTTGTTGTGCAGTGGAAGGAGGTGGCTTTAAGGTGGCAATGAACATTCTTAACAATGGTCGGTTCGGCATGGCAGCCTGTCTGTCTGGCACCATGAAGATCTGTATACAGAAGGCCGTGGAACATGCGTCCAATCGGAGCCAGTTTGGACGTCGTATTGACACTTTTGGCACAATCCAAGAGAAACTAGCACGCATGGCCATGGCACAGTACATCACGGAGGTATTCCTGCTAGACTGCTTCGATCCACAGTGTGTAATAATAGTAATTTTTTATGGAGTTACAGGAATTTTCAGTGTTGGAAGGCCAGGAAGGTGATATCTATGCTATAAACTTTTAACCTATGGAGGATTTTTTTTTTTTGATTTTGAGATGATTGTGATTTGGTACGGATAGTTTTGGTGTGTTTTCTTTGCAAAGCAGTTATCACTTTCTGCAAACTCTGTTTCTCATATTCAAAGGAATTCAGCCTTATTAACAGGCTCAGGGCCCAAACAATAGAACAGTAAAGGCTGGCAATGGTCAGATAGTCACACAAGAAAATCTTTATGCCACTTAGCAAGTATGGGAAAAGGAAAGAAAACAAACATATGCAATAGTTGGATCAGAGTTTTGGACCATTGTGCTGTCAGTTTATGAGCAGATATTTATTTATTCTTCAGTGATAACTGCAATTGGTATTTTGTGTTCGTTCAGTCAATGGCCTACATGCTGTCGGGTAACATGGACAGCGGTGTGACTGATTATCAAGTGGAGGCTGCTATCAGCAAAGTCTATGGCTCGGTAAGTTGAACAGCATTCAGTATCAACTTTCATTGTTTGACTCATAGGAGGTTGACATGTCTTTGAATAGACTGATAGGTTAAAATGGTAACTTGATAAGTCATGTAATTTCATCGATAATACAACCTTTTTCTTTTATTGTTCACATTTTGGTTTGGACAGTCGTTCCGAAGAAGGCAGCAGCAGTTGCCGAAGTGTCAAAAATAAAAGAAAAAAGGAATCACACGGAGGTTGACATGATTTGACGTAAAGGTTTGGTGACAGTTAGTCACTTCATGCTGGCAACCCAATCACTGTTTCTCCAGTTAGTTTAGTCTCTGCTTGGCAAAATTCGTAGCTTCTTGGACGTTGCTATTTTGGTAGAATTTTCTTTTCTGTGGTTGGACCCTTTGTTACATGTGTTGACCACATAAATTTGCCATATTGGTGGTAACTTGAGAGTAAAATGTAGTAGTTATGTATGTAGTTTTCTTTGTTGCTTAGTATTTCCATTATTTAAGCTATCAACCTCTAAGGCCAGTTTCTTGCTTGCATGACCAGAAACACTTTTCATTCGTGGATCTTGGAAGTTGCGCCGTGCTGATGATACCATGTTATGTGACCAACGGTGCAACCTGCAGACATACCGCCTCACAAATTACCCCTGCTGGGTTTTTACCCTAGAGTCTGTTAGCCACTTCTGGTACTCATTTTTATGTTGTTTTTTTACGCAGGAAGCAGCTTGGTATGTTGCCGATGAAGCAGTTCAGATTTTTGGTGGAATGGGTTACATGAGGGTGAGTGGTTATTAGTTAATCAATGTACAATAATTAGAAATTAGAAGTAATTGGCTATTTTCGATTTCGTGCAAAGTTTATTTTGCAGTTATGTGTGTAGTATTAATTTCCCGACAGTTTTTGTGTGCAAATTTTTCTAATGGGTATTTTCCAAATTGTATTGATAGATTGGTGTGACTTAATATTGGAGTTGTGTAGCATTGTGTTATCAGTGCTGTTACTATTGAAATAGTCATTAGTATCTAATTACTATTGATTTAGTTTAAAAGTGTTTAATTGACTTTTTAAAGTAGAGTTTAAATAGACTAAATTACTGCAAATTTTCTACAAGATGTGCCAGTAAGAGAATTTTGCAAATTGGACAGCATAATTGGCAAAGATATGGACAGTGACAATATTGAACGTTTTTTTGAGACATAGTGTGTTATTTTAAACGGTGAAATTTTTTGACTATTGGCATTAGTATTTGAGTGGTAAGTTTATCTGTTGGCCCCAACACTGTATGTTGTGGCAGGCGACCGGATTGGAGAAAGTGTTGCGTGATCTGCGCATCTTTCGTATCTTTGAAGGCACCAATGACATCCTTCGCCTATTTGTTGCTTTGACTGGCATCCAGGCAAGTCTTATCTCTGTACTTTGTGACATCCACACTTACTGTACAGTCGAGATCTTCTACACAGTGTCAGCAGTTACAATGTTGCTTGTGTCAACTGAACTTTTTACATTCGTAGTTTCTGTTACCTGAAAACTTTTGTTGCAGCTAAGTAGTTTTGATTTTTATTGGTTTTTAGCCAAGTTTACTCCAGTAACGGTCGAGTTGTTGTCATGGTTGTTGTTCGTCTGTTTGTCCATCTGTCTGTCACGGATGTACTGTGGCTAAATGGTGCCTAAGTTGCTTTTCATCACTAATAGGAAGTCGCATATTGGCTTTCAAATGAAATGAAAGTCATTGACCTTGGATGACCTTGAAGGTCACTTGCAACCAGTACAGACAGCTATACTAGCAACAGCTGGGCTTCTTGTGTATTTTTGTGATTAGTTGCTAACATAGTTATGACACTATTTGGCTGCTTGTGTGCTGATGCACTGTAAAGAAACTACTGACTTATTCACTCACTACTTGTGTCAGGTTGTCTGTTATTATGTTCAGTCTACAGCATTATTTTCACTTGAATTTCAGTGCAGATAAATCAGGAAATAACATGCATGCATACCACTTTAATTGCCATTTTTAGGTAAATCAAAGCCAGCTGGTTTTCGTTTGATCTTCAGTCTCTGTTGTTGCTTATCCTCGTGACACATTCCAATTCCAAAACTTTTATTTCCTCTTACGCAATACGTCAATACATCTTTTTCGGACGTCCACTTTGCTCAGAAGACATTTTATATAGACGACCAAAGTACACATCTTACATGATCACTTGGCATTGATGATGAGAGTGTAGTTATCAACGTTTTGAACTGCTTTTTTATTTGGTGTTTTGTTGTTGTTTGGGCCTTGGAAGGCATCTGGTTGGTATGATCGTAATGCCGTATGCTTTAGTTTTCTGTGGTTAGACTGGAAATCAAGTGGGAAACTGGCAAATGCAGGAGATTATCCATCATTAAAAAGGAGTATTTTTTTCTGTGTGCTGTTGACAGTATGCTGGTGGTCACTTGAAGGAACTGCAGAAAGCTTTCAAGCGACCTACAGCCAATCTGGGACTGATACTGGAGGAAGGCTCAAAACGTGCCAGGAGGTGATGATCTTGATTTCGACCAAGTTATCTGTAAAGTTACTGTACATAAAACATGTGCACCTCTGTTCCTATCATTTGCAGTTTGTTCACTGAAACGATCTGTCTTTTTTGAAGTTAACTTTTTTCCAGTATTTGCTCATTCTGCTGAGCCAGGAATGGGTGAGCTGCTAGGTACAAGATTATTGGTCAAGTCAACCCAAGAAAAATTTTAATGGTAACGAGACTACAGACTGACTTGACCCCACTTGCAGGGTTCCCACTCTTTTTACTGACAAAGAAATTCATGACTTTTTGAGAACTTTCCAGGACCCTCATGGAAAAATCTCCAGGACCTTTTCATAGCCCATGAATGTTCAAATATAACATATTGGCACCACAAATTAAAAAGTATGGGACTACAAGTAATCTGCGAGCAAGGCAAGCAGAAAAAAATGATTTCCATTTAAGCCTATAAAAATGCATAATTTTTAAGGATATTTTTCCAGGACATTCCAAGACCAAAGTGATTTTCCAGGACTTTCGAGGTCCTGGAATTTTCAAGAAAAAAATCCAGGACTTTCCAGGAGGTGTGGGAACCCTGTGCTTGAAAGCTGCAAGTTGAATTACTTGACTCGACTTGCAGGTCTATCCACGTTGTGAAAAGATGGTACTGTGTAGACATCAAGCATTAGTCGTGTTTGTACAGGGTGCGGCAAAAAAGTAGCCCCCTAAAGTTTTTCGCTGTTTTCTCAGCAACCATTTGGAATTTTAATTAAAAATTTTACTGATTTATTTATTGAAACGTTCTACATGCCAAAGCAAATTTGATTCTGTTGAAAAATGACGGAAGTTATAGATTTTTTATCGTGACTGACTACCGATTTTTTAGCATTAATAAACGTTCGGGCTAAAAATGCCATTTAATATTCAAAAACCGGTTACCACGTTACTGCCAATGATGTCACAGTAACATTTTGATAAACAGCAATTTATTTTGATTATAAATTATTACTAAATTATTGTTGTTTTTAAGCAATTGCTGGCTGCCCACCGGATCCATTTTCCGACAGTAAGGCACGCCAGCACACACGGCACTCAGCGCACAGAACTAGCCAAAAGCAAACTGTTCAGATTTCATCAAAAAGGACCAATGGCCACCAAATTTGCCAAATATAAACCCAGTGGACTATCACGTGTGGGGTGCAATGTTGGAGGCTTACAACAAGCTTAAAACAAAGCCGAAAACAATCGCTGAACTCAAGGAAGTGCTTCAGGTTATCTGGGGCAACTTGCCACAAGAACCTGTCGATAAGGCTGCGAAAGACATCTCAAATTGAGCGACTGAAAACTTGTGTTGGAGCTTGAAGCTGGCATTGGACACTTTAAACATTCACAGTGACAATGGAATTCTGACAAATGATCATTAGTTAACTGTGTTGTTTAAACGATGTTATTGATGGTTTGTACCTTGAACATTTTTTAATGCTGAAAAATTGATAGGTGGTCATGTTAAAAACTTTATAAAAATTCGTCATTCTTCAATGAAATCATATTTTATTTGGCAGTTAGCCATAGAGCATTTTGAGAAATAAATGTGCTAAATTTCAGATTAAAATGACAAACAGTTGCTGAGAAAATAGCGAAAAAATTTGGGGGGGTAATTTTTTGCTGCACCCTGTACATAGGATCGAAGGAGAGGGTGAAAGCTTGCTGTCCAAGGTTTCACCAGATATTGCAGGATATCAGTGCAAAGTTTTGTCTGCTGTCTATATGTTGTTAGATTCGTTGGAATGTCAGGTGGTGGCGAATCCCTCGGTGCATATGTTCATCCTGAACTTGTTGACTGCGCCAAAGCCGTCAGTATATACTGTTTACATCTGCTTAGTTTTGATTTTTTTGTACCTCTGTTAGATAAACTTAACATCATAATAGTATTATTTGTATCATTATTGGTAGCAGTGGCAACTGACGATGCCAAAGGGAACTTATTTGTTTAAACTTTAAAGTAATATTCACATTCTGTGACTTTGCTGCAGTTTTAAATACAGTTGCAAAAAGCTAGTTTTTTCCTGCCGATTCCAGTAGAAATTTATGATAGGACTGTGACTCTCAGTAGAAGCAAGTAATACGAGCAATTATCTATTTAGTATAATACTTTAAACTTTGTGCGTTAAACATATATTGAATGACTCCCTTGGCAGAGTGAAATTTTTCTTTTTTTTTGTACTCTATTTAAAATATGAAACTATTTTCTTTTTGTGTTATATTTCTGTCTTGTGTAGATTAGATGCTCTGGTTTTGATTGGTGTTTGCAAATGATTTAGGTGTCGGAATCAATAGAAGAATTTGGAGTAGCAGTGGAGAGCATTCTCATTAGATACGGCACTTCAGTTGTTGGTAAGCAGTGTCTAGAACGTTATTATCTCCACCAAGTGAACGAAGTGAGCATTGGAGGAGATTATGAGATTGGTCATTCTGTCCGTCATTGTGTCCGCGTGTCTGTGTACATGTCTTTGAGGTGCTATATCTCCATAATGGTGCCAGATAGATGCATGGTCACAATGTAGTGGTAGTAGTAGTTGTAATGTTTAAATTACTTCACTTGGTGGAGATATGCGCTCTTACTAGCACCTTCTAGTTGGCAGAGTGTTAGCTGATTCACCTTTCTTGTGTTGTTGGATGGTAGATATGGTGTCAGCAGTTTTAAAGTGTACTTTGTAGAGCTGTCACAATTGACGCGTTAATTAACGCGTTAATGCGTTAATAAATTAACGCGCGTTAAAAAAATTAACGTGCTTTGAAAAAAATTAACGTACATACGTAAATTTATGTTAATTTACTAAATTTTGTGAAGCAAAAGTTGAAATATTCCGTTAAACTGCGGTTATTTGACAATCGAATGAATTCGAGAAACTAAACTGTAGTTTTCGTTTCATCACTACTGAAAATAAATAATTATTTCAATTTTCGATGACATGCTAAAAGATTTCTATGCTACCTATGACGTCAGTTATTGTTGATTATACGTTTAAAAATAAGTTTTTAACTTTATATTATACAGGCAGGGCCCCTCAAACGTCGCGAGGCCTGTGATAACTTATCCCCCTACTCTTCCTCTCGACGGGACTGGGTGCGTTAATTTACGCGTTAATTAATGCATTGAAAAAATTAACGCACTGCGTTATTGCATTAAAAAAAATCAACGCTTTGACAGCTCTAGTACTTTGGTTAGATTTCCAACAACTCCAGTTTAAAAAGTACTTTGAAATTAATGTCGTCACAGAGCAAAGTGTGTGCACTGTTGTAGCAGATAAATTAATACCTGTTTGGTTTGGACAGATTTTATCTGACATACCCATTGTCATGAAAATAATTTTGTTTGTATTGCAGTAAAGTATTATACGTCCCTTTTCTTGCATACTTTATAGTGCATTGCACAAATTTGAGAGCCTACAACTCGGGGCATATTGTTTACACACGTGCCACTGTGCAGTATAATTTGGTACTAGCCAAAGGTGTACAGCCAAGAAAGTAACAGCAGGCCTGGTGGAAATGACAGCCTGCCACTGAGTTTATTTCTAGTGACCTGCAGTGTATATCTGGCTGCCTAAAGATCAAAGTACTTATTTGTGAAACTTCAGAAGAATTTTTTGTAAGATAGAAAAATTTTTTAAAGCAATAACTTAGTTATATGTGAGTTCTTCCTATTTTTTGTCAGTTTTTCTTACATTTTTGGGCGAATCCCATTCTTTTCTGAACATTTTAGTAAGAACGATTTTTTTCTAAGTTTTTTTTCACCAGTGCGACTTACAAAACTTTTGTGAGTTAGTCTCTGTGATCAGCTCTAGTCTGGATGCAGCTAACAAATATGATTTTAAAGCTTTGGCAGATATAGCGAGTGTTGTGTTGTGGCTTGCTGTGGCAGAGGAGCAGTTTCTGCTGAATCGACTTGCTAATTCAGCGATTGATATCTACGCCATGGTGGGCGTGTTGTCAAGAGCTTCACGTGCACTCGAGCAGAATCTGGTATCAGCTAGACATGAGTCAATGCTGGCTAAAGTCATATGTGATGAGGTAACGTTGCCCACGGTAGTAGCTGCTGCACTCAATCTTATACTTTGTTACAATAATTCATTTGCTAGTTTTAGTCTTACTTTTGTTTTGTTATTAACTAAAATCTCTGGGCGTCTCTGTAGCTTTGAATTGGTGCTCTGTAAATGTTCCTGTTGCTGCCGTCTCAAATATAAGCCGTTCCAGAAGATGCAGTGTGAATGATGCTGGGGAATACCTGAAGTTGTCAGAAAAAAACTAAACAAATGCGTGGATGTGTTACCTAGTGTCTGTTGTAGATGACTTGGAAGTAAGTTAAAATACTAGGAAAACTTTGAATGCTTGGTATAGCGCTTAACAGCAATGTGCTTCATTTTTAGTAACCAAACCAAAACGTCCTTAGCAACCACCTGAATTGTTTTAAAAACTCTAGCTAATTTCTTGTTTGTTGCAGTTTTGGGTTCGCTGCTGCGAAACAGAACAGTGTGTTATTATTTTCACTGTTGTTCAAGACTGAGTTTATGACCTTGAGAGTACATCATTGTTGATATCTGTTCCGTGTGTTCAGGGCTGTGAGAGGGTTGATTATCTGTTGAACTGCCTGCAGAAGAACGGACGACACAGGAAGAGATTTGAGTTCATGTCGTTGATCTCACAGGATGTCGTTGGTAATGGTGGCAGCGTACCTAGCCATCCTCTCGGTCTTTAGAAGTTCGTCCAGTTTCCTTATTCACTCCTGCAGAAGATACAATTTATTTCTCAGTTGAATGCTGCCACAATATGTACATTGCTGTATTCCAGTTACTACATGCATTGCAGTATGTGTGTCCAGGTTGGTTCCATATGAAGTAAATCACCAAATCTCATAACTTTTTGAAGTATTGACCGGTTGATAAAACTGTTTTACTGGCAAGTTTAGAAAGAAAAACTTTGCAACAGAGTATACATTAAAGATCCCACCACTCTTCACTAGTGTCACTACACTACCTTGTAAATATTACAGTATTCAGAACCTGACAATCACGCTACGTCACTGTGAGTGGTGGGATCTTGTTGCAAATCTACTGCAATGTGAAAAAATTTCGAAACTCGGCCAGTATTTGCAATAAGTTGGCAGGTTGCTTTTTGGGCCACCCTTGACGTAATAATCTGTCACATGGTCGGTCTTTGTGAGACAGTGGACCATCATTTTTATGACATACCTTGGTAATTTCTGGAATCAATTTTTGAGTCAGATAGATGAGTTTTGGAGATGCCTGGCATTGAACCAGAACTCCTCCCTAGTACGTGGAGAAGAAACTGACATTTTGTGCATGGAGATTGGGCATATAGTCAGATGTAAAGGAGACACAGATAAAGACATTGTGGTTGGTGACATTGATGT
>Ga0209454_1001391_pt1 | contig 15013 bp, 4 predicted proteins | sample WorMetHERISLAND1_2_FD_187400 | JGI IMG/M metagenome (GOLD analysis project Ga0209454, IMG submission 187400) | Marine gutless worms symbiont microbial communities from Max Planck institute for Marine Microbiology, Germany - Olavius geniculatus... | ecosystem: Host-associated > Annelida >...
GTTTGGGATTTTAATATGAAATTTTACAGCTTTTTATTGAAATCTTTTACATCTAATTGCCAAGTAAAATGTGATTCTGTTGAAAAACGATGAAGTTACTTTTAACATGACCGCCTACTGATTTTTTAGCATTAAAAATGTTTAAGATGAAAATGCTATTTAATTTTCAAAAACCGGTTACCATGTTACTGCCGATGATGTCACAGTGACATTTTGATAAACAGTAATTTATATTGTTTATGAATTATCACTAAATTATCGTTCTTTTAAAGCAATCGTTGGCTGCCCACCAGGTTCATATTCCAGCAGGACGGCATGCCAGCATACACATCGCGCAGCGCATGGAACGGACTGCGGGCCAACTGTCCAGATTTCACCACAAAGGGCCAGTGACCTCCAAATTTGCCGAATATAAACCCAATGGACTATCTCGTGTGGGGCGCAATGTTTTAGGCTTACCACAAGCTTAAAACAAAGCCGAAAACAATTGCCAAGATCAAGGAAGCGCTTCATGTTGTCTGCGGCAACCTGCCATAAGGACTGATTGACAAGGCTGTGAAAGACTTATAAAATTAAGCAACTGAAGGCTTGTGTTGGAGCTTGGAGCTGGCGGTGGACACCTAGAACATTCACAGTGACAATGAAATTCTGGCATATGATCATACCGTGTCTACGCCTACGATTCGAACTTCTGTTTTGACATATGGCGCGTTACAAATGCAGACTACTTACTTACTTACTTACTTGTTGTTTCAACGATGTTATTGAATTGGTGTTGTAGCTTGAACATTTTTTAATGCTGAAAAATTGGTAGGTGGTAATGTTAAAAAGGTCTATAACTTCATCATTTTTCAACAGCATTACATTTTACTTGGCAGTTAAATGAACAAAATTTTACTGAAGAAAACTGAAATTTCAAATTAAAATTATAACGATTTCTGAGAAAACAATGAAAAACGAGGGGTCCACTTTTTTGCCGCACCCTGTACAGTGGCAGTGAATCTGGTTATAAATCAGCATGTAGTTCAAGAGTTACGATGGTTGAGTTAGTCGTAGGCCAGCATGAAGTAATAAATATGTCAACAGAAATCGTCGCCGCCGATGTTGTAAAATTGTAAGTAAGTGTTGTTAGTAAATGCTCTTTCTTTAACAATAGGAAAAATGTGGACGTTGGCATTTTGCCAAGATCTCTTTGTGCAGCATAAAATGTGTTCATGTACATACAGTAAGTTGTAGTGGAGATTATGAGTACGGAGTCGCAGCATGTCGTCTGTTAAAAGCTTCATTTGTTCGTTAGCGTATTGTTTAACACCGGCGTTTCGCTCATAATTCTGCTAAGTGCTGCTGTGAGACGCAACTTGAATTCGCATTCACGTGGACATTTACCGGAATTGTTATCTCATCGATTCTACTGCGATTCTATTTTTACTTGTTGGATTTTTCGTTTAATTTCAGATTGGGTACAGACCAGAGATGTGCGGATGCTGGAATTTTGGGTTGTTGTCCACAGGGTAGCTTTTGTATCCGCAAAATTAAGTCATTAGGCGTCCGGCTCCACACTGTCTGCAGCATCGAGAATGTTTAAAGTATACTGGAATCCAGGCCAACCTTTAACAGTGTGGCGTGTGCAAAAAACTGCAAATGCAAGCTGAATTTTGTAATATTGTTGCTATAAAGTAGAAACGTTTAGATAAAGAAATTTGTTTTTTTTCCTCAGTGAGCGTCCACGAAATTGTGACCGTGGCTTGTGGATGCGTGTCCCGTCCGCGGATGTGTCCGCACATCTCTGGTGTCGCAGCGGATTGATTTCTTATTGTTGGTGTATTACACTTGTTGCTTGTTAAGTGAAGTGGCCTTTGTGCAATTGTACAACTTTGTGTGAGTTGTTATTCTCGGAGAAAATTTTTTTAAAAAACATTTGTGTCTTAGCTTGTTGCATTGCGTGTACAGTATGGTAGGCATCGGTTTTACATTTTCGGATGATGTGTCTAATCAGTTGGATTATCTCTGTTGCTGGCAACTCTTATATTTCGGAAATTTTTCATAATATACTCAATATAATTATTTTCCGCTTCTCGTGTGAAATGTGTGTATAAAATAGTCTGTTATAGGCATGTTGTGTGAATTTTAATCTCCATCTAAGTATCTGTTATACTTTGCCATTTATTTTGTATCTGGGTAATGATTCATGTGAATGTAGGTTGTCAGCATTAAGTAATTGTGCCTAAATATGGAAGATAATTTTTTGAGTAGCCCTTTTGTGACACTCATGTGCAATGGAGTTTGTGATGTATTTTTTCTGAAGTCAGTAGTTTTGTTATCGTGTTATATTTCAATAGGAAACTAATAATGATAAGCTTTCACAACTCTACTTTTCTATCTCTCCATAGCGCGGTAGCATTGCTGGTAAAACAGTGAGGTAAATGAGGGAATCAGTACTTATGCAGAACTTTGCAATACCGGGTGTTCCAAGAAATGGGAACCCTGTTTTAATTTTGCAGTAACTTCTGCAAATGTACATCGATTTCAGTTATTTTTTCACTATTACAACAAGAATGCATAAAGGTAAAATTGTGCTATGTATGTCGCCTTTATTATGTAAACACCCTACCTAGCAAAACACTCACCACTCCCAGAATTAATGCTACATGTTTGCTTTATCGGTTCCCTTTCACCAATCTCGAAACGGAAAAGTAAACAGTAATAGGCCCTGCATGCTAATTAATCAGCATAATATCTCGGCTCTTCTCGTGCAAAATTTCAGCAATTTAGTGCAAAGGGAACATACTGAAATTTGAGTTGAGCTAATGTAACCCCATCGTTAAACAGTGATCATCTTTCATTATTCTACCCATGGCCTACGTATCCGTGAGCCATTAAAAGTTTAAAACGAACAACTAGCGCAATATGAAGTGATAGCGTCATCACAAAACATTGCTGTGAATAAGTAAGCAAGTGTTGAATTGTTTTAACTAATCTTTATAACATTGCACAATGCACATTGTTAACATAGCTTCAATTTTGGGAGATGTATGTGTTTTGCTAGGTAAGGTGATTACATAATAAAGGTGAGGTGTACAGTGTAATGTTACCTTTGTGTGTTATGGATTTCATGTTGTAACAGTGAAAAAAAAATGGTAAAAATCTGTGTACGTTTGCGGAAGTTATCTCGAAATTAAAACAGTGTTCCCGTTTTTTATTGGAACACCCTGTGGATATATATTCCAACTTGACATCGACCAGACGATGAAATTGGCTGTGTAATAATATAATCGCTTGTTTTCTCAAATGCCACCATTACTTCCATCCATGTAACCTGAAAATTTCATCACTCCTTCAGCATTCATGGGTTGCAGTGCAAATACAGGGTGGGCCAGTAAAAACGTGCCACTTTACTTTTGTCCATATCTTTGGCAATTATTAACCGATTTTCAAAATTCTTTTACTGGCACACTCTGCAGACAATTTGCAGTATCATGATTATTATATATCCTACCACACCTTAAACGTGACTACACTACCTTGTGAAATATAAACGAAATATTGTATAGCGATAATAAGAAACATTTAAGGAAATGGAGAAAATAAACACTGCAGTAAACACTAGACTGTGTGGGTCTAACACAGTTTAGTGTCATACAGATCATTCACTGCAATGTTGGTCTGAAATGTTTTTTCATTTACCTAAATGTTTCAATATTGTTAGTTTTTTCTTAGATTTATATTTAGCAAGGTAGTGTAGAGACACATTCACGATGTAGTGGGATGTATAATAATCACATTATTGCAAATTGTCTTAAAGTGTGCCAATGAAAAAATTTGGAAAATCGGTCAATAATTGGCACAGATATGTACAGAAGTAAAGTGCCATGTTTTTTATTGGCCCACGGTGTATATTCTGCAATTCATTGCATCGTCGCACATACTGGTGTATTCCTAGAAGTTTCCTTCTCTGTTATTTGGCTTTTTCATCTCTTTGACATGTCATGTGATAAGGTTATTAACGTTTGATCTAAAATATTTAACAAAGTTTAATCTGGTGTAATATGCTAGCTGGCGTGTAGGTTTTGAGTCACTGCAAAAGTCTAATTTGCTATGTTTTTTTTGCAAATATTGGATATAACTATTTGTTTGTGTTATATACTAATAATGTTCAAGATTGCTATTGTATTCTGCATTAAGCTGTGTGTCGAGTTGTTGTTATATAAAAAAAATTTTCAAATATATTTTCTGTATTTGCATGGTTAGTAAATGCCTAATCAGTTTATTATTAACACTGTTTTCTTTTCGTTTGTTAAATAGACCATTGATAAAAATAGATTTTACACATAATACTAGCATTAAGCATTATGGTCAAAAGTTATTGGAGATTGCAGTGGACTAAAATTTATGTTATTGTTGTTTATCATGTAAATTTTGGAGCAGGTATGCCGATGTTTTAATTGCAGATAATTGTATTTTTGCTGTAATTTTCATCTTTTATCACGCATGTGAATGGTATGTAGTACTAACTTCCGTTGTCCTTAAATTGCTGTTGTGTGTATTTTGAATATATTTGATTGGTCCTAGACCGTTTATTACTGCAAATTAGGTTGTGGTTTTTAACCGACATCATGTGTATATTATCATGTTGCACGAAGTGTTTCATTACTGTCGAGCATCATCTTGAAATGTGTCTTAGTGTTATTCAAAAGTTGCAAGAAAACAATTCAATTCCTTATACAGTGAGAAACAAAAAAGTATACCACCATTTTTCGATCAACTTTCAAAATTCTTCTGGTGACACATTGTGCAAAATTTGCAATAAATAAATCATTAGAGATCCCACCACACCGATGCACGTTGGTTTGCTATTTATATTTGGAATTTATATTTCAATTAAAGAAACATTTTTAGCAGTCCAATTTGTTACTGTTCATGTCACAGATAGTGTATTCACATGTCCATTTTTGCCAGCACGTAGCTGCACATACTAACTTTCTGACATTTATATATCCCACGGTAATGCAGAAGTACACATCTGCAGTGGTGGGTTCTGCAATGATTACTTTTTTGCATTTTTATGTAGACTGCTGGTGAAATAATTCTGAAAATTGGTCAGAATTTTGGTAAACTTTTGACAAAGTCTTAGTGATGTACTTGTCTGACCCATGGTGTAGATACTTTTTGACTACCTGGACTTGTGTCTGAAATGATCTGTTACATGTCACTCGCTCACTGTCGATAATGTAAAACATTGCCGTTCTTTTTAATTGTTGCTTGTTAATCCGAATTGTAAATTGTTTGTTTTAACCCTCAGAAAACCTCTTATGTTGGTTCTGTTCATGGTGCTCATGTACAGTACGAATGCTTTGTGTGGTAGGCGAGGTCTTGTGCTGATTGGTTGTCTGTTGTTCCATTTGGTTTTGCAGTGTGTCCACAAAAAGTGCCCCCCCCCTAAAAATCATGAAATTACAGCCACGAACCTGCATGTGATGAAATAACATTTCATACAGTGTGTGACATTTATTTGGAGCAGTAGCGCTAAATTTCATCGGAGTTTGTCTTTCTGTTAAATACAGATTTTCATTTTTTTTCAAGGTGTTGTCACCAATCTGTATTTCCAGCACAATTTAATCGCTGACGTCATCAGTAACGTCACATCCTGTTGATAAAGAAACGAAATGCTGTTGACAGAAGACTGAGGCTTGATCAAAATGCGAAAAGTTGGAAAAGGATGTCCTTTTGTGTTTAGAATAGATGTCGTTTCATGTAAAATCTTATTCGACTCTGTGCAGGGGTTGTGCTTCGTATTGCAAAATGTTTAGGGGGCCACTTTTTGTGGAATCTTTACTCACTCACACTCACTTTTTGTGGACACTGTGTATATCCGTGTGTGCGAAGATGGTACAGTACATATCATCACTCCAGTCTTCTGAAATAATGTCTGCGGGAGTTTTTTTGTTTTTTGTTGACCTTTGCCGTTCCTGGCGGGTTTTCTGTTAATCGAATTTGATAAAAGTAAAATTTTGGAAACGTTAAGTGCGTTTTTTAATTTGAAAAACATTATGGTACTTATGGTGCTTCTGTGTATTTTTCTTATACAGCAGCTAGTAACATATCAGTTTCAGCATCCGGTGTGCGATTCAGGTTACCATAACATAGTTCATCTCGGCAGTCTTGACGTTGATTGTTCGCTATGTGGTGTAGTGGTAGTATTTGTGACCATGTTCAGTGCACGTTGTTGCTTCCAAGTGACTGGCCTTAACCGTGTGCAGCCTTTGATGTATCCAGATGTCTGTGCGGTATTTTTATGCCCAATTCATTCTAACTCTGGTGATACAGCGGCACTTGACAGCATTTAATGTGACACGAGTAGCGTAACTTAGTTTACAGGATGTTTTGAGCCTGTGAGCATTCTAGGCTAACGTCGGTTCTTGCTAAATGCTAAGCAGCAGCTTTTTTGTTGGGTGATTATAATGTGAATGTAATGTAATTCATGTTCCCTTGTAGCGTGTGAAAGGAATTAGTGTCTAACTCATTATCGTTGTACACTAGAGCAATGTGGCAACTATAAGCCGTTACACTGTGGCAGTGGCTGCTGTTCCCGCTGTTCAGTTTATCGTGGTTCTTACTACTCTGCAGAATTCTTTTTCCGTGAATTTCCAGGTCAAAATGAATCGTTTTCCCTAATTTGTGCGCGCAAAATACCAGTGTTAGTTTTCGATCGTTTGCAATCACACTAGAAACAAGGGTGGCGGAACAAATTTAAAAGTGGAGGTACAAATAATCTGCGAGCGAAGCAGGCAGAAAGGATTTTGAACCGTTGTACGCAAACAACATTTCAAAATGTGCATCTTTGTCAATTTTTGCACCCTGTTACTTACTTCTATATTCCCTCATTCTCTGAGTTTTCCCTGACCGTAGGAACCATGGTTTATGCCATCGTACGCAAGGTAGTGTAGCCTATATATTGGGTGTGGTGACTGTGACAGTTGACTAATTTTCAGATGCTACCTGAAGAGTGCTTTGTTCTGCCGGATGACGTTTAATATCAGCGTGTTCACATTTCACATGTGAATGAATGATTGCCTTTCTACACAAACTTGCTTTTACCGTTTCTATAGTTTGTGGTTCGTTCTGCATTGTGATCTCTCGGCGTGTTAACCTTGTGACTTCTGAAAGTTGTGTGATGTTGTATGTGCAGATGGTGAAGTTAAGGCTACTCTGTGTAGTATTCGTCATTGAAAGTTTATATAATAAAGTGTATATGTAAAAAATTTTATCAATCAGTGCATTAACAGATTGTGCATTGTGTCATCAGCTGCACGCGTATGTAATCTTTGCCTTCTGGTTCCGGTCCCAGTTGCAAGTTTTTTTTCTTTCCGTTAAACTCATTAGCATCCACGTCTTTACTTCATGCTTCTCTATTAATGAAACAAATCTCTCTACTTATGGTCAGCTTCTCAGACTGAACTGTTATTTTATCATTTTAGCTCTAAACACAAAGAAAACTTTTCTACATGCACCAAACTCCAACAACCTGCATTTGCATATAACCATTGTTCCCACTGTAGTCATGACGAAAAGTTCAAGCGCTTTCGGTGGCACCCCAACATTAATTTAAAAGGACATAATGTTGACTTTAGTTCATATCATTACACATTACGTCACTACATGTCGCTAACGGTAAAACTGCATGCAACCAATTTAAAACCACATTAAAATACTGCCAACATTAATTTACAGATTTTTCCAAGTGTTCAGTAGGTTACGTTTCTTCGGAAGCTGCGTGAAATTTCAGGACATCAGAACCTTGTACAACATGCCTCTCTTTGTAGAAAAAGCTAATCTGCCTTACCCACGAGTAACCCACTGCCAATATCTGGCTCCTGTCACTGTAATTACACCTGTTGTGCAAATCTCGTAAACAAATTACGTGGTTACATTAGCTTCCTTTCACTCTCCTACATTGCTTATGCACCTATGTCTTAAACATTTATTAAGCTGCAGCCAAACACTACTGGTACTTCAGTTATATTATACCTGTCACTACATCTATTGCTAGATCTCTGTAGATCAGGTAAACAAAACGAAGTTCATCGATGACCTAATCGTCACAATTTATTACATAGTGTACTATATTACACGTTAGCATACACCTGCATGTACATAAAATGAAAAGCATTTTGTGGGCACTACAAAAAAATGATAATCATAAAAAAATGACAATCAGTTAACTATTAATGATGACACAACACAGAGTGTACACTGTGTCGCAAAAAAAACATCCTCGACATTGTCGACTGTAGCTTTAAGAAGGATTATCAGATTTTAATAATTTTTGGTACGAATATTCCTGAGACAACTGGCCATCAAACAACCAATCATTTTCCCACTTCACTAAATGTCTGTTTCTGCACTACCTGCGGGAAAACAGAACTAACGAAATATTATTTTTTTATCCAATGCGGTATGATTACTTGATTACTTAATCAACATAACCCATAAAACACATTTTGTTCACATTTCTAACTTTTTGGCTGACATTTTATCCAGTTGTCCATTTTTCAACTGCCCGCAGTAAAAATGCTTAAAATGCCAGCGAACATAAGCACGGAGATGCTTTCTCTATTCATTGACAGCAGTACCGATAATGTTCTGCGTTAGACAAATCCAAGCTTTATCAGTCTTTTCTTGAATTCATAAACATTCCTCAACGTTATCTAGTAGAGACACTGCTGCATGACAGTCATATTTTGTAATAGACCAGCTATTGGGGACCACAGATTTGGATAGATGAAATTTATTAATGGTTTTTCATTCATTTCAACATGCATTATGCTTGGTCTGTTTTCCCCAGGTAGTGCAGAAGCAGACATTGGCTGCGGTGGGAACTTAAACAACGATTTAATAGCCAGTTGTATCAGAAGTGTTTATGCCAAAAATTATTAAAATCTGCTAATCTTTCTTCGAGTTGCAGTCGATAATGTCAGAAATGTTATTTCAGGTTTTCTGTTTAGTTCAAGGCATATTTCGCTTGATCTGCTTTTTCTAGGTAGTCCAGAAACGGACAGTGGGTGAGGTGGGAAACACGGTCATTTGATGGCAAGTTGTGTCAGGAATATTAGTACCAAAAATTATCAAAATCTGACAACTGGTTTTCAAGTGACAATTGAAAATGTTGGGGATGTCTTTTGGGACACAGTGTAATTAGCAACGGTAGTTTTGGATACTGGCTAATAATAATAAACCATTCTTTATCAGCAGCAGTAGCACGAATAAATAAACAGCAAAAAATACAGATGAACAGACTACAGGGTCTACCCGCCTAGCAGTGCAATATCCCAGATATTCAACAAGTCATTTGAAAACAATTCTTAGAAGAAAGGAGGAAGATATTAACTGGCAATAAGCTAACAGGTTAGAATTTCTCAATATGCTAAGATAACAACAAGATCACTGCACTGAAATCTCCCAGCGCAGCTTAATCGTTGCACAGCATTCATATGTAGCAGGTATGTCAAAAGTGAAACAAAAGTAGGCCAAATTTTTAAGAATGGATGGATACAAATAATACAATTCCAATAATGCATAATGAAAAAAACACATGGCCTATTAAATCCGCAGGTTTAAGAGAAATGTCGCAGCGTACAAAAATCATCTCACAGCTTGCTCCAAGAAGCAAACATGTACTGGTAAAAATGGTTTATTTCCGATCACTTAAAGGTTACAATAGTACCACTCGTGCATTTGTCTTGAAAACGAAGCCAAGGTGAAAGCAGAAGAACAGTAACAACGTTGACAACTATAATGCTAGACAGTATTCATTCAATTCAGCTGTTAGCAGTGGCATGTAAGCACCACTGGCAACATGACTGGACTGTGGTTCACGCACGCAATACGTCCGTCGGTCGGTCGGTCGCTGTGTGCACAGTAGCAGAACGTATGTGACGACAATCACAGACGCCCTTCCTACTGACATTGCTTCACACAACTCCCATTCATTCATGCCTGCTGTTCTTCCACACCGCAGCACACGTTTTAACAGTCCCGTGTGTGCAATGCCCTGCGACGATCTACCGACATGACGGTCGGCCGGTAGCGGTGCATCTGTTTAAAAAAACACGAACTATTAATGGAGGAAATGTGCCGCTATTAACGTTAAAACACAACTGTTTCAATGACCATTTTCCAAAGTCAGCTTGATGTCACCAAATATGTCCATCGAACCATGTAACACTTCCGATGAGTGTCTGGTGAAAATACAATTGGGTATTTTCGTGAATTAGTATTTTCATAACATCTAGTGATTTCACTTGACATAATATGTGAAAACATAAAAGGTAAAGTCCAACGCTTGGTATAGCACTTCTTACAGTAAACCAAAAGCGTTTCACAATCTTGGAAGTGGCACCTGATTGGAACACTGGCATAAGCCAATGATACTGCAGCTCTTTATGCGGCCATCCATTGCCCACATTAACAAACAATTAAACCAGCGGTTTGCAGCAAGCAGACATACCACTGCCCCAATCAGCCACGCTAGGTCTTCACCCCGTAGCCCATAAGCTACTACTCATTTCCCATACCACAGAGGGTAGGAGGCTGAGTTGACCTGAGCACACAGTAGGTTAGCCACTCGCTCAAGATTGCTTGCAAATGACCGGCAGTGAGAATCGAGCCGAAATCTGAAAGTTACGAGTCAACACCAACCACCAGACACTTGCACATGCAGCAGGACAGAACAGGTTACGATGAAACTGATACTTGTAGAAACAGAACAATGAACACTGCTTTTTCTTATCAATGCTGTTTGTGCGATTGCCTATTTTAGTTGCACAATAATCGTGATTTTAACACAGGATTTGTTTCTCATGTTTATAGTGTAAGTCGCTATCAGCAAACAATGGAAGGTATGCTGTCGATAACCCATCTACAAGATGTGACTACAGTCAAACTTATCAGTTGACTATCATCAACTAAATTTAAAAACAAATTTGAAATTCTTTACAAATTACGAGTTGAAACTGGCTTCAAGAATTATGTCATTGATGTCAAGGGAATTTACCAGATTGTTAAGAGGACAACTAAAAATTTGACTGGTGCTAAAACTGCAGTTTAAATTTGCCAGTTTATGTTGTATATTAGCACTCTAGCTTAACACAATTTATGTCCATGCATTCACTTCTTTCAACACCATTAATTTGTTTAATCGTGATCAATTCCTCAACATGACAATTCGACGGTGTAATGATGCTAATATGGTAATGACAACGACATCACTTACGTACACGGCACACAGCAGACATGACGATGTTATTTATAGATACAGCGCGCCTTTGTCGTCTGTCATCAGTTCAATAGTACCATCGTACAGCTGCCATGCACTTGTGCTAAACGTCACACAGTTTAAACGCTCTGCTATTATTTCCGTCAAAAATGCAGAAAAAATATATGCATTCAATGAAGATCTAGAGACTTGCAACAGTGCTGATAGCAGATTTAGTGATAATAACACAAGACAAAGGTAGACGTGTGGTTCTCTATAGCAATAGCATTGTGCGTGAATGTGACAAGACAAAGGCAAGACAAAAAAGCCAGAATAACATCATTATAATAACTGACATTATTGATTCCTTGCAGCAATACTGCTTGCAAATAAGAGCTGCCGAATTAATCCATTAATGCATTAAAGATTAAAAAATTAATGTGTGTTAAAAAAATTAGCACACATACATAATTTACCAAATTCTATAAAATAGGAATTCCAATATTTCATTAAACAGCAGTTATTTGACGATCAAATAATATTCCAGTAATTAACTGGATGGTAATTACAACTCCATCAATTATTATGCCTCCACCAACATGTGACAACTACAAGACCAAGCAGTGCATTCTGAGCATATCTGACCAACTGCGACCTTGCCTATTGACCTTTTGACCCCAAATCTGATGCGTTCATCCTTGCCGCAGAGTCAGTTAGTGGTGAAAGTTTGGTCAAATTCTGTTAACAAATACCCAAGAAATGTCGCTAGCAATGTTAGTTTGGAACTCAAACGCATGCAGAAGAACGCATGCACAGACACTCTAGAAAAATAATGCCTCCGCCCGCTACATTGGCGGAGGCATAAAAAATGCTTTTGTTGCCATTCCGTCACTAATGTCACAGTCATGCAACACAGCCACGAGTTTGTTGGTCATCTTTCCAGTCACCCTCTCAATATAATCCACCAACAACTTCAACAATATAACAATGCATTAACTAATGCATTAACACATGCAAAAAAATTACTGCATACGTCAACGCCATGGTTGTCGGTGACCTTCATGGTCATCGAAGGCTGATGATTTTCATTTCATTTGAGAGCCAATGTGCAATTTCCTATCAATGATCAACAGCAACCTAGGCCCTATCTCGCACCATTTAGCCACAATACATCCATGATAAACGAACAGAGAGACGGATGGACGGATGGACAGACAACGAAAACCATGACAACAGCTCGACCGTTACTATAGTACGGACGGCTAATTAACAATCTCACACTATTGTGGAATGGATGATAATGCATCACTGCTATTAAGAGATGGGCAGCAAATCTTACGTAGGTATCAGCTAACGCAATGTACACAGAATCTGTGGCGATAGGGCAAAACAATCGTGTGCATGACAAAAAAACTTACGTATTTAACTGCTTGAACTGATATGTGTACTGCGAATTCTTTCTACTCACAAACATCACAGAATACGCAACTTAAGTCATTATCCTACACAGTGCGTGAACTTCTGTTGACTATAATGCTCAGACATAAAATGCAACAAATAATAAATCTATTGTAAAACAAAGCTCATATTTTGGTTGATGCTAACTCAATAAGTCCATGCTATCATTTCAGTACTGCACACCATTTTTGAAAGTATTTCAACTAATCAGGAACCATTAGTATATGAATTTTCTACACTGTGTCCAGTAAAAAAGTAAACCGATAGACATTGTACAATAGAAATGTCTCATCCAAATGAATCTAAATATAATTCTGCATAATTAAGCCCCAATAAATTGCTAAAGCGAGTACAAAATTTTGTTGGAAAAATATTATTTCATAGTGGAGTTATTAATTGTTGAATATCGATAACAAAATATGTCCGTTACCAATATGGCATTACATAAACCCCTCTGTACATCTGTGTAATTCTCAACGAACAACATCTGAATCTGGCAAAATTCTACGTCAGCAGTGCATCATCTATTGGCAGTCAACACACTAAATTTCAGTTAAATCTTGCAATGCAAACAATAGCTACAGCGGCTTTGGTGAGATCACGCCAAAACAGTTTGTTTAATCCTGACAATGTCCACAGCTTGCTGGGAAATTCTGTGATAAACCTTTTAGTACGATACCCTTTCTATTGTCTCAACAGTTTAATTAATTTTTGTTTGTGTTTGCAATGATTGCATCAACAAACGTTGCTTTCGATCAAACTGCAGTTACGTAATGACATATTGGTACTTGAGATATTTTGTTATTGATATCTAAAAATTAATAACTCTGCTAAAAATATTTTTCAACGAAATTTGGCGCTCGTTTCAGTAATTTATAGGGGATTAAAGGCCAAGTCGCATCAGTTTATGTAACGGTTATAAAGCGCTAATTGGCTTCATCAAATGTTAATTCATCAATATTTATTAATCTTCCTGCTGCCAGTGTTATCTTTATACTGTAAAAATAAAGTTTAAAGTGAACAAATGTGATGAAATTGTGACGTCTCAAACAACTAATAGTGTCAATGTAGCGTTCGACGGAATTTGAATGCTAGCAACATCGATGAGGCGCAATACCGGGTGAAAAGACTGCAGTTGCATTTTGAGATGTCACTGTCATACCAGAAGTAGGCCGACTGTATTCCCTTTCTGTTGCACCAATCGCTAACAGATTCCGACTTTCACTTCTGGAATGCAAACTAGTTTCCCTGTCTGAGTGCGTGCTGCGTTGTTTGTGACATTATCATTTCATTCGCACAACATTATTTTTATTATTTTTATTGAAATTGATGTAATGCAATGTTTTTATTTCAACTGATCAGCGTATTATTAATTAGCACTACATTCTACACATATTTAGCCAATATCATTTTTTTGTGCAACTTGGCCTTTAAGTGTGTCTAGGGGTTTACTTTTTTACAGGACACAGTGTACAGTAATGCATCAACGTCTTAATAACAGCAAAATTTACTCCACAAATGACAAACATTTTCAGGCATCAGCCACAAGCAAAAAGCAGATAAAAATGGATTTATAAATGAATAACCACACACTTCTACTGAACGGCTGTAAGCTGCCAGAATTGTAACATATACATCACAGTGTAAACTACAAATGGCTACAATAAAAAATATACTAAATAATGTGTTATTTCTGCAGCAGTGCTCCTCAAATTAAATCCTTTGGGATCTGCCGCAACGAAAAGCAAAAAAAAGTGTTCTACAAGCCGACTGCCCTCCCTGTAGTTAAAAACCAACAGCATCCAAGCACTAAATAAAATATTATTATTATTATATTATTATTATTAATGCCATAATATATATAGCACGAGTTCGAAAAAAAATGTTACAGGCTGTCAGTAGCTTCTGTCATGAAGAATGTTTTCAGCCGCCTAAGAAATACCAACAGTGACATGTCTAATCGAAGTGCAGCTGGCAGACTGTTCCTCGTGACCGGACCTCTAACAGCGAAGCTGCTGTCACCGTAGTTCATTGTCATGTGCGCAACAGACAGTTGTCCAGATAAAATATGTGGGTAACAATGAAAATGTGGAAATAACGCACATTTGGCAGTGAATAAATACTTGCACTCACTTGTGCTTTGCGTGTGTCAAAATGTGTGACTTTAGGTTGGTCGACTGCGCAAACTTCTTGGTGCAGCCGTCGAATGGACAGACGTAAGGTCGGTCTCCAGTGTGGATGCGAACGTGAGTGCGCAGGTTGAAGTCAAGTGAAAACCGTTTGCCGCAGCCTTCAAATGTACAC
>Ga0209454_1001394_pt1 | contig 15007 bp, 7 predicted proteins | sample WorMetHERISLAND1_2_FD_187400 | JGI IMG/M metagenome (GOLD analysis project Ga0209454, IMG submission 187400) | Marine gutless worms symbiont microbial communities from Max Planck institute for Marine Microbiology, Germany - Olavius geniculatus... | ecosystem: Host-associated > Annelida >...
TATATTTGCTGTTTTATTACTAAAATACTGTTTTCCTACTGGTGATCAGTTACAAAGATATTGCGCTTCAGATTTTGTCTTACAGTAGCCAAGCCGATCACAACTGTTACCGAGTTATAGCCAATTTTGTCCCAAATTTCGTTGCCATGGCAACGGGGATCGGTCGGGAAAAAATGCAATTGGCAGCATTCGATGGCCCATTTCTGAAAACCCCCCTGTTGGCACAAAAATTTCGCAAAAATTTTTTACGCAAGCTTAGTTATAGCCCATTTTCTCCCAAATTTCGTTGTTATGGCAACCAGGGAGGGTCCGGGGTAAAATTAAATGACACCGTTAGATTCGCCATTCCCGAAAACCATACCTAGAACCAGAAATTACAACTCTATCTTATACATAGCCAAAGTTATGACCGTTTAAAGAATTGCTTAATTTTCCCTATAGGCGCCATTGTAATTTTTTTTGATTTTTGCGAATAAATACGTTATATATTACTTTCAAATTTTTTAACTTTTAAGAGGCACATCCTTGCGCAAGACCGCGTCGTTTAAGCTATCGCACGCAAAATTCCGCCGAAGGGTCTGACCTGTAGGTGAGTTGAAGGAAAAAAGGTATATAGCTAGAAAAATTTTTGCGTATATTTCACCCATTTGCCGGGAAGCCCTTTTTGGAGGGATTTACATGAAATTTTGCGTGAGGAATCAACTTCCTGACATAATTAACTGTGCTAAATTTTTATCTCAATCAGATCAGGGGTTTTGGTTCTGTGGGGGATCGAATTTTTGGCTTTCCCGTAAGAAAAAAAAGACGCCGTAAACACAGGGCTTGAACTACCGTTCAGCCTGTGATGATCTGAAAAGCACTCTCTTTACATTTATTGAGCATTTGCCAAACCTGCGAATTAGCATATTGGTACAATAAAACAAACTACATATTTCACGCGTTATGTCTGCATTATTTTTAAAATCATCTGTAATAATGTGATCCAGGTAACGAAATTCATGCACATGTGCAATGTGTGACGCACCTAACTTGAACTGAGTGAATGACTTTGCAACAATTTTTTGTTTACACGTTGGCTGAAACACTATACATACAGTCTTTTTAATATTGCAAATCATATCAGTTTTATAAATATGTGACGAGAATATATCAATCAGTCTTTGCAAAACTGCCCAGCTAGGAGCTAGTATCTAGTTTAGTATCTAGTTTAGTTTAGTTAATTTAGTAGCTAGTTTAACGAGATATCCCAAAACGATTGGCGACAATCCTGACCAGACCTGGAATACGCTTTCACGGCTATCTGGCTTTACAATAGTCAACGCATGGCTCACAAACCACAGCGACTGATCGCTGGCAACTCTGAACAAGAACTGGCTATGCGACAAATCAGCACAGTCTTTCGGTTTAGGTTTCCCGTCAAACCTTAGGCGCGAGCACTCTTAGACTAAACATTTAAACAATACAGGCCGGCAGTCACACGACACGAACCATTGGGCGCATGACGGCATACGACAGGTAAATACATATATACAGTAGCACGGAAAAACACAGTGGAAACCGAGCAACCACAGGGTTGTCCAAAAATACACAATAACACGTATTTCAGCACGCCTACACAAAATATACAACTCGCGTAGAGAAAAAACGGCGCAAAACGGCACAAACGCAACAAATGACGCGCGAGCGTCCTACTTAATTAATGCAAAACGAACTAGCGTGAAAGTCAACCGTGAAAATGGTTCCCTTTCAGACGAAAACTGGGTTTTTCGTCCCAAAACACGGCACGATTGAGGAAAGCCTATTAAACAAACGTTCGACATCGCTAACTGACAAAGACAATAAATCAATCAATGCACATACGCAATACAATGAATTACTGACCAACAAACAGGCAAGCAACTAACAGCACACAATAAATTATCGATGAACAAACAAACGAACAAAATGACAGCACACAGGGTCACCGTTACTTAGACAGGTGGGCACCCTATTAATAGGCACGAATCAAGCCTACGTGTGTTGATATGGAAAACCTGTTTGACAATGGGGATCGCTGATGACTAACCAAACAATTTCTGGCTAAGTGTTCGGTTCGGTCACACAGGAAGCATCTCAGACCGGACCTTGGTAGCTGTTGAGCCCGTCCTGGTGATCTGGGCTGCTGTGAAGTGGCGACGTTCCCATTTTGTCGGATTCCCGGAGGGGATAACGAGTTGGGACATTGATGTGGCAAATGTCCAAAGCAGACAGGTCACTGTCGAACGAAACTTGATTAAAACTGTTGGTTCTGTCGTTGTTGCCGAAGTGAAGTCTGCGGCAACGTGGAAGTATTGAATGTCTCTTTGACGCTCGGAGGCGAGGACGGTTCAAGACACTGACTCCTCAGGTGCCCAATCTCTCCACAGTTGTGGCACTGACGCGTGTCTGGTCTCAAGCTTCGGATACTGCTCGGCTTCGGTTCAATACCAAAGACGATGTCGCTGGCGTGGGCTTCCACGTAATTTTCTGCCTTGTCTCCAAGTTCTTGGATGGTTTTCGGCTTTTCTTCTTTTAAGTACATTGCCATAGGGCATATACTGAAGTACTGTTCCTATACCATCAGTGTCTTCAGTCCATCGAAAAATTTTTTAGCCTTTGCTAGCTCGATCCAACGCTGCAAGTAGTTGTCGATTTTGGTCAGAAACTAAGTTGGAGTTTTTCCAGGTTTTGGCCTAACTGTACGGAAACGTTTCTTGAATCCATCAGCCGAAAAATGCGCTTTTGGTGGGTACGATTTCACATCGAAGTCTCCAAGGCTACTGGACCAAACTTTACCGGACTTGTTTTGCCTAACGCAGGAGGAATTGCGTTAGATAAGTTATTAATCAAATTTTGAATATCTTCATTCGCTTCTGAGACATTCGTTACCGAACTTCGAAGTCGCCCGAAATCGGGCTAAATTTTGCACGTTTTTTGCCCCTGAAATTTTTTTGGGGTGTGCCCCGCAAAATTTTAAAATTGGGCCTAATACTGACCATTGTGCAAAATTTCACGCCGGTCGGTCCACGTATTTCTGAGATCTCGCGTTAAAAAAACTAGAAATTTGAGGCAAAGCCCAACGTGAGTCCGCTCGGCGCCCTAAGTACGATTGGGGGAAATTTAAAGGGGTAAAATTCCCCCGGTAGCAAAGTCACGTGGCCCGCACACAAATGCATTAGCATACGCAAAACGCGCACTATTGACTTAGGGTGGGTAAACATTAGCCGCGTAATCTCTGATGTTAGTGGACTACAATTCACCATTTTTTTTATTTACCGCAGTATTAATTGTGCTTAATAACGCTTTTTACCGCTTGTCGATAGCTTTATTCGCTCTAGAGATATTTGCAGTCAAACTCGAAAATTGTCGTAAAACGTACTAAATTTTGGACGTTGTTTGCCCTCCCAAATTTTAAAAGGGCGGTGACCCCCAAAAGTTGCACTTGCGTTATCACCCCCATCCAGCAGCACGTCACGTGGTAAAGTTTAATAAAGCTACTCTTCCTGGTTTTAAAGTTCTCGTGGCTAATACGCTACATTTTAAGCCAATTTTTCATCAACCGTTAAAAAAATGTAAAGGGGGCCTTCGTCCCCGTTAAAAGGTGCGCTACTAAGACTTGGTCATTCTCTAGCGCCTATAAAAATTTGGGGGCGCAGCACCCCCTAGGAGCCGAAATATGGTTTTCCGAAGAATTTGACTTGGGTGGGTAAACAATAGCAGCGTAATTTTTGATGTTAGTGAACTAAAAGTTCACACAATTTCTTTTGTTCAACGCGGAATTAACCGCGTTTGATAACGCCGTTTATCGCTTGTCGATATCTCTAACCAGTTCAGAGGTATTTGTGGTCAAACTCGAAAGTTGTCGTAAAACGTACTAAATTTTGGACGTTTTTTGCCCTCCCAAATTTTAAGGGGGCGGTTCCCTCTAAAAGTTGTACTCGCTTTATTACCCCCATGTAGCAGCACGTCACGTGGCAAAGTTTCATGAAGCTATTTCCTTTGACTCCAAAGTTCTCGCGGCTAATGCGCTACATTTTAAACCAAGTTTTGTCTCCCCTTTGAAAAAAAGTTGTAAGAGGGCCCCCGTTTTTGATGGGGGGTGCGCTAGTAAGACTTGGTCATTTTCTAGCGCGTGTAAAAATTTGGGGGCGCAGCACCCGCAAAAGGCCAAAATATGGTTTTCCGAAAAATGCGCTTTCGGTGGGTACAATTCCACATCTAAATCTTTAAGGTTACTGGACCAAACTTCACCGGATTTGTTTTGCCTAACGCGGGAGGAATCGCTGTCGAACGAATAACTCACCGATTTTAAATCCGTTCCGGAGATATTTGCCGCCAAACTTTGAAGTCGACCGAAATCGGGCCAAATTTTGCATGTTTTGGCCCCTAAAATTTTTTTGGGGGGAAGCTCCCCAAAAATTTTGGAAGGAATTATACAATTGGAGGCAGTACTGAGCATCGTGGAAAATTTTGCGGCGATCGGCGCACGGAGCTCGGAGATTACGCGAAGGGAAAAAAATAAACCACAGTAAAACTTAAGTCCGCTCCGCAAGCTATCGCTTCCGGACGGACTAATTATGTGAATTCGCTTTAAAATGTTTTAGATGATTATAGGACATATTAACTTTGGTTTTATGACGGTTATAAAACAAGTGTTAAGATAAGTCAGATGACAATGCATCTGGATCGGGTCCATGGATCATGAAGCTTGAAGTGCCGCTGGATCCAGATCGACCCCAAGTGTACGGATTAGTAAGTTTTTAAAGATGTACTGATAAGGTACAAGTAACTCTATTTGTTCACTGTCGATATATTTAGATTGACTAGCATACTTGATTCGCGTCTGATTGTAGTTTTGAATTTAGACCAAAAAACGCTACTGTAACCTGCGAAACTGCCGATAGATAGCTTTTCAAAGAACTTTACTGAATATCAGCTGTAGCAAAGATCAGAAAGGCATTTTTGTATACTTTATTCATTGCCGTATATATCGCTTCATGTATATTGTGACGCTCCACAGTCCTACGCGGATGGACTATTACCTTTTTCTGACCGACAACACCGCGCTTACTTTTTTCGTCTCCACGATACAGTTCCCACCTTTACCCACTGTACCGCCACTACCGTTTCGGGAGGTGGACCTACCAACTTCTCTTTTTCTCGGACCGCGTTCCACCGCGTTCCACGAAGGCAGCCGCTGTACCTGTGCTTCGTAGACTTTGAGAAAACCTTTGACAAAGTAAACCGCAAGAAACTGTGGAAAGTGATGGTGGACATGGGATTCGCGAAACATCTCGTCGCCCTCATACGAGCGCTATACGAAAGCCAAAAGTCTAATGTCAGTATTCATGGCGAGACAAGTGGGTGGTTCCAAGCCAAGCAAGGAATGAGGCAGGGGTGCATTCTGTCCCCTTACCTCTTTAACCTAATGGCTGAATTGTTGATGCGTAAAGCACTTGATAAATACGAAGGAGGGTTCAAAATTGGTGGGAGGTGTATCACCAATCTTCGGTACGCAGACGACATTGTGCTAATCGCCAGCACAAAAAAAGAGTTACAAAACATTGTCAACCGCTTGCGTGAGGCGGCTACTAAACTTGGCATGTAAATAAATGGCAAAAATGGCAAAATGTCTGAAGTAATAAAAGTTTGCGATGATCCGAAACCAATAACAGTAACGGTAGTTGGATTATCCTGAATGAAACCAAGTCTTTTAAGTATCTTGGAGCTATGACGAGGAAATCACGTCGCAACTGGCAATCGCGAGACAGAGACTGAGCGAGTTAGTTTCAATTTGGAAGTCACGTACAGTGAGTAATAAACTAAAAACTCGACTCATCAAAACAGTAGTCTGGCCTATCGTCACTTACGGCTCGGAGGCATGAACATTAAACAAAGAGTTATGCGACAATGTAGAGGCGTTTGAGATGCAATGCTACAGGCGGCGTATTTCTTACGTTAAATACGTGACGAACGAGATGGCTTTACGAAGGGTAGGCCAAGACAGGGGTCTGTTGGGGCAAGTGAAATCACGCAAACTGAAATACTTCGGTCATACAACGAGACACCAGAGTGTAAAGAAAAACATCATGCTGGGCATCATGCCTGAAAAACGTCGGAAAAGTAGACAAAAGAAAAAGTAAATCCATAACATCGTTTAATAAGGTGGAAAAAGCCTGGTCGAAATAATAAGACAAACGGAAAACAGAGAAGGTTATCGATGCTTAGTTCATGAAGCCGCCTACGCTCGTACATCGGGCACGGCAAGCTAATGATGATAGCAGAAATTCGCTGGCCCATGGCGGGAAGAGAGTTTTTACCTGTAAAGGTGTTTTGCAAATTACGTTTCGTTTAAAAAAATGGATCTCCACGGGTTGAATCTGGCGACAATTTTGGTGCTGCTTAATGGGTCTTCCACGCGGAGTCATCTTCCGTAGTACTAACCCAGAAGCAACGATTGGCCTCTGGATATGGCCATGGAGACGGACGCAGTCCTCCGCGTACTTAGAGATATATGTTGTATTAGTAAAATTAAAATTTGATGAAGTGTGGGTTTGTTTTGGTCACCTTTCTACCCGTACGGACATTATCTACTAAGTAGCGGACAGTCCCCGCCACTTTCTAACTAACTACAACAGACCTATCAACAGACCTTATAACAGACGACAGACCTATGTGAAAGAAGCCTAACTATACTAAGTTTTGGATACTCATTTACCAAATGTCTTTAACGTCGATAGAACTCGGAATCGACGCACCTATTCGCAAGTAGACGATCGACCTATTAAAAAGAAGTGCTTTGATATACGAATAATGGAAGCATATACCGATGGATGTTGTACCTTTCAAAAACTGTTCCTTCAAGAAGACAAACAGAAGGTGAAAAGTTCTTTAAAGACTCTTTTTGTCACTACGACAAACAGAAGGTAAAGATATCCGATCGTTGATGCTAGTCCGTTCTTACTTCGTATTTATCTATGACCTTGTCCTATACCCTACGTATCTATAGTCCTATGGTCCTTAATCTGTGTTTTGCGCCCCATCCCCAAAAACTCTTATGTGCTGACGGAACGGTACGTGAATGGACATTAGACCTTAAATGCAAAAAGAATGGGAAAATGTTCACTCTTCTCACTGACTATCCCTTCCCATAAAAAAGAAAAAGTGGCATTATCCTTGCAGTAACTGTGGAGCGTCTTTCAAAGGAGAGAGTATCTAATCCTTATGGGGATAACCGTTTCCGGGGCCTTTATCAGATCGTCTCCATTTTCCACTTCTCTTTACCTATCTTCTATCGGTACCGACTCTCTGCTTTACACGGCCATAAAGACACTGAACTTTAAATATTTTGGGGGTCACAATTTTGATCTTTAGAGGTCACGTGACGTCATCGGAACGTGATCATCGAACTCGTTAAGAGCACTTTCCTATTTGTGGTCAATGATGATCATGAATCTATCTTGCACAGATACAGAGATACGGGGCTTCAAAAATTTTGGGGTCACGAGTTTGACCTTTTGGGGTCACGTGACGTCATCGATCAAGTGACCATCGAACTCGGCGTAGGCAATTTCCTATTGATGGTCAATGATGGCCATGCGTCTATCTTGCACGTATACGGAGATACGGGGCTTCAAAAATTTTGGGGTCACGAGTTTGACCTTTTGGAGTTACGTAACGTCATCGGTCACGTAACCGTTGGACTCGACACATGTGATTTCCTATTGGTGGTCCATTGGAACCAAGCGTCTATCTCGCACCGTTACGGAGATATTAGCCCCAAATATAATGGGGTCACGAGTTTGACCTTTTGGGGTCACGTGACGTCATCGGTCACGTGACCGTTGGACTTGGCATATGTAGTTTCCTATTGTTGGTCCATTGAAACCATGCGTCTGGCTTGCACCTTTACGGAGATATTGGGCCTTGAAGATAAAGGGGTCACGAGTTTGATCTTTCAAGCTCACGTGACGTTATCAGTCACGTGACCGTCGGACTCGGCGTGGGCACTTTCTTATTGGTGGTCAATGATGACCATGCGCCTATCTTGCACAGATACGCAGATACGGGGCTTCAAAGATTTTGTGGTCACGAGTTTGACCTTTTGGGGTCACGTGACGTCATCGGTCACGTGACCATTGGACTCGGCAAATGTGATTTCCTATTGGTGGTCCATTGGAACCAAGGGTCTATCTCGCACAGTTACGGGGATATTGGGCCCCAAAGATAATGAAGTCACGAGTTTGATTTTTTGGGGTCACGTGACGTTATCGGTCACGTGACCATTCGACTCGGCATATGTGGTTTCCTTTGGTGTTCCATTGGAACTATGCGTCTATCTTGCACCATTACCGAGTTATAAAGCGTCAAATTGGCATTTGCTCATGTTGAAGGCCAAAAGTTCAGTGCGCATGCCCCGTGTCACGTGACCTGTAAGCAGGGGGTCCAAAATGACCACATATTTGGAATTTCCAAGTCCACATTGCCTATTTACTATACAACTTCTATGAGGCTACGATGACGATTAAGGGCCGTTTGTATGTGAAAATTTTATACATAGGCATGTTTTTGAAGGCCAAAACGTTGACTGCGCATGCCCCGTGTCACGTGACCTGTGGGTAAGGGGTTCAAAATGACCACATATTTGGTATTTCCGAGGCCATATTGCCTATTTACTATACAACTTTTATGGGCCTACGATGACGATTAGGGGGCGTTTATGGGTGAAATTTTTATACAGGAGCGTTTTTGGCCGAAAATTTTCAAGTTTGTTTTTTGCCCAACTTTCAAATTTGGGGGGATTTTTTGGGGGTTAGACATTAACTTCGAATTTTTACTTATAAAAAGGCACACCCTTGCGTGAGACCGCGTCGTTTGAGCCATCGTGCGTAAAAATTCGCCGACCGGTCTGACCTGTAGGTCGGTCAACAAAAAAGGTATATATATACTAGAAAAATTTTCGTTATATTTTACCCATTTGCCGAGAAGCCCCCAAAGGACGGATTTGCACGAAATTTTGTACGGGGGTCGTCTTGCCGACGTAATGACCTGTTTTAAATTTTATGTCGATTGGTTGAGGGGTTTCGGATCTGCGAGGGGTCGAATTTTGCCATTCTTTCTTTACTTAGCCGGTCGCCATTAACACAGGGTTGGCGCTACCGCGCAGCCTGTGATTAGTAGACGCAAAATTATTACTTCCAGATAGAGATGTGCACAAGATCTTTTGAGCCGAGACCGAGACGAGATCGAGACGTTCCAAATTTTGTCCGAGACGAGAGCAAGACGAGACGTTGCAGTTTCTGAGACGCGGGCCAAAAATTGAAGCTCCCGAGACTCGCGAGAGTTTCGAAAGCTTCAGCGTCTCATCGAGACGTTTTCGTTACGTATGGTGGATACATTAACAATAAAAAATTACGAAAATTAATTAACTCGCACTCGCACTATAGTAAGCGCTTTTTAATAGTAATATTGTGGGTTTTGAGCTTTATTTTTGCAATTATCACCGAATAATTAACAGCTTGCACCATAAAGAATTGCAACTGCAGTGCTGTAGACATGAGCCATTATGTGTATCGCAATTTTCAAACAGCTGAAATTAGTAAACTACAGCTGATTATTACAGTTTTATGCGTCATCTACATTTGGCTGATAGTATTCATCCTGACATCACGCACTTAATCTTCATTGCGACCAGGTTATTTTATGACGAAAAAGCTTGACATAACATAATTCTGCTTTATGATAAATAAGTAAATAAAAAAATAAAAAAAATGTAAACGAATATGTCTAAACCACAAATGTCATGCTGGTTAGTATCGCTTTAACAGAAGCTACAGCATGCACGGCGCGCGCCTGCACAAAACGTCTCGATGAGACGCAATGGCCCGAGACCCGATCTACTGGGCCGAAACCGAGACATATAGCTCCGAGCCGAGACGAAACCCGAAACGCATCAGTCCGAGACCGAAACGACATCGAGACGTTGAGGATTTTGTCAAAGACGAAACCGAGACGAGACGTTAGTACGTCTCGAGACCGAGACGTCTCGACCGAGTCCACATTCCTGCTTCCAGAAATAAAAATAAAAATTTATTGAAAAATAGGAGCATTTATATAACCTTTAAAACCGAAATAGATTGTGGGTTCGATTTCGAAAGTGTTTTGGAAATTAGTCACTGGCCAAATGTAACCTTCTACCGCGGTTCGATTCCGGCCCTTCTCCACGGCCTCCTCTCCACCGCGGCGGTTATCATCTCGTTGGCCGGACGGGTTATGGTCGATATCTGCCGGAGACATGCCCGGCTCAGCAGAAAGCCAATTTCCCATCGGCGGAGTCGAGGTTCTATCGTGCTAAAGATTGCCTTCGATTAATCGTTGGTCTGCAAGGAATCAGGCCGGAGAGCTACTGCTATTTAGCTAGGCTAAAAGAGCAGGGCCGGCGATAAACTCTTTCAACAAACTCGACAAACACTCACTCTTTCTCTCCACGTCGTTGACTGGCGGCGGATATATATATATTTTGGGCTTGTTTTAACAGGGGAAAATACCCTTTTATTTTCTAAGTTTTTACCGGTCCGGAGAGGCGGTAAATCCTTTATTAACTAGGGTAGCTTTTAAAGACTATCGCGGATTTTCTGACCGGCGGTGCCTTTAAACCGTACTTACGTCGACCATCCGCGATAGCTTATATTATCCGGCGGCTACTACGGTCAGTCTCCACGTTACAACGAGCTTTGTGAACGGCGGTAAACGATCTAACGTTTAAACCGTACTTATATCGGCCGCTCCGCGGTAGCGTCTTTCAGTCCTCTTAAACCTATTTTCTTATCTGTCCGGTATATCGTCGTTGCGGAGATGATAATTAATCTCCGAGGTTTGTTGTAGATCTGTAGTCCGACGATGAATGATGTTTAACGAAGAGATCGTCGTAGGTCGGAGAGTTGCTATCCGGAAAGTCGATGCGGAGAATCGTTATCGTTGTTGACGGTGAAGTCTTCGGCGGTTGGTGGACTTAGTCTCTCTAACGAGTTGTGATACAGCTTTTCACCTCCACCTACTGTACCATCATCTACCTCTACTCCGAAAGTCGCGGATATATCGGTAGTTATTTTGGCGGTCGTAAATGAAATTTATGTGTTTTGTTTGGCGGATGTCTCCGGGGGAAATCAGGACAAATTAGTGATGAATTTGGTGCGAAGAATTTAGTTTGCCGCTCACCGGTTTAGAGTTTTTGGTGGCGGAGTTTTTAGGTGGACTTTCGGGGAATCATCTCCGGCCTCAGGGTTGTTATCAGTTCTCCGGGCGTCGTGGATGTTGAATTTCCTTAGTTGTCAAAGATGTTGACGTAACTTTTCCGGCCGTCGAAGATGTTGATAATCGTTGAAGCTGTTGACGTAGCCTCTACGGACGTCGTAATGTTGAAGATGCCGCGGACGTCGTATCTGCTTTCGCAGTTCCGGACGTCGCGTCGCCTTTAGACGTCGTATCTTCTCCGGAAGTTTAAGATGTTGAAGTCTTCTCAGTCGTTGAAGATGACGATGTCTCTTCTCCGGACGTTGTTGCTTCTGTTGTAGATGTCTCTCCGGACGTTAAAGTAGCTGTTGCTGCTCCGGAATTCTTCGGCGGAGAAGTGGCGGAGATTTTCCTGTTGACAGACGACGAGATGTGCTCTCTTCGGAGTCTATTCGAAGACTGGTCCGGAGACGATTTTTCCGGCTTTCAAACGGTGCACGAACGCGCATTCTAATAGAGTTTTGTAGAACATTTCGTGTGGCCGCCCGTACGCATTCGTCGCACGCACCTGTGCAACTGGCGAGGCGCCATCTCCAAAGGTATTTTTGATTAAAATAAAGACTTAAAATTATTATTTTTAGTGGTAAAAATAAGAGTTTAATGAAGAAAAAACCTTAATATGGACTTAGTTAATAAAAGTAATGACGATTTTGTTAGATAATGGCAATTAATGGCGGCGTTTTCATATTGACTAATTTTTGACAGTCACTTTCGACGGCCGAATATAAGATATAGAAAAATACTCATGTGCTACAAAATACGGTTTTTAACCGCTAAGTGTTCGGTCGTAAAGCATATTCGGGTGATATTTCTTGAAAAAATCGGAAAGTATTTATTTGAAGGGGTATTTTTCATTTCTTCCGAAAGTGCGGATGAGGAAAAATAAAAATGGCAGCTATCTTCTTGGATGAAGCTTACTGCTAGGCAACCGGGCCGGTATAAAAGTTAACTTAGTCCGAAATGATCTCAAAGGGAGTTTCTCCGTACCAGTAGCGGCAATGGGAGCGAGTTACGAAAAATGAAACCTTGGAAAAGAAAGGAGGCCGGATGTCGTTGCGTTTTGAAAAATTTGGCTACACAAATCCTATGAGCATTAGCACCGTTTACGCACCTTTTTCAACGTTTGACCATTAAAGTCATGCTATAGCTAAAACAGCGAAAATGGCGTCACTCGACGGTGGAATTCATGGACTTTCTTGTATATTGTGACACTTCACTCCGAAAGGTACTTGTTGATTTATTTTAATGACTTTATTTTTGCAACTTGAGGGTTTTTTTTACTCTCAGATTTACTTACGATAGCTGGTATCTAAGTCATTGTGGAAAACGTAACTTACGACTCGAATCTCTTGTTTACTTATATTTTGTCGCAAAGTCGAACGAAAAAATATTTACAAAATTATTATACAGAGTTTCCTAGTATTTTTGTGCGACAAATGGAAAGTATTTAGCGACATTAGCAGTTAGTGGAACGTTTGTGATAACTCGATAGACGGAGATCGTTAAGTGACATTGAATACTCGCAGCAATTCGCCACAACTCTCCCCTTCTTAAAAGTCAGCGTTTTCACTCGCTGATTTCCACGCCAAAAGAACTACGAAATGGTTCCAACAGAAGTTGAGCCAAGAGAAACTACTTTAGGTACCCAGTCCGTCATTCACCTGACCGTGAATGCGGCATGAATTAACCTAAGGTGTTTTTTGGTGACCTTAACCCACTACTAGATATTTTTCTTTTTTCTTTTTAATACAATGTGCGATACAATTCCTTACACAGTACAACGTTCCGTCATCTTAACTACAAATCTCCATACTGAAACAAAAACACCACCTCTACTCAGTCCGAGATTGTATTCTGGAAAACAAAAGCCTACTTACTTAGCTCCGCCCGATTATGTCGTACGGAGATTAATTGTTACAAAACACAGTGACGTAATGCTAACGTCTCTATATCTCGACAAGACCTAACAACTGTTCTTAAGAACTAACTTAAACAAAGGACAAAATATATAACCTATTAGCCTAGTGTTTGAAAGATATTCGCACAATTTATATATAAAAACTCCAAAAAGCCGACGCCTCCACATGTCTTTGACGACGATCTAATTGCATTCACCGACGACTTCACCCCGTGTTTCCACGACGAACCGGACTTCATGTCACGCGCACCTCCAAATGTCACCACGTCTTGTCACCTTGCACACGTTGAGCCTCACGTATACACACCTTGCACGGCAAAACCAGTCGTACAGAAGAACATCTCCATTTCCTCGATGCAGCACATATCAGAAAATAAAAAAAATAAAATGTTCATAGTCCATTAAACAAAAAAAAATTAACACACTGTCGCGGAACCTGTATTTCACACACACAAATCATACTTCGCATTGCACATCTCATACAATATTCAGCGCGGAATACGAGAAGTCAATGAAAGCGGAAATAAAAGTAAATGTCTTTTGGACAGAGATAGACTGGAAATACAAAAATAAACAGAAAATACGGCGGCACGGTTACACAATCTAAACTACTAAAAAGAATGTAAAAATGTCAATCCAAAAAAATTAGTTCAACTATTACTTATCACTCATCGCTTCACAGCAATCAAAAAAACTAAAGTTCAACATGTGGCAAAAATAAAACGTCAACGTCTCTATCTTAAGTAATACATCTCAAGTCAGTCAGTCACACACTACCTTCCTCTCACAGCTATCTCACACATTTTACCATGACTAATGAAAACAAAAAATTATTACTACTTTACTAAAGCATCACAATCAACCAAACGACAGTCCGAAATTTACAGACCTTGCTTGACAGACGGAGAGAGAACATATTCATCGCTTCACAATCTCGACTCCAGGTGACCATCATAACGCACTCGCACCACGTATACGAAAAGATAAATTTTTATACGGGAAAGGAAGGGGCGAAAAAATAAACAAGTTTTTTTACAAAATGAACGGGAAAATATACGTAGAGTGTGCAAAATGGATTAGTATCAATCGTTTGAGAAAATGCCGCTACTATCACGAAGGATGACTCGTGCCTAGCCGATGTATTGGTCGTTGTACACCGACCAATCACCGGGTATTCACAACGTCAATCGTCTAGTGTAAAATAACAGAATTTGGGAAAACTGACGGTATATCTTCTAAGTCAAAAATTTAGACGCAGAAATTTATTGATTCCTAGCTCTGACACACGTCCCATCAACACAATCGACCTAGACGAAGCGTGGACTGGTCTCCTAGTATTGGTGACAACCATGCACGGCCTCGTTCTATTTCGTGATAGAATGTGAGTCTGGATAAACGAGAGATGGACAGATTCCATCAACTTGGGCTCAGTCGGAAGGGTATTCCCCCTTTTCTGTCGTCCTCCAACCTTATTTCATCATCATCATCATCATCATCATCATCGACAACCGTGGGCTCAATGCCCGCTGGTGTCTGACGCCATTCTTACTATCGCTGCCCACCGCTGCCTATCTAGGGCAGCGTGGCTTAACTCCTGCAGGGTTGTCCCACACCACTGCTCAATGTCATCTGACCATTCTCGGTGAGGCCGTTCTCTTTTGTTTGAACCATCCATCATTCCGAACACCAGGGTCTTTATCTTTCTGCTGTCGTTCATTCTGCAGATATGGCCGAAGAGGCGCAACTTTCTCTGTATCACTTTCTGCAGTAGGGTTTCTG
>Ga0209454_1001395_pt1 | contig 15004 bp, 12 predicted proteins | sample WorMetHERISLAND1_2_FD_187400 | JGI IMG/M metagenome (GOLD analysis project Ga0209454, IMG submission 187400) | Marine gutless worms symbiont microbial communities from Max Planck institute for Marine Microbiology, Germany - Olavius geniculatus... | ecosystem: Host-associated > Annelida >...
TTTGCGTCATAGCCTAATCTACCCCTAAGAACTGTGAATTGGAACTGAAAGGTTATTTCAGATGTTGCAGTTTCAGTCTGCAGAGAAGCAGCAAAAATTAGGAATAGTCTACTCTTGTGGGTTTACTAATTTAAAAACAAACAAGTCAAGAAAACAAAAAACCGAGGAATAACAACTGTTACGCGCGCGGCGATGTTCTGAAGTTCTGAACGTGGTGTGGTCTAACTGACGTAAATCTCAGGTTTACTTACTGGCGATTTTGTTGAAATGACGCAACCGGATGTTGATGTTGTTGATTGTAAACATAAGTTAGTAAGGTGATATTTGCGAGATTTTATTTATATTTTTCCATGTATTTTAGACATTTTGACAAGCCGTAAGTAATGTATAAATTATGTTTGTATGATTGTTTTAAAACTATTAGTTGTCATCATTTTGTTGTCGTTAACGGGACCGTGCAAGTTTGACTCCTATTTCCATGCTGCAGCATATACATCCAGCACGGCCAGTAAACAGGCGGCCGTGTGTCACAACTGATCGCAACATTCCAAACAAAAACAACGCTTCAGCTTGTTTATTTAATGTGACCCAAGCTGTTGGTTCCCCAACAAATGTCTACTATTGTCAAAAGAAACGATTGTAATAACGATGTGACACTAACTAAAACGACCGCCATCTTGCCTCGTCGTCTGCTCAGGCGGCCAGTGCTGGCCTGCTAACCTAGTGGCCGCCAACCTGCTAGGCCGTGCTACTTGACTGATGGCATCAGTGAATTCAACTGCCACCTGTTTATTACCCAGAGAAATGTATGGCTGTAAATCCAGTGTGGATAATCACAGTCGTATCTAGTCTTGTTATACACGACTCAGATTTCAGATGATGAATGCAGCTTATAACTAGGCTAAGTTGTATCTAGCATGGATATACAGAAACCCTGACTACAGCGTTTGCGTGGTAGCATGCGGGTTTCTTGATAATGAGTAATGCTGTGCTATTCTTGTAATTCTTACATGAGTACTCTGAGAGTAGTCAAACTCTTGTCATCCAAACATCTTGAGATTGTTGTCCAAATTTTGTCACCCAAAGTGTGCCCCATGTTGTACAGTTTTCATTCTGGTAAACAAATGCATAAGTACCGTAAAACTTCTAATAAAAACCCCCATTGTTTATTTGTACATGACAAAAAACCTCAGCGTTTAATAGAGACCCAGCGCTTATTGGAGACTTGGCATTTATTTTTGTCTTGTACAAATGGCAAAATACAGGTATCCATCAGTGAAGGAAATTAATGCTTATAATCTTATGACCTTTCTCAGAAACTTCAAATCTTGTCAATGGGCAATGACATTCATTCTTTCGTGCCTATCGAATGTCCATTATACTAACCACTGTCATGCATGGGGCCCACACTGCCCCTGTTTTAGTGCATCCAACTTAAAATATTGTCGAACGCTAACAGCACCCACAGTCACATGTCATAGTGAAGTGATCTCTTGCAACTGGTCTCTGTAATTTGAAAGTCTCAACTATTTCAGTTATTTCAAGCTCCAACTTTGACCTCATGCACATACTCGGTAGGCCTTATGGTATACCTGGTATGTCAAAATGTCAGCAAAAAGCTAACCTAGTTTGTTATTTGTAGTACCGATAAATCAGAAATGGATTTTATTTTTATCATTAGGGAACTATATTGCCTAGTAAATGTGGACTGGTTTCTTTGTGTTGTTTGATATTATTGAAAATTATTGTACATTGAGCATACTGTGCAGTCTCAGTAAAGCAGAGGTTTTTAGTGTGTTTTTCTGTTTTTTAAACTGTACTTTTGTAGGGCCTATGATTTCATAATAAATACACAAATGGGGGCCTGTATACCGGTATATTGTGGCTGCCAGGCTGGTACCCCGCATCTACATGGGACTGGCGTTTATTGGTGACCCGGCAATTATTAGAGACCCGGCGTTTATTTGTGCATTTGATGAAAATCTCCTCAGCATTTAATAGAAACCCAGCGTTTAATGGGGACCTGGTTATTATTAGAAGTTATATGGTAGTTTATATTCAGAATTTAGTTAGTCATTGTTGTTACTTTGTTGCCTGTGGCATGTCGATTACGTAAACTTTTAACTGCAGTATTTTAACGCTTTATTGCAGATATTTATCATTGTGCTGATACTAGTTTTGTCTGCTTTCAGATTTGTGTATATACGGCTGCAGTAATGCTGGCTTTCAGATGTTGTCGTTCTGCTAGGACTGTTACAAGATGTTGCCGTGTTCTATATTTGCTTCCACAAAAGTTGTCATCAGTGCATATTCACACATCATTGTCAGTGTCAGGCCGTGTTGTTCCTGAGTTAACAAGTGTTCGATATCCTAATATTTGCCGAGGAGATTATTCCTCTCTAACAAGTGCTGATGTAGAGTTCTTTAAGATGTTTCTGAATAACCCTGGTCAGGTTTTGACTGAGGAAGATGATCTTATATCTTACAATGTGGACTGGATGGGCAACTACAGAGGTAATGTTGTTATTTATTTTTTATTTATGATTACATTGTGTGTGAAGTAGAGAAACGTTTAAAAATGACAATAAAAATGAAAGAAAATAATATTAATTATGTACCATTTCTTTAATTTTGTACAATTATTGTCTGCCGAATGATTTGCTTACAATACTGATTGTTTGCTTTTATAAAGAAATATTTAAAAAAATATTTACTGCTTAACACTTTCACATCACTTCTCTTTTAACAGCTCTGTGGCCATGCAGCACCTCTTAATCTGGAGAACTACTGTTGTGTATGAATACTGCTTTTTTTTGCATTGCACATTGTTTACATTTGCATACTTGTAGTAATCCAGTATCAATGCTACTTTGACTATAAATATTTGGTGCATTATATTTATATATATTTATTATCAAAATCGTACACTGGGTACAGAAACAAATGAAAAAGTAAGAAAAATGAAAAAAACAAGCACTTAACTGACGCAGATACAATCTACAGACTGTCTGATACAGACATCATCGAATTCGGCAAATAGAAACTACCTTCACAAACATTCGCGAGCATTAACTAGTTCAATTAGAACCTGAGTGACACTCATAAGCTCAGGACTAATACTGGTAATATTTTTGGATTAAGCTGTTGTTAGCCTGACATGTTCCTGAGACTGGTCTCAGGACAGAAAAAATAGCATTGATCATGTTATAGTTGTGTTGTCTTAGTTTTGGTCTTGGTCTTGAAATTTTGATTATGTTTACATTGCGTCATTTATTTTTATTCATCAACATTATCTTGTGTTTTGTCATTGTAGCTATTTTTTATTTTGTTTTACTGTTATTCGTTGTTTTTTGTTTTCGTGTTTCTATTGCTTTTAGGTATTGATATCTGTGGTGATGTATGCAGTTGCCCATTCATGTCTGTTTTCTACAGTTTTTTTATCATTGTGTGTTGTCTTTTGCTCATGTTTTCTAAACTAAGTTTATTGATTGATTGGTCTTTGTGGATGCAACCCAGGATCAGGCAGGTTGGTGCTACGGCCAAGAACAACAGTCGATGTGTCAGAGATACTGCGCTACTGCAACAGTCACAGGCTTGCTGTTGTGCCTCAGGGAGGCAACACTGGCCTTGTAGGTGGCAGCATTCCTGTATTTGACGAAATTGTCATATCCATGCAACTTATGAACCGGATCTTGTCATTTGATAAACTTGCTGGTATGCAGTCATCACTTTCTGTAAATATCTAGTTAATATTTTGCAGTTGAATTAATGATATATAGTATCATTTAGTTTATAGTAAAGAGTGTTATTTTTCTGAATCAGAAGGAAAAAAGAACCAAAATGATTGGTATTTCATGCAGGAGAATCAGAGTTAGAAATGCAGCTAAAAGCACTGAATAATGAGCTTAATTACAAAGAATTCTCTTGAACTAAATAGTATTCAAAAATATAAAGCTGTGATGCAAATGGTTTTTGTGATGAGCTTGAATTTGCAAATGTGTGACAGTTTATCACTGAAATGACAAAAGCTTCTTGGATAATTCAACATGTTGCAAATGGACTTTTATGACATTTTGTGGAGGAGTTAATTGTCATGGCTTGAGGAGGAGAGAAACAGATTAAATGTTGGTGGCGATCTGATTTAGTGTCCAGATCCAGAGTTCATGCATCACACAGACAGCTGCTGTTATTTTGAGTCCATTGCATTTGCTAGGTGGCAGCACTGTTTTCAGTAGTTTTTTGTGCTGTTTCAGCACTTTATTTTCTGGTCAGTAGTAGCAGACATTATGTCACTGCAGGCATTTTGACGTGCCAGTCAGGATGTGTTCTTGAGCACCTGGATGACACGATGTCAAAGGAAGGTTTTATGATGCCGCTGGATCTCGCTGCAAAGGGCACCTGTCACATCGGTGGCAATGTCTCGACCAATGCTGGCGGCATCAGACTGCTCAGATATGGATCACTTCATGGCAGCGTGTTAGGCCTGGAGGCTGTAAGTCGATTTTTGTCTCAGAAATAATTTTTTCCAAAGAACTAGAAAAAAGGAACAGACATACTGAGCATTTATTTAGCTGGTCTGTTGGACAGACTGAATGCCATTTGACACTTTTTCTTCCATTTGGAAGAAACACTTTTGAGGCCCTAAGTAACATCATATTTAAGAGAGGAATCCATGCCAAAGTTACCATTGAAACATGTGATGTTTCTGGCTGTAAAAGGCTTTCAACAAAAAAAGTTATCTCACATCTGAAGAGTTGTTTTTTACTAAAAAGTTTGATTTTATGATGTGTGTCATGCATGATAGTACAGTAACTTGTGATGTTTTTATCTGTCCGTCACATATATATGTTGCATCAATGATTGTGGGTCATCAGCATTGGAAATGATGTTGCTGCATTTTGATTCAAATACAAGAAATACTTTAGATTGTAACCAGTCTAATGTGTACTCCGTGCACACTAAACGCTGATATTACTACAACTCCTCAACTCAATGACGATACTGCTACTACTACTACTACAGTATTTCTACTGCTACAACTGCAACTAAAGATCCGAAATATATCTTTCACAGAAGCCGAGTTATAGCCCATTTTGTCCCAAATTTTGTTGCCATGTCAACGAGGGTCAGTTGGGGTAAAATTTGGTTTGCAGCTTTCAACGGTCCAACCCTGAAAACCCTCTATAGACGCAAAGATCTCGGAGATATCTCTTATGTAAGCCGAGTTATAACCCATTTTGTCCTAAATTTAGTTGCCATGGCAACAGGGGTCGGTGAAGGAAAAATATGGATTGCTGCATTCGATGGAGCAACCCCGAACACCCCCCTATAGATGCACAAATCTCACAGATGTCTCTTACAGCAGCCGAGTTATAGCACATTTTGTCCCAAATTTTGTTGTCATGGCAACGAGGTTCAGTTGTGCGTAACTATAAATGGCACTGTTAAATTGGCGGACCCCGACAACCCCACCCTAGAACCAAACTGGAAGTGGATCAGATGATTGGTTGCTGAGAAATAGCCATTTGAATTTCTTCCAAGAAGGCTCTTCCAGGAACGGAGGTCGGTCATCGGTCGGTCCTCAACATAACAGAACAAAAAGTTTAACCTTTAAACTTTTTGTAAAGGTTAAACTTTTTGTTCTGTTATTATGTTATTATGTGTATGTGCAATTTTGCCTGCAATGGCCCTCCCCGAAATGACCAATACTGTGTCAGGTGGGACGTTAAACCCTACTCACTCATTCACTCCTCAATGTTACACTGATCTCATATACTCCTCTTCACTTCGTTAAGAACGTAGCATGCACGGAGTAAAAAATCAGCTGAAAATGTTGCCATGGCATTTATGTTGTAGGTTCTGGCTAACGGAGAGGTAGTTGACTGTCTCAGTGGAATGCGGAAGGACAACACTGGGTACCATCTGAAACATTTGTTTATTGGTGCTGAAGGAACTCTGGGAGTTGTGACGGCTGTAACAATTCTTTGTCCTCGACGGCCAACGTCTGTGAATGTTGCTTTCTTTGGCAAGTGCTTAACTGCCACGTTTTTATTAATTTTTTTAAAACATCATGTAGCGTATACTCTTCAGCTCTGCCAGTGGCTTGGGGTAACTAATTAAATAACTAAAAGGGGAAAATTAGCAGCATTGAAAACTGAGTTTTATTATTCATTTCATTTTCGTATTATAGTTTTGCTTATCAGTTGGAAGGGGCAGATTACGATGGTTTGGATATATTGAAAATAAAGATGACTGGATGAAGTAATGTGTGTCAATGTCGACTAAGGGAACTAGACATAGCTTGTTCCTCAGACCTTTTCTCTACCACAGAAAGGACAGATTTTCAGGAAGATTTTCAGGGATTGTGTCAAAGTGGGTATGTCAAAGTGGACATGGATTGTGTTGGTCTGTCCTCTGAGGATGCTTAGAATATGGATCTCCACAGTTCCACAGATATTAGGAATTAGGAGAAATTGGTTATCCCAGTTTTACCTGGACATTGGACGTTAAAACGCTTACCATGTATGGTGTATGGTTTCCGAAGCATAAAATCATTTACTGGTGGAATTCTTTTCTGCTTTACATGGTTATGAGACTGCTTTGGCTCTTCCCCTATCAAATGTTGCTTCAAGCTGTTACTCAGAGTGAGTTATTTGATGAACTAACTAGGCCTTCTTTTTACGTCTAGTTATCATCAAAGTGCTTCTGATCATTTAAGACTTCGGACCCATCTGTTTTTTGCTTCTTTCCCATACCTGACTGCAAAAAGACTGAAGTGCTTAACATTTTCTATTTTAAATTTACTTTTAAATATGATGTTACAGATATGTTAGTGTTTTTTAGGAATCTAGGAGTTGTCACCATTGTTTTTATAGGTTTATGGATGTAAAAAAATTAAATATGACAACGTATTTACTGGCAGGCTGCAGTAGTTTTGAAGCTGTGTTGGAACTGCTATCAGCTGCTCGTACCAACTTGAATGAAATTCTCTCGGCGTTTGAGTTCATTGACTCTGAGGCAATGTCGAGCGTGACGGCTCACCTCGGCGTCTCAAACCCAATCACTTCATCTTCGTTCTATGTCCTCATTGAGACTTCAGGCTCCAACGCTGCCCACGATGAACAGAAACTGGAAACGTTTCTTGATTCTGTCACGTCTTCCGGTCTTGTCACTGACGGCACCATCGCCACTGTGCCGTCCAAGATTAAGGTTGCTTTTTTGATTATGATGTTTTTAAAAATTCTTTTTCTAGTAATTTATCGTGGAAAATGGTTTTGGAAATTTGTCGAAACCCTTATATTCAAAAATTTGCTGTTGGATTCTCTGGCATGTGGTAATAGATCTTGAAAAAATGGCAGGTTAAAATCAAAGTCTGAAGTAATCACAAATTTTGGTGGTAAGTCAAAGATGTAATCGAGACAGTAGCTAGCATAGTCATTTTAGTCTCAGCTTTCAGTACCACTGTCTGTAATGTATTCATGTCTAATACATAATATGCTACAATATAAAACTTACATTGATCTTTAAAGCCAACCACATATTACAGAGTAAACCTGAAAGAGAAATAACGTTGCCAGTATTATTAATGGTCAGAATGACAACAGACTGAAAACGATCCTAGATCTCAAACCTCTGCCGCTATCCTGTTGCTGTCACTTAGTGAATATAAAGGACTTAACACAGCTGTTATCTATTGTTTTTAAGATTTTTTAAAGTCGGATATTTTCACAAGTTTTTCATAAGTTTATTTTGTGAACCTGAGGCTTTTATTAGCAAAATAGAATTGCCAGTGATGCACGCAGCTTGTGTGCTAAATGTTATACAGTCATTGTGGCGGCTTCGTGAAGAGATAACGCCTGGTCTGCTTGACGACGGCTACTGCTATAAGTACGACATTTCACTGCCACTGCACGACTACTATAGGGTGGTTGAAGTCATGAGAGAGCGGCTGAGACCTGTCACTACAAGGGTCGTTGCATACGGTCACGTCGGCGACGGTTTGTACAGCATTCATGTTTCTTTGAAATACCGTAAAGAGCGCTTTACTGTCGTATTTACCAGAGAGGTTGCAAATACTGAAGCCACAAGTACAAGTACAAGTACTTGAAACTAACTGTCAAGTACAACTCAAGTACCCGCTATAGCTAAAACCAAAAAAAGTTTAAGCTAAAGCACGAAGCTTGCAGTTACAATCTATTAGTTTAGCAAATAAGCAATTATCCCTAACTTTAACCCAGATCCTAACAGTGTTGATGATAAGGACTTGATTCTCAAGGCAAGGCCAAAGACTTGACCTCAGTGACTGCTTTGAAAATGTTTTCATTACTTGATCTCTGCCTTGCAAAATGGAATTTAAACTTTAACCACAGTTTTTGCTTAAAATCGTTATTTAATTAAAATGTGTCGCCCTTAAATTATTTTCTTAGTTTGTGTTTCCTTGCACCAAATCTAGCGACGCCACTGTAGCTGTAAAGTTTTGCCAGTGTTACTGTGTATAACGTAAGCCTACTAACTAGAGAACTGCACAGCGACAACTTTTGGCCCCATCCTTAATCGTCACCATGGCTATTGTCTTCATTTTCATCTTATTTTCATGGCTTTTAAAATACTATCCCCACCCGCACTCCGTACGCCCTGCTGCCCTGTACAGCTGCCCTTATTTTCCACCCCCATCACAAGTCAAGTGCAATGCAAACTTCTCAGCACAATCGCAAATGTTTGTTGTGCTTCGATTTAACCTACAAGTAAAAACACACACATGCGCACGCACAGTAGCCTAGAAAACTGAGAAATAAACTCATTGGCCTGCCCGGCATTGCAGATATTTGAGTAGGCCTACAGGTCACAAAAGAAGATCAGTCAATCAACAGAATGAGCGCAGCTGGTAGCGTGTGGAAGTAGGCTACCAGCAAATGGCAGCAATTACATTTTACAAGGGGGGCATCCGCACCAGTAACAGCACGGTTGCCATGCCTCCAGGGTACCACTCCTGGCAGGCGGCCGTCCTGTTGTCATTTCTGGTATACTCCTACCACACAGATGCAGTCGACACGGAGAAAAGACACAATGCAGGTGAATCCAGGGAGCAGAAACAAACAGATTGCTGGCGTCAGTTTGTTTGCCAGGTTATTTTATTGCAGGGGAAGTGATTTATGACTATACAAAAGTAGACTATAAGTCTTGACAAACTGAGGCCTTGCAAGGCCAAGGACTTGTCGGCCAAAACCAAGGACTTACCCTCAAGGCCAAGGACTCAAAATTTGTCTTCGAGGACACCTCAAAGCCAAGGACAACAACACTTAGTTTTAACCTTAAATCTTGACTCCTGTCATATCATGGAAATGCAAAAATGCAAGAAAACACTTCATTTTGACCTTAACTTATCAAAAAAAAACAAAAACTAGCAACATTTATAAACATGCATTTCAGTTTTAATGTTTATTAGTTTTTTTCCAACGAAGTTTTGTTATACAGGCCTAGCTTAGGCTAGCTGTGGTTAACTAAATGTTTTGTTTTTGTTTAGTTTTATTCAAATCATTTTGCTTTTTACATATAGGCCTACTTTTAGTTTATAGCAACGTTTAATACAGCCAAATTACATACACACCATTTTAAGTCAGTCAATTTAAATGGAAGTAAGGCAGGTCAACATCCAGTGACTAATACATCATGACCAACTTAGGCCACCATAGCTGTGGAGAGATTGTCGTCAGTCAGTTTCATGTAATTAATTTTGTATATTTCTACTTTTATCCAATCTTGACACTTTAAATCAATCAATGAGTCAATCAACACAGTAAGTGATGTTGTATAAGTGTGAAACTGTCTGCATTTTTTTGAATAAATTTATTGGCTTAGGCTTAAACTGCATTTCTGTTATTACAAAGCTGGATGCGCTAAAAGTCAGTCAAAGTGAAATTGGCTAAAATATATTTGACTTTGGCATTTTTAGATAAAAATCATTGGACTTTCAGCTTTGGCTTTGACTTCTGTAAATTATCTGACTTAAGCTTTGACTCAGACTTCGAGACAAATAATTGACTGTACTTGACTTTTGACTTTGACTTAAGTCAAATATCACTGTACTGCTTGAATATTGGAAAATAAAAACAAAGTACTTGCCACATGTCGACAAGTACCTGACCCTCAAGTACAAGTACAAGTTCCAAGTACTACATCTTTGGTATTTACGATCTAGCTCCCGGGTGACGTTGTACGACATACTGGTAATAAACAAATAGGTGAATGATTTGCGCGTGCATTTTGGGATGTTTTGCAAACACGAGGTCAACAATCGAAATTGTTCATAACTTTTTGGTAGATAAAACAGAGTTGAAAACATAGCTGCTCTCACTGTCGGTATCTGCTGCACTTCAGTAATAGTCATGAGTCTGCAGTGTAAGGTTAGTAATGTGACGAGTTGATTTTCATCTGCCAGGAAATCTTCATTTTAATTCTACAAGCTTTGAGTGCAGTAATTGTGAGGATCTGGCATTGATTGCGTGACTGAGGAACTGAGTACTTGACTTACCCTAGTCTAGAATACGTATTGTGTTTCATTGTACCATGTTTTTTTTCTGTTCGGCGATTGTTTGTTTTGTCTGACCTTCGTAGCAGCCTGCTTATGATTGCATTCGTCATTACATCATCCTAAAGACATTTAATGTGACCTAATAAAAACGTCACTTCTGGAATCTTTATAGTAAATTGCCAGTGTTAGATAAGTCCGGACATGAAAAGTGAAACAGGATAGTCTTAAGGTGTGTTTGGAGCGACAGAAAACTGAACTGAAATCATGAAATGAAGTGACCAATGGATTTCAGTTGAGTTCTTTTTATTTCTGTCATTCTGAACATGTTTTGGCGTGACGGTGCAGTGGTATTATCCGATGAAAGCTCATTCCATATTGTTGGTGCTACAGATAATAATAATGACGTAATTGCATTACTGTCTGTAGAGTTATTATATTATATTATGTTATTTTGTGCTGTAGGAAATCTTCACCTGAATGCGACTAGTTCGGAGTACAATCGCGAGGTGGTGTCACTGATCGAGCCGTTCCTGTACGAGTACGTGAATGAACGTCATGGCAGCATCAGTGCAGAACATGGCATTGGACTGAGCAAGCGTAACTACATCCACTACAGTCGGACTGCCCCGGCACTCGAGCTAATGAGACGACTGAAACAAACCCTAGACCCACACTGTATACTCAACCCGTACAAAACAGTTCCTGCTGCTAGCACAAACTGAGCTTGTCACGGGTGACTTAAGATCATAACGGTTAGTTGTGCTGATACGTCTGCTGGCTGCTCCGCAGGTTCTTTTGTTCGCTGATGCAGACATCGGATGGCCGCATAATGCACTGCCGCAAGTGTTATTAGTTCATGTCAATTCAGCTGCCATTTCCACGCAGTTGTAAAGCGCTTCTGGTCACGAGTCTGACTCATGCAGTGATTTGCCTTTGCTCCATGCATTGAGACTTTTTTGTTTAATTTGTGCCAGTGATAGTTAAGGCCTTCACTGACTTACTTTCCTTCATTTGTGAGTTTTATTGTGTCCGCTGCAGTCTTGCATATTCTGACCAATACAAAACTGCTGTTGCGCATCGTTTAGTGATTGTAATTGTAATTTATTCATTGTTGTGTACTTATATCGTGCTGTTTTGGTCCTGTTGTTTTTTTGTTTGGAGTACGTGATCTATTTGTGAAATAATATAAATTGCATTTCAAAACTCAAATTGCGCTGCCGCCGCTGGCCATACCAGATAGAAACTGTTTAGGTGCCTATAATTGTACATGACTGCGGTCCGACGAAACACCGCACCGGATAGTTAGGCATAGGGTTAGGGTTAGAGTTAGGCCGGGTAAACCGCGCCGGACCGCACCAGACGTCCGGTCTGGTGGGGTGTTTCGTCGGACTCCATAACTGTAGCTTACATGAAAATTCAAAACACAAACGTGAAATATAGACACGTTGCTTGCCTAGACTATCAGTGGCCAGGTGCAACACAATAGGCCTATCGTTAGTCAAATCGTGCGATGACAATCTATAGAACTTTCAGAGAAGTGCGGATTAACAAACACCGTCACGAATATTAACAACGTCTGCTGGAAACAGTACAGCATAGTCTAACGTTGCTGTTATTGACAGGTACACATGTCTATACGTAACAATCTCGCATTATTGCTATTCAGATCAATATCAAAATTTACCATGTTTATACGGAAGTCATCATCAGCAGAGCAGTGTTTTCTTGCTAGTAGGGCCTACATAAAGTGGCTTGGAGGCCGTTGGATTCGCGATCGCAAGGTCGTTGGTTCGACTGCCGGTTGGAACGCTATCAGAATGGTTATTACTTGAATGGGTAACTGTCTGCAGACTGGTTAACCATCTCGATATAAAACCAACACCAAGGACAATTCAACCTGCCATCCCTCAGGAGCAAGTAAGTTGGGTACCGGCCGGCCTGTCTGGCTGGGGTTGAGGCGGGGCGCGTTCACCTGTGTGGGGTAGCAGGTAACACTGTATGATCCCATATATGACAGATGACGCTCCGTAGCTTCGGTTTTCCATGACATGCTATACCTTTAGTATACACCGTTTGAAAGCTAAACTACAACGACTGGTAAAAGTACCAAACTGGTAAAAAAACAAACAACAAAAAGTCTTATAAAGTGTCGAGAGTCAGAATTCAGATCATGCTGAACGCCTGTAGAACTAGATCAATTATTGAACGCTAACGCATTTGTCAGGTTCTTTATTAAAAGAGAAACGTATAGGTCTATACATCAAAAAAAACAAAAAGGTCCACAATAAGTTCCACAGTTCACCGCGGTCGCTGTCTCTAGACTGGCCTGGCTGTAGCGCGCCCTATAGTCGCGCGTCCCAGGCTAGTGTTCTCGCTGCCATTAAGCCTAAAGTCCAGTATTGACGAGAGAGTGGATGAAAGAGGCGCTAACTATTACTGCTGATGCTAAACAAATGGCTAGCGACGGCGGCTAATGGCGGCGGCTATGGGGTGTACAACGGCGCTAGGCTGTCTTCGGCATTGTCGCATATTGACGATAGTCATGAGAGCACATGCGGCTAGTAACGTTGTACCACCGAACACGAATCCACTCGCGTACGAACCAGTCAGATCTCTCAGAGCACCTGCCACAAGAACACAGACAGAACAACTGTCATCGGTGTAGTTAATTTGTAAAAGTAATATTAAAATGGCGTTGTGCAGTCTCAGCGTGATCTTGGTGTGATTGTGTCTGGGGATTTATCGCCCACTCTTCATATCAATGATATTGTTTTTAAGGCTTACAGGCGTGCCAACTTAATACTGCGGGCTTTTGAGTCATGTGATGTTTGTCTGCTTTTACGTGCTTTTTGATGTACGTTAGGCTAGACCTCTCGTAGAGTACATCTGGTCACCATGTACTACAAAAGATAATTTGACCATAGAAAACGTACAGAGGTGTTTCACTAAGCGATTTCACTTTTCTTGGGAGCGACGTAGATTCCAGCGGCTACTGCAGACCAGAAGTTCTACGTCGAATTGGCCTAGCATCATCAGTATTGGGAATACTCGACAACGTCTGGAAACAATCTCGTCTAAGTCTACAAACAAAGCTGAGGCTAGCGATATACACATCCTGTGTGCAATCATCGCTTCTTCACGGAGTCGACACATGGACCATTCTCAAGGCTGACGGCAAAAGACTACACGTCACACGCCTGCCAGAAGGCACTCCAGCGCATGACGCCTTCCAACGAGTCTGTATCTGCTGAAACTCTTGTCGGCATTACACCAGATCATGGCTGGAGAAGAAAACCTGGAAGACCACGAAACAGCTGGTTTCGCGACGTTCTGAAAGCAACGCACTTAACTGCTCGGGAGACCTGGACAATGGCTGACGAGCGCGAAAAGTAAACAGCGCAACGGTCCGCCGCCGACTACCCGTTCTCACGATGATGATAATGATAGGCTACGCGTAACATTCCCAAAACTAGGGCCTAGTCCGCAGTGCTTATACCACCACATGAGCACATGCCACAAGCCTCTTACATAAGTGTTACAAAACACCAGACTTAGCGACACGTTACTCTACTACAGGGTGTTTCGAAGCACTAGCACCGGTGTTTGGCGCGTTTTCCAGACTCAGAAGTAGGCTAGCTAGTATAGTGCCACGCGTCCCAGAAACGCGTGTTTTGAGCGCGCTGCGTTAAGTGTCTCGAAACACCAGTTTGAGTGAAACGACAGTGGTCTTCAAGTGATTCGAACTCCTACACGTTACTGAGTCCAGTGTTTCGAGCCTGCTAAATTGGCGTTACCGCACCTCGGTATCAGACCTGTTGAAACACTCGACTGATTTGGAAGTGTTAGAACGCTCTGTGTTTCGATATCCAAAAATTGGTGGCAGCTACGTAACCGCCAAAAAAGTGCATCCGAAACACTTTGCTTTTGCAGTGATGTATTGTGGCCAAACTGTACGTTTTACCGGAAAACTGTTTTAATAAGTAAATAGGGATGCCCGACGACTACTTTGTGGTATCAAGTCGGACCTCTCTACAACCCCTCATTGTCCAACCGGACCAAACGGGCTGTAATTTTTATCATTAATATAAGATATAACGCCTGGCGAGATAGCGGCGCGGCGTGACGTACTAGCGTTGATCGTTGCGTTCAGAGCAGCGTTAACATAGCGTTTATGGAACTGTAATCATATCATATGGTAATCGCGTTCTCTCAGCGACCGGAAGTCTGACGCTGGCCTTCAAGCATAGGCGTTACGGTAAGCCTTTTCAGCGATAGCTGGTTTTTACGCGCGAAAGCAGCTACTGCTTTCAGCGCGTCTTAGCCATCGCAATTCTGTCTCTCCGTCTGTCTGTCCATCTGTCCGTCTGTCCGTCACACTCAGGGCCTTCCACAGAGGGGGGATGGAGACAAACTGTCTCCAATTTAGGTCAGGGGGAAAGCTTCCCCCCTTAGCTTTCCCCACCTGAGCTGGGA
>Ga0209454_1001397_pt1 | contig 15000 bp, 8 predicted proteins | sample WorMetHERISLAND1_2_FD_187400 | JGI IMG/M metagenome (GOLD analysis project Ga0209454, IMG submission 187400) | Marine gutless worms symbiont microbial communities from Max Planck institute for Marine Microbiology, Germany - Olavius geniculatus... | ecosystem: Host-associated > Annelida >...
CCTATACAGCAAATTATTACACCCATACATTTAGTCTAAGATCGTTACCCGGCAGTGTCGCGGTGCGGAGTCGAACCTGCGCCTCTGAGTTACCTCAGGATTACAAGTCCGACACATTACCGTTAGACTACCGAGCCTCTGTCATCAAGCAGTATAATTTGGTACCGGCTTCACCGCTGGGACGTAAACAGGCACACAGCGCGATACACTGGCCCCGTATCCGTGGTCTCGCAGAGTAAAAACTGGTGTCTGGCTGAGGGCCTTAGAAAATGGAGATCAGCGCCGCCCTATGGGCCGTAAGGCTCGGGAAGGACTTTACGTTACGTTACGTATACATTTAGTAGCGTCGTAGCAGCAGCTGGGGGAAGCAATCTTTTTTTTAATTTCAAGCCTTATAAATAATTTCCTGTCAAAAATTTAAAATTGGTGACATTACGGCAAAATTAAAATGTTGAGCATCCATAATCGTTTCTGACGGTAGTTTGCAGCTGCTTGTCGAAAAATTACAACTTTCTGCCGCCTCAAGTTTGTCCGAGATGGCAGTTGAGAAAAGCAGCAATTGACAATAAAATACTCGTAAGCAAAATAAAGTTTACAGAGTTAACATCCCCGCAAAGATAGCAGCATAGAAGAATGAACAGCCAAATCATCTTGATCATCTTGACAAATTATTGCTCTAAGGTTCTGATGACGAGAACGGTGGCAAACTGCGACGGTCTAGCTCAAACGTCAAAGTCAATGTCAAGCACCGATGAAACGTTTGAAGTGCCGAAGATGTCGCTGATCGGTGAGCAAGGCGCCGCCGGCCGCGGCTGCATAGACTATTTTAAGCCGATCTCTCCCCCTGTCGTTCGTTGGCAGCCAAGCGTCGCACGGTTCGTTCTGGGAGACCGCGGTGCCCGGCAGTGTGACCCGAGCAGCCATTAGTCGAACACTGAACGCGATTTATCGACGAGCATGACTGCTGTAGCCTGTCTGGACTGACCGCTGCAAAGCATGCACTGCCATATAAATTTCCGCGCCGGTGCAGGCCACTTAACAAGCATTCCGTCATCACTGTGATGATCCTCCTCTCTCTGAAGTCATTGTTGCTATGCAACCGTCCTAAGTTGGGACTTTTAATAGGCCGCATTATGCGTCTTGCCCGTACGTACTTGTAAGTAAGTAAATAAGTACTGTGTATAGCGCGTTAGCTGTAGCAACCTCGATCGCGCTCGATGTGCTAGTAAAACGAGAAGTAAATGTTTTAGATGACGTCTGAAAGTAGGTAAACAGTGTGAACTGCATTTGAGAGTGTTCGGCAGAACGTTTGAAGCAGATGGACCGGCATGTCCAAAAGCACGGCTTCCGTATACCTTAGCTCGTCTCTCTGTTTTTCTGGTACGGACCGAGACCGGCTTATAACTCAATAAAATTGCGCGGATAAACCATAATGGGTTTATGCATGCATGCTTTAGCCGCTACTTTTGTGTAGAAAATTAACATGCTGCCCAAAACTAAATAGCAGAATAACTATACCTTGAAATACGAATATTCTGAGAGACCAAATAAGACTTAGATGTGCGGATAGTATCCTAGTAAAGTTGCTGCTGAAATGTTTAACACCAGAGGCGCGTTTCGCACTTTTTATTTCTCTGAGATTTTCAGAGATTCTCTGAGAATCTCAGAAAAAAGGCAGGTGCAAAACGCGAATTCTACGCAGCATCTCAAATATTTTCAGAGAATCTCAGAAATTCTCAAAAAAATACAAAATGCGAAACGCGCCTCAGTTCCCATGAGATCAATCGGATTGATACGAATCGACATTAAACAGACGTATATGAGAGAAGCGTTTAATAATAGCGTAATGGCTTCAGAAGTGATTGATCAGCCAACTCGAAGGCACGCAGCAGCCGTAGCTGATGCTGCTGTCGATGTGTGGCTGATGAAAGACTCAAAAGTCTTCGCTGAAGAACCGTGATTCTACAGGGAATTGTGTCGCTCCATTTTGCACACGCAAAATACGACGTGGCACAGTGCCGATTCACGAACAATCAATGACATGCTTTCTCCTCTAGTGGTCTTTGCGTGCGCGAAATAAGCATATGCAATATACATGCAAGCTGCAAAAACGTAGCTTTTATTACAACGTTGAGGACATTATGTATAGGTTTTCAACGCGGTCTACAATGTATTATGCGAGTGTGTGTGTTAAAAGGTATCTATTTTATGACTGTGATCGACGGCGAGTTTTGCCTGAAAATGGTGCTGTACAAAGACCCGAGCAATGTATCAGTCGTCCCGCTTGGCTGGAGTAAGGTCATGGGCTGTTATAACTCTTATACTGTGGTGAAACAGAACGAAGTATAGGTATTCAGGTAAGTTAAAATTGCAGTACAGTAGTTTGATGAGTATCTGGTTGGGCCAAAAATGTCCATTTTAGCGCTGTATACATTGTGCACGGTCCTGCCTTTAAACGATTAGAATGGCAACGGTTCATACAGTAAAATCTGAATATTTATAAGCTTTGACAGTATATATCTAACGCACAATGTTAATGTAATGACTTCTGTGTCGAGAGAGAGAGAATAGCATAGCCTATAGCTTCACACCGTTTTGTGTCGAGTCCAGTCCAGTCGAGAAGCCGTGCAAGCAAAATACCCCCAAGCGATACACCGCTAACAGCTCCGGCCCAGTTTCTTAGTTGTATGTTATATAACGCAGTTTTTATGTGTCCGTGTAAATATTTAACGGAGTTGAAATCCCGACTGGGGTTTGTGAGCATTCGAAGATCTTACAATACACTACGGACCCTGTTGCGTCGACGTCGGCCTTGCACTCTTTATGGCAGTCTGTCAAGTAAATGAATACTTTTAGAGACTATGGGCAATGGAAATAAATATGGGGTTTTGGTGCTTTTTGCAATTTGCGCCTGCGGTGCACACCTCAAGAGTAAATTGCGACGAAATAAATGAAATAGACCACTACGACCGGGGCAACCAGTCAACAAGAATTTCTATCGGCTGTCGCGCGTCTCATGATTTTTTCTCAAATTACTTGCTTTTAGTTTTGATAGGCCTACATAAGTTATATTTTTGTTAAATTTTTGTGCTGCTAAAGCAAATAAAGCATTGGCTGATTGATTGATTGATTGATTGATTGGTTCGTCCGTACAGTAGAGTGATGATCACGCCGCGGTTCAAATGAAGTCACGTATTGTCAGGTTTATCGGCAGTGCCAGGCACGATGTGTTCGCTCGTGGCTGACGAGTAGCCCTTGCACTGAATGGCAGTCAGTGGTGACCGATTGATTCGCAGACTCGACTAACTGGCAACGCTAGGAGTGCATAGGGGCAACACCAAACTCAGACTGCTAGTGACTGTCGACCGCGAGACTCTAAATAGATTTTAATCAAATCACGTTCAGCTCTGACACTGCTTTCTCGAACTGATCAACTGATCAACTTACGAGGTTTAAACGATGAACTATTGATCGCAAGGTTGTAACGACACGTTGGGCACAGTTGTAAACATAAAGAAACGCATCACGCGGTGTGCGCTTCGACACATGGGGCTGCGGTTACGTAAACTCAACTACAGATATGGATGCCTTTACTTTCCGTAAAACTTGCTCACATTGTTGACCTTGACGTTAATCGCATTAGGTAATTAAGTTTGACGAATCACCAACGCAAGGCCAAGGCCGTTGCGTGAGCTGCGTTTGTTACGTGCTTTCTCTGCGTTCACTGCGTTTGTTGTTACATACATTCGTGAGTAGGTTGCGTACGTTGCTTGAGTGGCCTCGGATGGAAACACCGCTTAACGATGGAGTAAAGCTCTAAATCCATGCACACGGCAGTTGACCACTGTTCCCAGTCTGCGTTCGAGAATGTCCGTCAATTTTGTTTGAATGTCGGACCGACGTAACAGAGTTTAAACTGAATGAGATGCGTGGTACGGTAGTCCGCGCTAAAGACGGACGTGCACGCTAGATGGCGTTAGCGTCTCTTCCGGGATCGTTAAATGCTGCTAAATGCAGCTGCGTTTTGCACTGTATTTAAGTCCGAACTCCACTGTTTTGATTTATCGTGGAACACAATTCTTTAAACAAACTGTATGGCTTCTTAATTGACATGTTTATATAATGCACTATGGGCTTTCGACTTTTGTAGAGTTGCTGTACACTTCCGACTTACTGCAGATTTTCTCAGTTTTTTGCTGTAGGCTACAGCTTGTTGCACAACTGTACAAATTTACAACAACTTAAAGTAAGTGGAGATTGGGCGATATACACAGTCAGCATCCAACCAGAAGCGTCTGCATCTTCGGCAATTACTGCTGAAGTCACGCAGTACGCTATACCCTTTAATAAATATGTTATACGATTTCCTGATTGCGAACATTGTGGAACCTTCACATCGGTATGTAAGCCAAAGTACAGTCTCGCAGATATTTCAGACAAGTGCATCAGCTCGTACCAATCTGCTGTCATTTCCCATAAACGTACGCTAAAACACTCCTGATCACCAGTTTTGCTTGACTCATGTAAGCGGCACAATATCAAGTATCCGCTTGATCTTTAATCCGTAATTTTTTTCAGTGAAGTTTGATTCGATTAGGATTCACGACCCGTGTACGATTAGCAGTCAACGAAATTTCTGACGTTGCACTGATTGGTTTTAAATTTTACTTTCGTTAATTTTTCAGTCCTTTGTGTTTGCCAGGTGGCAGCGCCATTCTCGGTTAATGTCTGAGATATTTGATCGCTTCGTGTTTGTCTATTCGTGAAGGAAACGTCAATTAGCGAGACCTGATGACTGTTGAGCATATCATAGGCAGTATAGCTATGTCGTCGGTATGTCACTCAGACGGCGCGGATCAATCTGTGCTGTGATGGTGGGCGCAGATGTCGTCGCTAGTGAAAAGTGCTCTTGTCAGCTGTTGCATTATTGACTATCGATCGCCTCTTACGTATCGTACGTAGTCGGCGGTTGTTGCTAGGTAAAAATCGATGGACGCCGCTTAAATGGCGAACACTTGCCTGCACGATTAAAAGGCACATTGTTACACATCATTGACGGTGTTTGTTATAATATGTTCTAATATCATATTTGCGGAAAGTAGCTAAAATAACAGTTGGCACAGAGACAAAGCCAAAAAAGCTAAGGGGCGTCGTTTAGAGAGGGCTGGGAAGTCTACGGACCCCTAAAAGATTTATGATTTTAATTTTTTTCCTGTAATTCGTATCTTTGAAACAGTGTTACTGCTACAAGAACAATACGTTATGTGGATTGAGACCCCAAAGATTACTCAGACCCCCTAGTGATTTACTGTAATGACGCCACTGAAAAAACTAAACATAAAAAACATATTTAAAACAATTATGACACGACGATATGTAAGAAATGTGCTGGTTAATCGTGCAAGCGATGTAGCGATGTGTCTTCGGTTGACGGGCACGTTTGCGACGTATTTGGTGAGGGTGCACATTAGTTACGTCAAAGACACAAACATTATCGACGCCTTCTTACGATGTATGTAAAGCCAAAACTTCACTTGTTTCGATCTTCCACAGGTTTGTTGTACAGTAGGCCTATGCTGTACAACTAAAAATTTAAAAAAGTATTGGTGCTTTATACTGTAATTGTTGACTAAGTCTGTTGACAGTTACAGTTACAGTTACAGGGTTACACTCTTTAACAACGTTCTCAGAGGAATCATGCAGTGTAGACTTGTCTGAAAAGATAGGTTTTCAGTTGACACGTGTTTTGTTCAGCGTAAATTTTACTGTCAACCCGTGCATCCGTGATTTGTAATTTTGTAGGCTTAGCAGTACCGGTGGTGCAGCCAAGATAGGCTAGTTCGACCTTTAGACTGATTTTTTAAGCTTCAACATCTGTTTAGTTATAGTGTGTAACGTAGATGAGAGCAGTGCCGATCTAACCGAGTCTTCAAACTATTAACAGTCGGAGCAGATAAAATGTCCTCATACGAAAAGTTTAATAAATTTACAATTCGGAAACTAAATATGTTCGTTCGGACTTACCGATGTAATTTGTTGCAGATTTGTTTTATAACAAGTCCGCAGCATGTTGAAATATTTGACATCGCCACTTTAAGAGCGCATGGCACTTTCTAGTGTACAGTTGGCTGTGGCGCAAATTGCATAATGACTACTTTAATTCGTCAATAAGTCAGTACAATTAAGCCCAGACAGACAGAAAAACAGATATGTAATACAATAATATATCCAAGTACAATGCGATGCAGTTGTAGCACAGGAAAAGCGCAGCAGCTATTTTATTGCTGAATGACCGTTTATGTATACCGTACTGCCAGTATAATTCATGCCAACGAATCATTGGTTCTTCTGCCGGAGTACCCAGTTCTGGGTAATTCATAAGGTTTTATTTCATCCGTTATGTGTGAAATTAGCGCAGTAAAGCCACGCATCCATCCTCGTATTTTTGCGTCATTCGTCGTGGAGCTTCAGTCTGTTGACATGTTGGTGACGTCATGACGCCATTCAAGGCTGTCGAGTCTGTCCAGGTCTATGGGCTACGCTGAGACTAGTGGATAATATCTCCGAGGAACGGTGACAACGCGTGTCGTCTGTCTAGTCGCGGTGGTGGATCGATTCTGCATGGCACCTTGTGCTGATGTCCGCAATATCCAACCGGTTCCCACGTAAACCGTAAACGTCGTCCAAATTACACTGCAGAAAGAAAATGTGAAAATTTTTATTCAGCCAAATAAGTAGGGCCTACAACAAGGACAAAACGTAATGTGGCATAAGGCAGCATGGCTGCAATTTGCAATTGCGCGTTTTGGCTGAGGGTTTGACACCCGAATTTCCCCGTCCCCTCGGGGGGTCAGAGACCTTCATCTGAAACAGTGTAGGCTACCATTGGACCCCACAAGTAGTGTAACTGCTAAATAAGTTCGTGGAACTCTGCTTAAGCAGAGTGCACGAATGCGACAGACGACAGACACGCCACGTAGAAATGGGTAGCAAATGCAAGGATAGAAGTGGTTTCTATTCTTGCGTTGTGTCCGTTGCATGCGTTGTTGGACGAAACGGAAACCACGCTGTTCTAGTCGTCTGCGCATGCGCACGACTACGACGCCATTGTGGCGGTCACGTGTCTTGTCGTACCACGTGAGATCTGTGACGGCACCGGCCGCTAGCTGCCCGGATGTATTATTGGCGGCGACGTGAGCGCCGCCACGCGGAAGAAATGCGAAGACATCTGCATGTGACGTCGTCGGTATAAGTCTGTCCGTGTGTCTGCAAGCGACCGCTGTCAGTCACACGTCTGTTTCAATTCGGCTTTGTCCAGTCACATGTAAGAACCCTATTATCAGGCTTTTCCTCGGCTCAGTGTCCCTACGGCCAAACTCCACTACCGCTAGTTCGATATTCTGTGCACGACTTTTTTTTGAATAAACTCACAGGTTGAAATTGTGACTGAAAGCAATTGTAATTCATCAAGTTACATCCGCTATTAGTTAAGCGTTTTACGTTTCGGTGGACCATAGAAAAAAAGTGTCAATGAATCTAGACAAGGTGTTCTACTAACTGTCCTATATCCCAACGTGAACTGTTAAATGGTTCTACGCAACACATTTCTGCTGCCGCGTTGTTCATGCAAAACATCGATTCTTCGCCGGGAGATTTTGGAAGAAACTCTGCTTGCTCTTCCAGTTGGGTTCTGGGCGGAGACCCAACCGCTCAGATGGTTTTCACTTTTCATTATTTCCAGCAGCAGTCAGGATGACTCTGTGTAACGTGTTTGATCGTGAACATCTGCTCATCGGTACTTTGAAATCCCCCTCCCCCTTAAGAAATACCTTGATAAGAACATTAACTGGTAACTGACAAAAGATTTTTTCACCAAAATGATGTCACGATTGTTTCCTGGACAGTCTGAACCAACAAACTAACCAGTAGACCTAGCAGTAGGTATTACTGCTTTGACGAATGAAAAAGTTCGATTGATTGATCAATGTTATCAATGTTGCGTATCAATGGTGTGTTGCAGACCCGCCGTATTTCGTCATTCGTCCACCGCCGTTCTACCAGTTACAGCCGCAGCAGACCGTTGTAATACCTTGTTCCGCAGTCGGCGAACCTTCGCCTACCATCACGTGGAGAAGGGTCTGCATACTTCAGTCATATACATTAGATTCATTGTCGATAATTACCTCTATAAAGACGTTTGACTGCTCTGTAGTCAGTGATGTTCGTTGTGTATTTTTCCCGTTACTTTTAGTGATTGCTACTATATTCTGTTGGCACAACTTCTTATATATACGTATAGCCTACTGTATTGTTTTCCTAAGTTTCGTGTCTTTCTACATTTTTTTGTGTTTTTGACACATTAACAGGCCTAAACGTTACTGACTTTTCTGTTAACAAGTTTCTTTCCGACTGTACTGATCTGGCATGGATTTAGTGATTAACGTTGAAAAAAAATAACAATTTGACTAAAAACTAACTGTAGTATTCTCTATGCCAGTTTTGTTCAGCAGCTTCAGCAATTAGACCCTAGCCTATTCAAGTGTCTAACATGTGCTCGCGAATTCACTGAGACACTGTAGTAAATGATTTACGCAGTCTTGCATGCAAACTACAATGTTCACAATCGTAACAACTGCTGACGATAATGTTTTGAATTCAAGTGCTATGACTAGGTCTAAGCTGTTAATTAATCAACAAGGTCATGCATTGTGCGTGCGTTTGCCGTGATCAGAGTGATGGTGCGTTCCCGTCCGTTAGAAGAACTTTGCAGGAGGCGGGCAACCTGACCCTGGCCAGGTTGGAAAATGTCGACGCCGGGATATACGAGTGTGTCGCCACTAACAGTGTAGCTACGGTCGTCACGTCCACTCTGCTCATCATTGAACGTACGTACGTTTGCGCTACTTTGTAACCAACCGTAGCCTACTTAAGTAACGGTCGAGCTTATGGTACGAGTTGCCGTCTATCAGTCGTCCTCCGTTTGTCTGTCTGTAACGGATGCATTATGGCTAAACGGTGTTAGATAGGGCCTAGGTTATTACTGATCACTAATACGAGGTCGCATGTTGGCTTTCAAGCGACATGAAAATTATTTACCTGGAATGATCTTGAAGGATTTTAACGCACTATGGTATGCCAATCGTGCGGTATTGTGGCTAAACGGTAAGTCACGTCTTCCTATAGGCTCTCAATAGTAACATATCTCTATCTGCAGCGATTTGGCCGCAATTTTCAACAGACCTTTTAAACTATAAGTGGCCGTATCTCGGAAATGGTGAGAGATAGGGTCAAGGTAACTACTAATCACCAATAGGAAATAACATACTCCCTTTCAGATTAGATGAAAATCATTGACCTTGGATGATCTTGAAAGTAATTGACAACCAGTAAGATCGGCTATCCTGGCGACAGCTGGGCTTCTTGTTTACACGGAGTTTTCAATTCACTTTAGTTCAGTTTATTTCTGTCGCTTTGTGCACGCCTCCGGAGAGGCGCTGCGTACGCTGATTATTACAGTACACCGTAGCTCTATCAAAATACGACAACTGAAAAAATACAGCTACACCTGAAGCAGTCCAGCACAAATTGCAGCTTAATTTTTAGCCAAGGATAACGCCCGGCCTCACCGTCGTATTAAACGCTGTCTTAAACCGCTACCGGGTATATCAGTGGGACATAAGGCGATTAAGATTAAGGTATCGTGCTGTAACGAGGCAGGTTGTTGTGATATTTTATCACCTTTCTGTTTACGTCACGGACCTCATGACAACATGGCCCGCGGACCGAAATTAGGGGACTCACGTGCACAAACTCAACTTCTCGGAATAACTAATATTATTTTTAAAAACGACGTTCGTACTGAATAGTGCGAATAGAAAAGATAAGGAGTAAATTGTTTTATGACCACGCACCGGAGCAGACCCCATGTGCACTAATGCGTGAAGTCCGTGCATTGTTTTGATTTGCTGTCAACTTGTTGTACAGCTTGTTGCACCGCGAGTCCAAGACAGATCGAATTTGTAGAGTTTGTGCTTAAGTGAAGACAGGGACTTAGTTCAAAAAGCGCGCTTTTTTCGTCTGCGGTCCAAGTGTCCATAGAAACAGATTGCTGCCCACATCAAAAACCTTCATTCTACTTTAGCTGCTTCCGCAACTGATTTATGCACCGTGTGTGAAAAAAAGAAACAAACAGTTTTTCCTAAATAATTTTAACAAATTTAAACATATGTTTTTTTGTAACAATTTTTTGCCGCACATTATCCCAATGACACGTTTCACTAGAAACGTGTCAAATTCGCTTTCGAAATTTTTTTGTCAGTTACTAGTGCGGACGTTTGTTGAAGTTATTCAGGGGAAAGTGTTGGTTTTTTTTCGGGCACGGTCCATTATAATGCACTAATAAGTCGGACTGTTGTGTCAAGAGTGGTATATAACATTCACGATTACTTAGTGAAGTAGACACACAGATGTATGTGCAATTGTGCATGTATAGAGGGGTCTCGTCACGGTCCGTACAACGTTACCGTTGAGATGGAAGATACGACGGCGACTATTCGATGGAAGCCTGCCTTCGACTCCGGTCATCCGCTTCACCATGTCGTCTGGTATGAACGAAGCAGTGTGTTTTATTCACTCATTCCTTCGCTTTCATGTCACGTAGTCGCTGACATTTTCTTCCTTCTCATTTCCAACAGCGTAATACCCCGTTTACACGATCAAGCAAACATCGAGCAAACATCGAGCAATTAGAGAACACGTCGTGCACGTGTATTTTGAATGCATTTGCTGGATGTTGCTCGATGATTGCTCGATGTTTCCTTGATCGTGTAAAAATTGCAGATTTTGCTTAGTTTTTTAAATTTCGTTTAACAAGCGCTTAATAGATTTAATTTTAATTTCCACGAAAAATATTTACAGACTTGTACTTGCATTTTCCGTACTTGCATTTTCAGCGTTCCGACTGTTTTCACAACTTTTGGTTGCAGTCGTGCCTCATGAAGTAAACGACGGTGTAGCCTGTGCCCTCTGAGCGTACAGTTTAAGTGCGAGTAACGATATCTCACAGTCTAGATTAGTTTGTATAAGATCGTACTGCGTACTCGCTTATCCGATCTAGCAGTGCGGTATCTAGTGCATGCTGATCGTGTAGGTACGCTCCGCTTGTAAGAAATAGTAACTCAACATGGCGGCGCTGGCAGTTGCCGTCAGACCCACAGGTGTGCCGTGTGATCGTGTTCAATCTACTGCCCGACACCGAGTACCAGTTCTCAGTGTCTGCGTCGCGACAACACGCCAACAGTCCGCCGACGTCCGACAGCGAAATGCGTAGTCCGACCGTGTTTGCCAAAACCTCACCCGCCGGTATTTAATTGCTCAGCATTTATTCACCCAGTTGTCATATTTTGACAGAGCTACAGCGTAATACCTCTATCTCTTCCATAAGTAAGTAAGATAGCTTAAATGCTCAAACTAACAGTTAGCCACAATGCGCCGCAATTTCAGCATTTAAAATGTTTAAATGTTAACTGACAGTTTCTAGATTTTTTAAGGTTTTAACCTTACGTAACAGTACTTTCCATTTTAATTTCCCTCATTTCAGTTTCGTTTAAAACAATTTCAGTTTTTTTAGTTTATGTGCCAAATTAAACTGGCTTGTCATTTTTCCAGTGCAGATCATTCATCATCGTCGTCTTCGTATACTGTAAGCTGTTGTGAAGGGCGCAATACTGCTATTATAAGTTCATTAAGTTGTCCGTCCGTCCGTCTTTTGATAACGTTGATGTATCGTGGCCGTATATTGGGTTAATTGGAACGTAACTACACAAATACACAGCATTGGCTTTTTACTCCTTGGAGCCAGCATAACATCTGCGGCATAGTCCCAGCGCAAAATATTCAGAATTAGGCCGGAATAAATCGCTGACGGGGCGATTCGGTTAGCGCATTAAATTTGGAGGTTTTTAAACGTTATGCGCTGTATAAATTTATACGTTTTACTCATTTACTTAGTTACACTGTGGGATACGTTTGCAAGTAAGTGAAATTGTTGTCGAATGACATCGCGCAGTGTAGGCTGCGACGGCAGGACGTTTTAGATCTGTAGCCGTCGCTTTCTGTTCGGACTATGGACTTTCATGTAATAAGGCTATAAGCCTACGTTCATTTCTGCAGCGCACAAATTTGCAAAAAAAACCGAAATGGCGTTCGTGCGATAATGCGGCGACGCGTTTGAGACTCGGCCCGTGGCGCCAATGACGAGTGCTGCATTGCGCATTTCCCAGCAGTGAATTATTTTTGAAAATGGCCTATATTTGATTAAATGTGACTAACGGTGTTTTTTCGATTACTTTTAGGTGAAATCGCAATTCCGCCTATAATTACCCATTACTTCGTAGCGTGGTCTGTCGTCTGTCACATTCGTGCACTCTGCTTAAACCGTTTTACGGATTCAGATGCCTTTTGGCAGCTGCACTTGCGAGATCTACTGACACACTGTATTGCGTTAGATGGGGTTAGATTGCATCTGTGATGGCAAGGAAAATGTGGTGACTGAAGCTCCTGGCCACAGTTTGCATTTGCCCACTTGTGACTGACAGGGGTAGCACCGATCAGCGATTTCCTTTTTCATCATATTACTTTCGTTTTTGTTTATTTTTCTCCAATAGTATACTGTTACGATTATAGCAGAAATATTCCAGTAACGTAAAGTAATGCTGCTGGACGATCCGTTTGATTTATTCACTGGCTATCTCAGCTGTCCAGAGCTTGTTAGACTCTGTCGTCGTTTATCACAATTAACAGCTTAACCTATCATGTTGTCTAAACTATAGCGATTGATCGGCATAACGCATACATTCAACGAGATTAAGCCTCATTGAAGGTTATCTAACCGTCATCGTTTAGACATTAGCTGACAGAGCTCTGGAACAAATGTGCTAGTGCTATCATAGAAGAAAGTGAATGTTTAGTCGTTTACGAATATTGATATAAAGTATTGATATGTACACAAAATGCCATAGGCTTATTTCTCAAACACGTTTTTACAGAATTTAGCTTTCTTGTAGCTTGCATTTAAAAGGGTTTTGCAGGTCCAGGCTGAATCTTTCAACATCGACGGTGCGGAAGAGCTCCAACAAATAAATAAATAAGCGGAGACGAAAAGAGAAAACAAGGGAGAAAACGTGCACCTTTCTGAGGGATTTGTGCAATTGCAGAATGAGCCAATTAACGGGTGCAATTCGGGGATGCAGAAGTAGGTGCCCCTGACTAAATCTAAGACCAAAATAGCTCTAGCTAATAGAAAGAAGACCGCACGCTGTAACGGTATAGCTGCGCGCGTAAATGACGCTCATTAATGAGATATAAAAAGCACCAAGAACCTTATCTCGCAACGCCATGTGCTATAACAGCATAGTGTCAAGAATGTGGGGTTCACTTGAAGTCTAAAAGTCAAATTCTAAGTTTGTCTCATTATAAAGTATTATTGCTAATTGCTAACGCATATGAAAGGTGGATATATTTTTTCCTACAAGTGAAACTAGTACACAGAAAATTCAGCACGGAAAGAAAAAAACGCAATGCTGTATAATGGTCTCAATCCGTCATAACATAAGCCTACATTGACATCGTGCTAATAATAGTGTAATGTCCTTCTAATGACACTTTACCTCTGTCGTTTGCAGTGTGCATCAATTTGAGCCAGTCTGACTGCATACAATCAAAAAATATAGTCGGAAAATGGAAAAACATGCTTGTGTGCATAATTTCGTTAGAACGTTGATTAGAAGATATTTAGAGCTGCGGCGCAGCACCGGTAACTAATTGCGGGGAACATAAAATCGTTTGAAATTAGCACCGCAGCCGAACGGAAAATCGCCATTAAGTGCGGTTCTGAGACTGGAAATAGCTGCGACGTTAAAGAGCTGCAGAAAAAAGTCGTCTTAAAGCGTGGAGCTGTAAACATTTCAGTAGCATTCAGGGCGACGATTTTTTATTCACAGACGGTATGTCGTCTGAGACACGAAAAAATTGCGTCGCAAGCGGAACGTTTTCCGATCAACGTTCGACAACTTTTGTCATGCGACGTAGGCTAATAATCTGCGATATCGCTGATTAGCTGTTAAACGACGTCAGAATCTATTGCAGTGGTCTGCCGACCAACTGGCTATTGTAGCCTAAACTCCACTTGTTTTCATTTGTCATTTGATTCGTTGCACGTGCCGCAAAACACAGAGTAAGAATCTGCGTGTTTTCGGTTTCCGTTGTCCCTAAAACACGTGTCTCTAGAACTGTTATTGGAGCACCAAAATATTACTGCTGTTTTTAATTTGCTTTTAAGTTTATAGTTATGTACTATCCAGTGTGCCAGTTTGTTTATTTATAAATGTTATGCGGCACGCCATGAAATTAAATTTTAAAAAAAACCAGTAAAACAATCTTCCGTCCTCACTTTTTGTCAGACTGCAAACGAACGTACCGAAATTCACAACAATTCGAAAACCTCTATTAGTACAAGCAAATCCGCGGTATCTTAACAAAGCATCTTGTCAGTCCAACAAGTCCACAATAAATCAAGTCCAGTGGTGGAGCTTGGACTTGAAGTCTGAGCGAAGAATGATGCAGCAGATGCAGTTTGATCTTGAAGTTGCTGTCCTATATGATGAATGCTGATTGCTGCTGCCGCTGCATGGTGTGTGCGTGTTTTTTTTTCATGGACGGCGTACACAGAGCGACGGCGGAACGAAGTCGACTCAAGTCATCCGTCAAACGAACGTCCGCCACCACAGCGCCTTACTTCACTTTCGTCATCGATTAACAACGCAGGTGAATCTAGCAATCTGTTTGCGTCTAATCCAATCTGATCTAAAACAATGTGAAGTTATTGCGCCATTGCCACAGGTGTGAATCAGAATCAGTGTCAATGATGATGATGATGATGATGATGAAATAGCTTAGATATTAATCTTCATTGACGACATTTTATTATATGGTCTTGAAGAT
>Ga0209454_1001399_pt1 | contig 14990 bp, 10 predicted proteins | sample WorMetHERISLAND1_2_FD_187400 | JGI IMG/M metagenome (GOLD analysis project Ga0209454, IMG submission 187400) | Marine gutless worms symbiont microbial communities from Max Planck institute for Marine Microbiology, Germany - Olavius geniculatus... | ecosystem: Host-associated > Annelida >...
CTGGTAGTTTGTGCCATTCCCGACATTCCCAGAGAATTTCAGAAAGATCCGTCCATAACTTTTTGAGTTATCTTGCTGACACACAGACAAACAAACTCTGGCAAAAACATAACCTCTTTGGCGGAGGTAAAGATCAGAAGCCTACTGGGCAAAAAGCCAAAACGCGCAAGTCCAGAGCAGAGTTTGAGATTAGGTGATCTTTCTGAGTTAGCCAAACTTCTCATAACGTTCCAAAATCATTTCAATCCGTTGAAATAATCTGCAACAGTGAGACAGACACAGAGATGGAGGCGTCGCCATGTGAGGTGAACAAGGGACATGTCCATCTTCACCCAACATGTCGTCCTACTTTTGTCAGATTGATGCAAATAAGCGGAGTTTTTACAGGCAGACGGGAAGAGAGAAGGGAGTCGGTCAGGTTTGGAGCTTGACTCGCCAGTCGCTTCCGTCCGTTAATTTTCAAAGTGGCTGTCTTAAAATTTGAATGAAACAAAATAAAAAGTTTCCAGCTTCAGGAGGGCGCCCCTTATATACCCCCTCACCAGGGGTAGACCCCAATCCTGCAAAGAGATCCACCCTTGGACCCTCGCATTATAGGCTCACACTCCACGCTCGCAGTCTGTTCGCCCCACATTTTTGGGCCTGGCGACGCCCCTCTATATAGAATTGCCGTGTAGACGCTGGCACTGGTAAGCAATGCATCTGAAAGTAAAAACGAGCAAGAGAACTGCATATTATGTTATTTTGCCCACCAAGAACATATTACATCGGATAAAGACGATGAAGGTTAGACACAGAAGTGAAGCAAACTCTAGATACACCAGGACAAAGTATTACAATTTTCGGACGACAAACATCAAATATGCGGACCCTTATCACTAACGTAGCAAAATAACGCAAATACGATAAAAGAACAACAACCAATCACATTCAAGGATGACGTGCACGTGATCTACAAGATCTACAACCGATCTACAACATCTATAACCCATTTAATGACAGTGCTTTTAATGTATCGGCGGCTGAGTACTCAGTTGTAGAAAATCCCAATCCTGGTATGAGCTACAATGAGTACGAAAAATTACCATTTCAAGAAGAATAACTATACGGTAGTACTTTTTCTAGTACGATATCTAAGTAAAATAATATGTCAAATTCAGCCCATAAGCACAAATACGAGTAAGGTATTTTCATTTAAAAATAAAACTGACATATTGCTAATCCTAAAAGATGAAGAAAAATAGTAAGCACCACAGAGAATAAGAACCTAGTACCGTTCACTGATAGTATTACGATTTCGGTTGTGTCCCACCATAAACTTCATTCTCTAATCAATTAGGCCCTACTAATAGCTATAAACAGTCCTATAAAAACGAGCACACATAAAATAAATAAAAGCCACAATTCAACAGTCAACACCAAATTCATACATGCGCATAGTTTCCACTATCTATTCGATAAAGAACTGGGAAAAACTGTTGAGAGATACACATCAGAGACAGAAAACAATAAAACTACTAGGATTCAGTGAAAGGTAAACGACGGTCAATTTGCACACATCGATCACACGACGTATAGGCGGCCTAATATACAATAATCAGTCACAACTATATACATTTTAGTCTCTCTTTGTACATCACAATACGTGGCATGACTGCTGCACCTGACTTGCAGCTGAAGTCTGATTTCGGCTGTTTAACCAACTGCACAGTAAATGATTTGTGCAATTTTAGACGAAAGAACATGACGACCATAACTTCAAACATGGTGACAAGTAATGCCTCGACTAATTATTGAAGAAATGAGAGTGAGCTGACTTTGGCAAATGACTGGAGTAGCCACACTTTTCACATCAAAATCGTGGGACTTATAAAACGGGAACGGTTAAACAGCACACAATTGTACACAGTGTACAAAGTGTACACAGTGGCTTAGACGTGACAGCAATTCGAATGCGAAAAGCCGAGGAAAGTCAAATCAAGTGTATGCTAACATCGAGCATGAGACTACATATAAACTACACGACAATGAACCTAGCTGCAACAGACACAGATAGCCAGAACGATCGAATTATGTGAAATACACTCATTGTCCACCTCACCCAATTTGTCAAGGCAGATGCTCCAAATTGTTGCGCAATGCTGAGTTGTTGTTTCCGTAAAAGTTCTAACAACTTAATTAAGAACACAATAAAATAAAATGTGATTTATTCAGCAAAATTATAAGTTTGTGTAACAATTTGCTTTCAAGTTATCAGAATTTATGCCCAAAGTGTACACAGTGGCTTAGACGTGACGCCACGGCTGATAGCGGCATTAGCAATCAACTAATCAGAATGCACAGCACTCATACATGGATAAAATGTGTTTTAAGCTCATCAATGAGTTATTTTGTTGCCTGCTATTGTCAGCGTAAAATATACAATACCACAAAATTATTACATCACATGGCACTCTTTGTCTGACTCTATGTCAAATTGTCTCCGTAAAAGTTCTAACAACTTAATTAAGAACACAATAAACTAAAAAGTGATTTATTCAGCAAAATTAAACAACGTATACACAGCGGCCAATGAGAAGCAGGTCACAGTGCTCATCGGCCTTGACCTCTCTGCAGCCTTTGATACTGTCTGTAACCAGACACTGCTGCAGCGGCTGCAGTCGGAGTTTGGTGTGTCTGGAACTGCGTTGTCGTAGATCCGGTCGTACCTGACAGACCGCAAGCAGTTTGTCAAGCTCGGTCTGCGCAAGTCGCCCGAGACCAAGCTGGAAGTCGGCGTACCGCAGGGTTCAGTACCAAATTCTCTATCTGGATCGCATAATGATACTTGCGTGGCACCACCTTGTGAATGACACAGACTTGTGTCGCAGCCCGAAATCGCCAAAAAAGATCCATAAAACCCCTATTTTAGCGTTCAAGGTCATCCGAGGTCATTGAATTCGGTGGCAATCGACAGCCAGTGTACGACTTCATATTAGTGATTAGTATAAAACATAACCTCGGCCCTACCTCGCACCGTTTCTGAGATACAGCAACTTATTCGCTCAAAATTGCAAATTTTTCCCACCCCCTTTCATTTAGCGCCCTCGTTCAGAGTGACCCCCTTTGAATTTATGGAAAAGCTTTACGGTTCCTGAAACTAGAGTCTTCTGGGCAGCCGAAGGTGAAAACTCAGTGATCCTAGCTTGCACCGTTTTTGACTGATCCGCCTGTGTGACAGACAGATGGACAGACGGACAGACAAACGGACAGAATTGCAATGGCTAAGACGCGCTGAAAACAGTAGCTACTTTCACGCGTAAAAAAGTGAGCAATCTGATACTGATAATCAATGCATAATGTAACAATTTGGAGCATCTGCATTTTACACGGTAGTGCGTTGACATAAATTACGTGAACTAGACAATGAGTGTACCTTACACAATTCTATCATCCTGGCTATCCGTGTGCCATAAATTATTAAATTTGGTGCAGATTTGACAAAGTTCTGACAAAAACAATTTGGATCATTTGTTTTGGCACACTGTGTACATTTCTACATGGACAGACTGTGAGACTAAGAAAGTTGCTATGGCAACAGGAAGCACAGCAAAAACTATCAACAAGAAGAAGGAAATATAACGGCTTCATTATGACACGTACACACTGCAACACAGAAGCACACTAAAACTAGAAAAATATGCCGGCCCAGTGCTAGCATACAATAATGCCATCCGCCTGACTTTCAGAACTTGAGAATGTCTCTGGCTAAGAGCACATTGCACCCTTTACTGCCAGTTGTCACAGCGGACTTCAGTAACATTTAGTACAAAGTATGGAAAAATGATTGCTCAGGATGTCCCGGAAAGAAAGATTGTTGGATTCACAACAGATTTCACTTGGTATCCGATTCCAGTCAACAACAGTTTGTGGAATAAATGAGTATTTACAAGTATCACAGTGGGTCGATATCTTTGACTTTATGAACTGAAAATCGGTAGCACACTGGTGGTTAGTGGTTACTCCCATGTGGAATGCTGACATCACTTTTGGTTTTTCTGCCTTTTTGTTTTGAAGTTAGAATTCGGATAAATAAACAGACAGACAGACAGACGCACGGACAGAAGACGGGCTAGACCTGTAATGCGGCTCATCAGGATGGCCAAGCAACAACGACACAAGAACACTGTATTACAGCTATGCTAAACATAATCACAATCTCCATGCATATGAGATGGCATCAAACTAACAGCTTCATTGTATTATGCACTCCACAGTCCACAGTCCAATCACTCACCAAATGTGCAAGTAACAGTGCAGTGTATTATTTTACAAGCAACAAAGCGTTGACCTGCTCTAAACAGCCGTCGCATATGCTCATAGCTTCAATGCATTAATAATAAAAATGTTCTTTCCACAAGTACACAACATCACAAACGTTATGTTACAATATGATAAAAAAAAATTGTCATCACTCTACACGACAACGATCCACATAGCCTATTTGCTGCAAATTGTTACTACGAAGACAAGAATAGATGACAGATTCTAACACTTAAATAGTAAACATATGCTGTATGAAAATTACTCACAATCAACAGCCTAATACATCAAAACACGACTCCAGCAAATAAATTATTATGATTATATTTACAGAGTGCACGAGTTAAATGTGTAAGTGCATACCATAGACAAAACACAGACACCTAGAGTTATCTCGTTTTTTCAGAATTATATGAAATTATGCAAAGCCCACCAAATGTCAACTTCCGGAAAGTGGCAGAGCAGCACTTTGTACAATCTTAATATTCTTTCTGTTGCCTAAGCTTAACAAGTGACATTAAAACAAACTAACAAAGCCAAAAAACTTGTTAAAATTTAGCACTATAAGACTGTAGGATGCTTTGTCAGAGTTTACTTGAGTTATCCATAGCAATATAATATTTCTAACTGACAGAGAAACTGCACAAGATTCATATAAATTACATCAATATACCTATTTCTCCTATGATTTTGTGCAAACGCACTATAATGCTATGAACATAAATAATGCATTACAGAAGTATGGTACCATTCTGTGTTTGTAACTAATAATTCTCGGAATAACTTCCTACAATCAGTACTCATGCATCTTACTTAGATTATACCACAAAAATATCAAAAAAGTAGAAAAATAACGAATAACGAATATCATCAGTTACGGTACTGATACACGTGGGATTCAAATGCCTGAAAACGACTTACAAGAAATACTGACATGCAGAGTGCAAGGCGTGCACCACAGGGACACACACAGCACTAAAAACCCACCGAGGACAGCAACACACACAACAGAGACAACATTATCAATGGTGATCTTATGGCAACATTCTTCAAGCACAGTGCCATCTAACTAACTTCTCCTAGTCTGAGGGAACGGTTGGCATCTATTCCAACAAATATACGCACAACAGAATCACCGTCAACACGAAAAAATAACTTCAACCACTAACAATCAAACAATACAAAACTTCTGTCTTGCTGGATGGTTAAAACGATGGATTTAATATGATCAAATGGTCTTCTTGACTTTGACTTCTGACTGGATCACCATCAAATAGTTACTACTTGGATGGGTGACTGTCTGGGGACAGGTATACCACCGTGATATAAAACCAACTACCAAGACCAACTCAGCCTGTCATTCATCTGGGGCATGTAAATCAAGTACTGGCATGCCTGGCTGGAGTTAAAGCAGAGCATGTTAACCTGAGTTGGGAGGCAGGTAACACTGTGTGATTGTATATGGCAGGTGACGCTCCTAACTAGGAAATGGATCCCCCAGAATAGCTGTACATACTACCTTTAACCCATTACCTGTACAAAACCTGGTATCTGACCAGGTTCTCAGCAGGCCACTGCAGACTTGCGTCTAACAGATTTCTGACTGACTTTTCCACTCATAACTTACCGAAGACCTGGTCAGACCCACCTCCTGCCAAACAGATGTGACTGAATTTGGACCCAACTGTAAGCTGACCACGTCGGCAGACAGTCAATCTTAAGCCGTCATCCTAAGCTGGAAGGCGAATAACTCGTTCACCAATAGTACCCACTGCATGTGCCTGTTCAGTCCCACGTTGCACCGTCCTTCTTGCGTACCAGCAGATATGTGTTCATGTCCCCCTTGCCCTTCACGAACACCGTGCCACGATGCTCAAAGTCGAACTTATCACCCAGCTCGTTGGCAGTAAACTCCGTCACCTGTGACAATCACATGACGACCTGTTAAACTACACAATGGCTGATCGACCAGCATTTCATTCTGCCTTGATCATGCATTCACAAAACTATACGCATTAAATGAGTTCAGTGTATTGTGGTACAGCTGATAGATATCAAATTAAGCAAACTCAGTTTTTGTTTAACCAGCCCATTTCTCTATTTATTCCTGTATAAACTGGTCCATAAAACTAAACTTCACAAAAATGAACACTGCAATAATGCGATAAATTACAACTTGACAAAAACAGAAGGCATAATCATATTGCCAAACAGTGGTAACTCATACAGTCAAAATTAGCAAAGAAATCTGAAAGTGACTGATTAAATGGAAAAAAGAGAGCGTACCTGAATTCTTCCGTGGACGCCAGTGGAGTACATTCGACTGGCCACATTGACCGCGTCGCCCCAGATGTCGTAAAGCAGTTTTGTCGTTCCGACAACTCCCGCTGTCACCTCACCAAAGTTGAACCCAATCTCCATCTCAAACTGAAAGCTCAGCATGTCACGGTTGAACTGATCAAGTTTCTTCAGCAAGTCCGTCGAGAAATCCATCAAAGCATAGAGATGTGCTTTCGGATCGTTGTTCTGATCCCGTGTTTCCTTATTCAACCCCGCGGCCGCCATCAGACATGACCCTATGGTTTTTATCTTCTCAACATCCTTATATTTCTGCGAATCAAACAGCTCTTCAAAGTCACCCATGAGTTCATTCAGAACACGCAGATATTCTCTGCCCCCTTCGTATGCTTCGTCGTAAAAGTCATCGAAGTTGGATATCTTGGCAAAGATGACTCCCACATTTTCATACGTCTGAGAATAGGCCTCGTGTCTTTTTATAATGTCAGCAACGTGCTCTGGCAAGATGTTCAGCAGCAGTGAATCGGCCTGCTCTTTTTCAGTCTGTATATCACAGCAAATACAATTCGCATTAAATCAAAAATCTCACCATCCAGAACACTCAATCATTAATCACACAGCACCAAGACAGAATCGCAAAGCAAGACTGACAAGCTAAAAAAGTAAACACTCTAGAATTTGTTGTGTTCTTATTCAGCCACACTTTTTTCCAACTGGCCTAATTCAGTGCTCAACAAAAGTGTCCTCAATATCTGAAATTGTTTGTCCGCTGGAAAGAGTTGATTTTAGTTCCCTCTCTGTTTCGTTGCAGTATAAAATGAATGCATTTTTCCAAGTCTCTTATGTATTAATCATTTTAGCCAAAACTCGTTACATGCACTTGTGTTTCCATGTTTATAGGTGTTAGGTTTATGTTTTCATGCCTTTATGTTGGCGTATGTTGTCACAATAAATTTCTACTTTTCATTCCTTACTATATTTCATATTCGTTTTGTCAATATTCGTGATGGTCAAATCGGATCAATGTAAGTGCATGTACAGTGCCTTGCCATCCACTTCATATTTGTTTCAGCACTGTCGTTTTTATCTACAGGGTGGGCCAGAAAATGGCACCATTTTTGTACAACTTATAATTTCACCAAATATTAACCGATTTTCAAAGTTCTTTCACTGTCAGAATCACAAGACAATTTGTAATAAAACCATCATTATAGGTACCACCACACCTCAAGTGTGTCACTACACTACCTTGTGAAATGTCAGTGTCTTAAGAGTAACAATTGAAAACAAGACAATTTTTGCAGCAATATATTTTTTAAAAATTAACAAAGAAACAACATGTTTGTTGTCTCAGTTATTGTCTAAAAAGTTATGTCTCACAGTTTTTAGGCCCCCTACATCAAATGTTTAATGTGTCCGCCTTGCTGCTGGACGATGCATCCAAGCGGGCAACGCCACTAACCAACAGTGCAATTAACCAACCAAACGCTGCAGCAGTTTGCTCCACTCAGGGACGATCACCTGCTTCAGCTGGTTGACTGTCATGAATCGTCAACACTGATAGACCATCTGTTGAAGAACATCCCAAACAGCATAACTGACTGGATTTAAGTCCGGACTGTTTGGGGCCACATGCCATGTCTCGATGAACGTTGATCAGTGGCATCACCAGTTTGAGTGCATGGTCTGACATTTCACAAGATAGTGTAGCGACACATTTGAGGGGTGGTGGTATCTATAATGGCAGTTTTATTACAAATTGTCTCGTGATTCTAAAAATGAAAAAAAATTAAAAATTGGTTAATATTTGGTCAAATTATAAGGTGTACAAAAATGGTACCATTTTTTGGCCCACCCTGTAGATGTCAGTTTGAACCCTAAAGTCCAAAGAAAATCCTTGGCAATTAATACAATTCACTCAGTAAGTATACAGATACTTAAAACAATGCTGAATCTGCGATCAGATACGACCGTCAGTTTTAACCACTACATAAATGAGTGAAAACAGTATTGCATAGTATGTTTATATTACACAAACCTGAATCTTCTTTCTGTCGGACACTGCCTCGACGTCGCCATGGTAGCAGAGCCGATAGCTGATCTCAATCTCTCGATTCAAGAACCAGACAAGCAGCAGCAGCAACATGATGTCAAGGATGGGCAGCTTCCACAGCAGCGGCTGCTCGCCGGCAAAGATTTGCGGATACAGCATAGCAGAACTGGTGATGTTGTCCGGCCCACCGAGCTGCGGTGAGGGACAAGTATCGACAGCTATGATCACCAGTAGGACAATGCCGGCAACGGTCGCAAGGGGCGACTTCATCCATGAACTGAGCATGGTGAAGTTGCAGTAGTGCAGCAGCGTCGTAATGACCAGCAGGCAGTAGAACTTGTCTCGGCTCATATAGTCGGCAAACATGGAGCACGAGAATGCCGAGTAGGCCGCCACCGATGGCAGACTGGTGACGATAACACCACAGAGATGACGTGGATACCAGCTGGACAGTGTGTTGACCAGTGCGATCGGCCGCGACAGACAAACGTTAAAGATCATCGGCAGCAGGATCGCAAACTCAATGACGACTCCGACGACGCAGACGACCACCCACGTGGTGTGGACGCTGAAGTTGACAAAGCAGCACAGGACCACCATCAAAAAGAAGAAGCACGACACGATCACATCGGCCAGACCACTGTAGCGTGGCAGGGCCAGGGTCAGGTGAGTCACGTCCGACGACTCCGAGCTTGTGTAGTTCTTGCGGTACTCCGCCTCGAGGTTGCTCTTGGTGAACGTCAGCGTGCACTGGTTGATCTTGGGGTTGTACAGGTAGTCATGTGCGAGAGACTCATCGTTGATACACTCCAGTAACTGACGGTCAAAATCATCGTGAGCTGTTGCCGTTCTCTGTGCCATGCTCCCACTCGCTCCCGACAACTCACCTGCAATCCAATGCACAGCTTATCACAACAGAAACCAAAACTGCCAAAATGGCAAAATGATGAATTCGTCAATGAAAACAAAATAAAAATAAAAGTAATCAAAACTGAAATAAAACTAAACTTGAAGAGTAAAAAAACGATTGGAAATTAAAACAATTTGCAAAGAAAACGTCACAGATGTTGTACAATGAGAGAGTAATGAGAATACAGCTGATCTGATGATGTTTAGTCAGATCATCAAACATCATGTCAGCTAGCGTCTTTGATATTCTTTGGTCTGCTACTGAGTTCTAAAAGGCTGGTAAAGCTGGTTATCCACCGAGCCTACTGTAAGGAGTCATTCTTGGTCAACTTTGAGCCCCAGTGTCACAGATGTACACTGAAAGTCTGTTCAGTATCAAAAGGGGTGTCAGTTTACGTCCCGGCTTTCACATTGGTACTCATTGCACCTACTGACGAAGGAATGGCCAGGCTGAGTTGAGCTGAGTGGCTGGCTGGTCACATATTAAGATAGCTTATCCATCTGCCCAAGTACCAACCAGGCCCAGGCCCAACGTTGGCTAACTTTGTTGATGTGACTAACGTCGTTATGAACTAAGCCAGACCGCCTTCATAAATGTATATATGTAGAAAATATCCAAAAAAATAAAACTAATACTAATCATTCAGCTTCATAACTGGACGTTGAGACATACCATTAATCTCCTCATTGGATGTCATCATATGCTCGCGTTTGCCCAACAACTGAGCTGCTGATAAGCCCTTGTTCCCAGCCTACAGACAACGTTCACGAATAACATTGGTTATTATACAGAGATTAACAACCATAACAGTGACTCCGTGACACAAAGAACTGGGTACAGACTGCAGCATGCTGTGATCAAACACGAATCAAATACTATGACATCCGCACATGCAACTTTACAGTCATTAATTCCAAACAATCTGGGTACCTGACGCCTTTTTTAAGAAAGTAATATTCATTTCATACAGAATCATTATCAGCGTGGACAAATGGGTAAGTAATAAAACTTGAAAGCCTCTACGTCCCGCAAACCTGTTGGGGTCCACACCAAATACAGGTAAATACAACATAAGTGCCATTGCAGAACAGCATTAGCAATTTTTTTAGCATACCTCCTTCATGACGGTTCCATCAACGACAGCATTCTCCACCTTGACAGTGACGTGAGGTGCAGTATCGGCATCGCCCCCCTCGGGTGGCAACGCGTCTGAAGGTTCCTCCGGCTCAAACAGTCGACGGATGATGAACCACGTCTTGACCCGAGGAGTCGCCACTGCAGCAACACAAACCGATAAATCATCATTCGCAGTCAAAAAAAGTCTGCACACGCAGGCAACAAAAAGGGGTACCCGCTAAAAAGTGGTTATTTTACCGTTGATGGTTCATCCAGTGTGCAAACGTTTGCGGATAAAAATAGACTTGCTACTTGCGGTTACAAAAACTGTCAACAGGATTTCAAGGGGTAGCAACATTGATACCTTAAACCCTCAAAATGGGGAATTTCACTGATCTTTTGCAATTTTCAACTGCTGCACACAGTTTAAGAGTGAATTGCAACGAAACAGCTGGAGATAGACCAAGACAACCTGCGAACAGGATTTGCTATAGGCTGTCACGCATCTTGTGAGCATTAGCCAAAATCACTTGCTTATAGTAACGTGTCGTTGTGGACGTGGCTTTTGGATGTCCTTGGCTTTGGCCTTGAGTTTTTGGCCTTGGCCTTGGTCCCAAGTTTTTGGCCTTGAACACAAAATCCTTGATAACATCGCTGAACAGGCCTACAACAGAGAAGCAACTGACCAGCTCTTTTTTCCACGACTGTGACGACATACTGTCCCGTTGCTCTGTCATATTGTTCAATCAGCTCTTTGTGCTTCCGGATGTCTGCAACAAACAACACACGTTACAAAGTGTCTGCAATGTTAACTGAATTCAATTCAACAAAGAAACAGAGTGAGTAGTAGATAAAAATACGCTTTTTCCGCTTTCGCTGGTTATATAATTAGGATAGTATACAGTGTTGATGCATTGATGAAACTGATACAACTAATGACATTGTCACGTTCAGTTTATCAAATAATATTTAACAATAGCAGAGCTGGGTATAATTTGCCAACTTTTATCGACCAAACACAATTCTCAAAACGGAAACAGTTATCTACGCAGAAGCAAAAAAAACAATTAAGTAACCAAACTGTCCAGTAAATAGGTCAAACTGTAGAGTGCCATAATAGTCTAAAACCAAATGTTCATCAACATATAGTACCTGGTATTCAAACTTAAAGTGAATCAGCACCTTATTTTAGTCTCCCATCAAAATATTAAGCAGTATTTGCACGTCAGACACAAATATTTCAGTTATCCACAATAAATTACTTCGAATCTTTTCGGCCAGCTCAATGCCCTGCATTTTATTAATTGTAACACTGTCTTTAGTAGCAAATTAAGACCAAAATTTATGTGCTGGTAACTGCAGTAAATTCTGTGTCGCCACTGCTTGGCTAGAAAGAAAAAACGAAAATAAAAAATACAAATCACTGGTAAATTACGACAACTACACGGTGTTTCATAAAAAGGACCCCTTTTTGTTTTTTTTCATAATCTACTCAAATTATGAACAATTTACATTAAATTTTTACTAGCTGTAGCTGAAGAAATACTAATTCGAAATATGTCAGTTGATTAAATATTTTTTGCTAGTCGTAATGTAACGCTGACGACATAATGGGTCACAGGTACAAACTTAGTATCAACAGGTGCTGTCAGTTGCTACCCTGCTTCGATGGTGAACTTAATTGGTTCGCTAATGAAAAATGCTTATCGTGTCAGCACTGAGCAACATGGAAACATGAAATTGGGCGTCTTGTGATCCAAAAACTCAACATCTTGCAAGCTCAGTGTGATAGTTCACTGTCTTGCTCAAACATGTGAAAGACCAACTACCCCGACAGACACGTAAATTCGATCGCTTTGCACGTTTTTGTAGCTGCAACTGTAAAACTTAAAATATTTGACACCAACGAACCAGATTAATCACCACTGAAGCAGGGTAGCAACTGGCAGCACCAATTGGGATTAGCCTGTTTGTACCCGTGACACATTATAATGTCAGCATAATATCACGACTAGTAAAGAATATTTAATCAACTGCCATGTTTTGTTTAAACGTTTCGAATTAGTATTTATTCAGCTACAACTGGTAAAAATTTCATGCAAATTGATCACCATTTGAGTGAATTATGAAAAAAACAAAAATGGGTCCTTTTTATGAAACACCGTGTATATATGGCGCCAGGCACAACAGCGGTGTCAGGCTATCTAGTTTACACCGGATTCGCGCAGAGCCGGCCGCTAAAGCAATCTGTGCATTTGAGATAAAAAAGAGACCAACTGTCATGTTCGTGGTCAGCTAGATGAGACGGCAGAGAGCCTATCTCATACATAAGGTGGCCGGATATGACCTCTCAAACATTAGATCCCAGGTTCCATCGGCCGGCCGCGTCCGGTTCAATAAAAAGGCAAAGGCTCGGCATACAATAACCGGATCTAGGCATTCCTTCCACCAGACTCCAGAGAGAAACTAATTCCAGCTCTTTTAAACTTCCCGGAATCGCATAACATCACCATATTTAGTTGAGCCTCTGGTTGAGGTCACTAGGCTGACTTGCGACGGAGCCAGGCGGCGTTTGACATTCATTACCGGTAAGTCAGCTGAGAGCCAGCGCTCTGCTGCAGCCAATTACACCATCTGAAATAACTACCGTGCATCATAAATCCCGTTCCCGATAGGATAGCCTCGCGACAGCTGCGTCGTTCCATACTTCAACTAAATGAATCTGCCACTGACCAAAGTTTTATCGTTTCCCATCTTACAACGGCATTTGACCATATGGGCAGCGACTCCTGCCGGCCGCGTGGCAATATTAGCGAATAAACATTCGTCACACTTGCAGCAGGTTCTTTTTCGGAATTCTGAACCTGCTTTCAGACGTGTTCCTGCATTTTATCACACGCAGCTGAAAAAATCACGGTAAAAACTACGAACAAATCTCAGCCTATCTGCAGCTACGCAGCAAGAAAAATGCGCGGCGTTTGCCTCGCAATGCAATAAAAAATAACGTAAGCATGTTTTCTGCATCTAAGCAGCACGATATTATGTCCAATATGTCCAATATATTTTCATCTTCACTGCAGCTTTCGTATCGTCATAAAACACGACGTGTGTAAGTGCCTAGTATCAGCCCTGGTGCGGGCGGCGGAATGGAACGGCCGGTCGGGTGATGCCGTCTTCCCGGCAATTTCTTCACTCGTCGCCCGTCGCACTCAAATGCTGCACACGTACACGCATGTACAGTATTTATTATTTATCGCCAGTAGTCCCAACACGGCTGACGAGCATATAGTGTGAGTGCAATAGAGAGCCCTGTGTTGAGCTAAAAATAGCCGGAGTAGCAGCAGCGGCAGTAGCGACGAGGGAACGGAGGGACGATCGATAGCACGGGGTCGTCACTGCCCCAGCACAAGCTAACGACGACGCAAGACGTCCTTGACTTATTGATTCCATGCTTACGACGGGCACCAGCTGTACCGTCAGACACTCGGTGGCAGGGCTAGGATCTGGTTAATTCCCTTCGTCTCGAAGACTACGTCTGCAGAAAGGTTGATACACCCGGGCATGTACCCAAAAAATCCGGGTGGATTTTGAAAGGAAGGACACCAACGCAAACACCCACCCCAAACTTAATCCAATTTAAGTTTCTTGCTCCATTATTATTCTATCATGTGGCTAAGTTTTTAAAACATTTAGGCTGAACATAGAAATTTGCAGATATGGGCATACTGTATGCTGCGGGAGCAAACAGAATCTCGAATGAGTCGACCAACTAAAAACTGATAGAAATCCCCCAAACCATAAAGACTGGCCTTTCCACAAGGGTTAACCTACAAACGGAAAAAAATCCAAACAACCCGAAGCCCAATGAAACCCCCCCAAAAGACCACCAGGTTGGACTTCTTAAAAGTCCGTTTTTTTGCAATCCTGGTTTGCAATCCACCCGACACGTCTGTAGGATAGCCTATGCTCTCTGTGGGAAAGCAGTCTCAAAGCTACGGAGCATCATCTGCCATATGGGATCGCACAGTGTCACCTACCACCTGACCGACACAGGTAAACGCGCCCTACCTCAACCCCTGCAGTCAGACAAGCGATTTAAATATCCCGGAGAAATGGAAGACTGAGTTTACCTTGGCGGTTGTTGTATACCGAAATGGTTTACCTGTCCTCAGACAGTTACCCATCAAAGTAGTACATGTAGTAAGCGCTTAATAAGCGACCCGACCCGACCGAGAGTCGAACCCATGACCTCACGATCACAAGTCCAACGTCCTAACCGTTACACTACCAAGTCACACACTGTTACTGTGC
>Ga0209454_1001401_pt1 | contig 14983 bp, 6 predicted proteins | sample WorMetHERISLAND1_2_FD_187400 | JGI IMG/M metagenome (GOLD analysis project Ga0209454, IMG submission 187400) | Marine gutless worms symbiont microbial communities from Max Planck institute for Marine Microbiology, Germany - Olavius geniculatus... | ecosystem: Host-associated > Annelida >...
TCTGTGATTTCCCAAGGTAAGACAGTTGCACTAAATAGATGAGGTGGGAAATGAAACCACCATTCGATGACATATAGTCTCATTAATAAGTGTGCCAAAAATTATTATAATCGGACATTCATTGTTCCAGTTATTGCAAAAAATGTAGTCACATGCTTTTTTTTGAGACACAGTGTAGTTTACTATTCAGTTAGCTGATGGCCAGTCAAGGTTTTGTTCAAAAATGCGCACAAATTTAACTAGTGAATTAAAACTAACAGACGATTTACTAACTGAGTAGTTAACTAAAAGAACCAGAAACTGGACCTAACATTGCAAGCTGTACAAATTACTTGCTTGCTTACTTATTTAATTACATACTGGTGCTCAACTACACGTGATGTTTATAGTGCCATGCAAAATAACTCCTATAAAATATAATTACAAATAAAACAATCAAATCAAAACATATTTAAATAGTGCCACATGGTGCAAATGAATCAGAGATGTATGTACGCATGATGTGTACAAAAAGCCACCTAATTTTTCAGTTTAATTAGTTTATGCTAACATCTAAAACTTTAAAAAACAAAAGAAACAAAATTTTCTAAAGCTGATACTGTGCACATTACAATATTCTTAAATGAACAAATACTAATAATTACGTTTTTCAGAGTAATATATCAACCAATCAAAGGCAAAGAATTTCTACATCTGATCACAGTTAGACCTACACTTCATTTCTAAATGCAACAATAAAAGAATTAACAAAAAATGGTCTGCAATTATCAAAATTATGGTAAAATATAGGCAGCATCCTTTCCTACATGACCAACAGTGTGCAATGGTGAAAGACTCCGATGTAAAAACTTGTAAGATGTATCAGTGAATGTGAACAACTTACAGCAGATTGCTGTAACATTATCACATATCACAAGCATCTGTAGAACTAAAAAGTGACCTACCATTTTGTTTTAAACTGTGACCTCCAGAGAAAACATTGAAGTAGAAGTCCATTTGATACGACTCCCCACCCAAGTCAATGATGTCTCGTACACCAGCTGCAAAATCAGCAGCATTAAGTCCGTGGCCCGCTGAACCATGCTGTCGAACAATGTATTTGTAAATGAGCTCACCGACCTCAGGAACATCATCAAAGAGTCTCTGCAACAGCCACAACCAACAGACAGTGAATAAATCTTTGGCTGCACGAACCAGTACACTTCTTCAAAGTTGTTCAGTTCAGTTCTGCACCATTTCCGTTAGGTTCTGATATGCACACACAGTACACACTGTCTCTTCATCGCTATCAATCGACCAATAAATCAATTAAACAAAATCATTTTCAGACACTACATAGGTCCCGTTTTTCCACGAACGTTTGATGGCCGATCAAATTGATCTCTGATCAGCTTTGGGACTTGATTGGAGGTCATTTCAATAACCATTTTTCCATCGCCAATTAGCGACTAATCGTCTATCAAATCTCCCATCAAGTTGATGGCCAAATATTGGCCGATCAAGTCAGATAATTGATGATTAAACATGGCGATCTGCAGTTCATTGCTTATTCGCACCAGAAACATCGCTTCACTTCACCAGTCAAAATGGCAGTTCACACATTAAAATGAAGTTCCAGCCTCCAAGCATGGCAGTGAATCACTAATGATCAATTTGTACCATGTATAGTGTGTTGTGAAGAAATAAAATGGACAGATGCTCCCGTATTGATTTACAATAGAATGAATTTTTGACAGCAGATGATATGGATGATATCGTTGATATTATTACTATGACGACGTTTACTAGCTATGGCATCCACTCGGAGTGCACTGCTGGGTAAATCGAGGTCACTGTCAGCCAATCAGATTGGCATAAAGTAGGCTCAGTTGATGGTGAATCAACAAATCATGGATCGTGTAACTGAAGATCAAAAAAGTATGAAAAAATGCAACACAGTTGATCAACAATCAATTCAGAACATCACGTCGATCAGAGATCACTAAATCGGAGATCAAATATGATTTGATTGGGGATAGAAAAACCGGACCTTAGCAAAGCAAGTGTCAAGCATCTGCAAAAAAGAGAACAAGTACAAAATGGCTAACAGTCTTTGTATCAACTACTTAGTTACAGCTATATGACTTGACAAAAAATAAATTTTAAGCAGACAACAAAATTTTTCTTCATTAAAAATACAACAAAAGTTTGACGTAAGATTATTCCAAACCATCTGTCATACCTGTAATGTTAATATTTTTGTATACAGAAAAACAAACAAAATCGTCATCAAACATAACAATGAATGGTCAGCACACTATACCAAACTGAATCACAAGTTAACAAATGCAAAATGGAAAAACTGTGGAGAATATGAGTAGCTTACTGTGAAGTCATCTCGTGTCATTACTTTGGGTCGACCACCCGATCGTGCAGCCTGCAAATAACAATCAACAGTCAACACAGTACACACTTGAAACTATAACAAAACAATCATAAAAATAGTCCTTGGACGGAACAAAAATTTGATTAATATTGCACAAGACAAGTGCGAACAAAACTCAACACAAAGTGCAAACTATACAATAAAAGCAGCTATCATCAGCACTGACAATTTTCCCATAAATCTTATAGCATTTCAATTTAATTCAAATTTAGTAAATAGCTGGCATTAAAAAATACACTTATAAATCATCACTCTAAACAGCTCCCTAAATACTGTTAATTAAGGTAGTCAACATTTAGCTCAATACTCTTTCTCTTTATTTCTCATTTGAGTCAAACACTCCACTGCTTAAAAAGAAGAAAAATGTAACAATATCAGCACTAATATGTAGGCATTGGGCATCTCAGGAACTCCGAGATGCCTGGAGGCCGCACCTAGAAATAAATTGGAATAGACTTAGCCGCCGAGCATTGCAGTATAAAAGAGCTGTGGCGGTCCTAGATACCGGTTGTTGGCAGACGTTTGCGATTGTCAGCGGACCGACCGGATAAGTAGAGCTCGTTGCGTAGTCGCCACAGCTCTTTTAGGAGTTATGATAGACTAAATGCTGGATTTGTATGTATCGTGTTTTTGAACAAGTTTGGCATGAATTGATATAATGTGAGAAAATGAAACAAGAATTAAATGTTTCCAAATTGACTCTATTATCACTTCAAAATCATAGACTTTCTGGGATGAACTAGCAAAATGTCAACAGGTCTCCAGTTCATCCCAGAGTCAGAATAAAATAATAATAACGAAACATTACTAATAGAGAGAATAACCAGAATAGTATAGCAACCAGAAGAGATGAGATTAGCGCTAAAATAGCACAGCGATAAGGAAATGGATCGGGGAAGCTGGCTGAGAACTTGAGAAGTTCGAAGAAAAGAGAGTGATATCAATTTAATAGTTCACAATTCTAGTAGGTCATCTCGTAAGTTATAAATACAGGAACCAAAAGCCCTAACCGATAACATATTTTGCATTCAAATCACCAACGTGAGATATTTGTCCATGCCTGTAGCATTGTGGCTCTTCATATTACCACACTTTTGCAGAGAGATTAAAGTACCAACTGAAATGCTAGCGATGCTCGCAAAAACAATAAACTTTGTCAAAACTATAAACTTTGTAACGTAACTGAAACGCATACATTTGCAATGAAAACTGCATTGATTGCCTCAGTGCTCCGTCGTCGACCAGGTCGGCCATCAGTACCATCAGCTTTTGACGATTCACCACCCATTGCCCGTCATCTCTAAAATACACAGAATATGAAATATATCTCGTACAAAACATTATAATTTACGACCAAACAAACACAACTCATTTATCGCTCACTGTCAGCTGATTATCAACATAAACAACTCGCATTGTGTACAATTATGCTCGCAATTATTGTCTTTATAAATCATTTACATCATGAGTATTGGAGTTTTCCACATATATTTCCGTTATTGGATTGGTATTGAAAAGTTAAACGTTCACAAAGAAAACTTTAGACTAAATATTTACGTAAACATCATACCATAGATCAGGCATGAAAGTACCATAGGGCTGTTAAGTGGACATTGGCTCTAGTGATGGGCGATACTCGAAATTTCACCAGTGCGATACGATTACAAGCACATGCACATGCATCATACGTAAACATAATATGAGTTAAACGATTAGTAACTTACAAGTATTGCATATTGCATAGCGTATGCTAACGTGTCCAGTTTATTCCAGTTCACTTCGCGTTAACAAGACAAAAACTGGACTAAAAATAAAAACTCATCGACCTGCCTGCATGCTAAGTTGCAGACGAAGGTTGCGCGCCAAGATCTGTATGACACCTATTGTCAGTGTATTGGTGGCTTATATTGTACGGTTTACCGTTCGGTTTGGTGAGATCGATCATCGATTTTTCGCTCGGTTGCGTGCGCGCCGATCCAAGCTGCGAAGCCGGCGAGTGGCGCGCCTGTTTGCTCCGTGGGCCGCCAGCTGCATGGCTGTAGATCTCGGCATTAGCATCAGAACTTAAGGTCTTTTCACACAACAACTGCTATGCCAATCGCGCGGTATTGTGGCTAAACGGTACGTCGTTAGGGGGTCGGCGATGGTGCCTTTGAGGGCGATGACGACTTCCTATAGGCTGTCAATACTGACGTACTATGTCTTTATTTGTCTTTGGCCGAAATTTTTAATGCAAAGTTTCTGCTTGCTGCCATCACCCATGATGAGCGCCAAACTACCGTATCGTATTTTAGGGTTGACTGTAGCGTTCGATATATCAGCGTCAACATAGCGTGCATGGGACTGCAGTCACTCGACTGGGAAATCGCCTTCTTTTTTCGACCGGAAGTTAAACACGTCGCTAGCCTTCGGATATGGGCGGTACGGTCGGTCTACCCTAGCGGCCGCTGGGTTTTTAATAATTGGCCGACCGTAAAGTTTGTTGTGTCCGTCTCGCTGTCGTTTGTCTTCTGTCGAAAATCGATAGATAAATCGATCTTAAAATTTGTCGAATATTCAGCAATCGTTTGGTCCTTTTTTTCCAGTCGATGCATATCGCACGGCAGCAGCGCAACAGATCGCCACAGATCGAAGTTGAGAAGGCGCCTTGAGCCGTTCGGCTGTCGTCATGTGAACGGCCACTGTATGCGCGGCCTGCGGCCTGCTGGTCACCTAGATAGATAGGCAGAGCCCCTGAGCTCGGGCGAGCGATCGGTCGGGCTTGGCGACGTACGGCCGCACGCGGCGACGCCGACGCTAAACGCCGTCGATTCACAACGCCGCGCCTGATAGATCTGCTCCACTCAGCGCAGCACTGAAACGGCAATTGCTCGGCGTCACATCTCCGTCACATCTCTCTAGTCGATTTGAAAGAGACAGCAACGAGTCACGAACGAACGACAATGCTGGTGTCAACGTTCGCGCCGCTGTTACTCGCAGGTGAGGCAGACTAGCAGCTAGTGCTTTATTATAGGAAGGCTGACTGATCTTTCAATGCCGTTTATTACGCCGTTGCACCTGCTCTCGGTCGCTGCGAGCAGGTGCTGCTTGGAATTGCCTGTTATAAAGTCACAAATTTTAAAAAAAATATTGAATACTTCAAGAGCCCGTTTTTGAATTTTTTTTCTTTGACATTTTATGGCAATTTTGATTCTTGTCTTTTTATTTTAATTTAGTCATAACTTTAGAAAAATGTCAGTCGAATCAATTAGCAGAGTGCCACGACTCCTAGTGCGATACATAATAATAGATAATCATCTACCCAGTCTATAATCTTAACGTAAGGCGGCTGCCGGATGCAGAATAAATATTAAAAATTAATGACAAAAACTGTCTCATTTAAATTAAACTACTGTGCAACAGGACGTTCATGACACGTTAAGTCGGTCCGCGACTAAACATTTGATCACGTGCTTAGGTATGTCATTATATTATAATATACACTATAGCCTGCCTACTCGATTGAGTATTTTTGTCGGCGTTGTACGACAAGTAATCTGAGAAAAGCTCACATGACGCGCGATAGCGTCGGTGCTACCGATAGGGCGGTAGGCGTGGTGTAGTGGTAACGCGTCTGATCCGATCAGCGAAGTTACTGTATGCCGGGGCTGGTTAATACTGCGATGGGTGACTGCCTGTGGGCAGGTAAACCATCTCGGGATGTAACCAACCGCCTAGGTCAACTCAGCCTTCCATCCCTCCGGGGTAGGTAAATCGAGTACCGGCCTATCTGGCTGGGGTTAAGGCGGGGCGCGTGCACCTCTGTCGAGTGGCAGTTAACACTGTGTGATCCCATATGACAAGTGACGCTCCGTAGCTCTGAGATGGGTTCGCTCATTAGGAGCTATATGCGACCTTTAACCTTTCTTTTCTTTTACCACATTAGGTTAAGCGTACAGCGTGCAATAAAATAACAATGCGTTTTGAAAGGGTACCCAAATTTTGACGGCTCCGTACGCCGTACGGTGGACATCTTGAACCTAAGAGGTCAAAACTCAGACGGTTGAAATCCACGTTTATGCTGCAAATTTTATGTGGAGGTTGTCTTGGTCTATTTTCAATAATTTCGGCACAGTTTACTGTTAAAGTATGCGTCGTAGCATGAAATGGCGCAAAATGACTAAACCCGCTTTCTGGATTTCAAGGTCGTTTATGGTCATCAATGTACACTGTGTCTCAAAAAACATCCCCGACATTTTCGACTGTAACTTAAAAACCAATTATCAGCTTTTGATAATTTTTGGTACGAATATTCCTGCCATCAAACGACCGTTCACTTTCCCATCTCATCCAATGTATGCTTCTGCACTACCTAGGGAAATCAGATCAAGAGAAATATCACTTTTTTATCCAATGCAATATGATTGCTTAATTAAAGTAACACGTAAAAACACATTTTGTTCACATTTCTGACACTTTGGCTGACATTTCATTCAGTTGTCTATTTTTCAGCTGCCTGCAGTAAAATTGATTGAAGTGTTGGCCCACTGTGTGAACACAGGCAAGGAGACGCTTTCTCCATTCATTGACAGCACGTATCGATAATGTTCTGCTCCGGACTAATCCAGGCTGTAGTCGCTTCTTGACTTCACAAACATTCCTAAATTTCATCTGGTAGACACACTGCTGCATGACCGTCAAACCTTGTAATGGACCTGCTGTTGGGGCCCATAGATTAGAATAGATAACATTTATTGACGTTTTCTTATTCACTTTAACATGTATTATGATTGGTCTGATTTACTCAGGTAGTGCAAAAGCAGACGTTGGGTGAGGTGAAAACTAAAACACTTATTAATAGCCAGTGGTGTCAGAAATATTTCTGCCAAAAATTATTAAAATGTTCTAATCTTTCTTCAAGTTACTATCGATAATGACGGAGATGTTTTTTTCAGGTTTTCTGTTTATTTTAACAGATATTTTGCTTGATCTGATTTCCCTAGGTAGTGCAAGAGCATACATTGGGTGAGGTGGAAAACTAAACGGTCGTTTGATGGTAAGTTGTGTCAGGAATATTCGTGCCAAAAATTGTCAAAATCTGAAAATTGGTTTTCAAGTTACAGTTGATAATGTCGGAGATTTTTTGAGACACAGTGTAGATACCCCCGGAAAACTCGTCAGTACAATTTGCTATGATATGCAGCAAGCCTATGCATGTCTGCGATTGTTTTTACAGTAAATTATAGTGATAGTAGCAAAAAATTGCGAATTTTGAAAGGGTACTTAAATTTGAGGTTTTCGTGCGGAGGACTTCTTGAACCTAAGGATGTCAAAACTTACTGTTAAAAGCATTTCGTTTTTGGCTAAGAAGTATCGATCCACTAAGAATGGAGAGCGCGTATACGTGTGCAGTGCCGAGTGCCGACTATGGAAGCGTTGGTGGAATGCGAAATGGGTGCCATCTACAATGGCATGTCAGTCAGTGTTCAGACCGGACTTAAATTACTCGCGCCATTGCCGCATCAGGCGTTAATGAAGCTTAACCCTTGTACGCGCAGTTGCAGTTAAGTTTCCGTTCCTTAAACCGACTTTGACGCGCTATACAGTTGTGCTGTATACGAGTATCCCGTCTATGGCGCGATTTGTTTGTCTGTCGTGGGTCACCGATGTATTGTGGCTCAACGGTGCGAGATAGGACGTAGGTTCAGGTTGCTGTTGGTCACTAATAGGAACTCACATATTGGCTTTTAAGTGACATGAAAATCATTGACCTTGGATGACCTTGAATGTTAGTACTGCAACAAAAACTGTATACATGTATATGCTGTAGCGCATCTTACAAAGCGACAGCTGGGGCTTTCTTGTTACAGTATTCTTCGGCGTCAACTTTGAGCGTATATATTCGTTTAGTTGCAGAAAATGTTCACTCTGCACAGTCTGCAGCAATGAAATGTTCTGTGTAATGTTTCCGTACCGGCTTGTGATGCTTTGTTCGGCTTTGATTGTTTCTGGTCTTATAAAGGGTTAACGAGACGACGTTAACGTGGAAATACATACGCTCGGAATGAATAAGCGGGAGTGACCAGGTAGCAAACAATTATAATTCAGAAGTGCTAATTTCGCACAGATCTCGTTACGAATACAATAGGCTAATAACTAAAGTGTTTGTAATTGCGTGCGACTCTGGCAGCTATGTCATGCACATTGATACTTCTTGATCGCTTAGTGATAATTTTTTTTTCAAAAAGAACTTAAATTTGTGTCATTTATTCAACGCACTCATTCTCGCTGTATAATATCCCGTAACGAGACAATTGTCTGTCAGATGTTCATGGGCTACGTAGCTAGGGTGCCTTTTTAGACTTACTAACTAGTAAAGTTGAATTTATTTGACCTTGTCTGCGTTGTTCAAAATCGTTCCCATGCACCGCATTTGACGAGACGACAGCGAAATATGGTTTGCATGCGTGAGATTTATCCACACACTATCCATCTACTCGGTAATCGCCGACGAACGTTAATTTGACGTCACCTCCATTACACGCTTTCAGCTGAACGGCGAAACTGTAATGCGGACTACTGCGCGATGGGTGATGTAATGTAATGACTGCTGTCGAATTTGGGATGATTGGCAGGCAGAGTGATGAGCTTAGCTGATGTATGTCCTATACAGTACACACGGTCTATGGTCTCGTCCCACGACTTGTCAACCGCAGTGCGACCGTACTGTAACGCATTCCCTGGAACGGCACATTTTGCTGCTAAGGCATCGTAACGGTATGTGTGTCGGACTTACGATGATTATGTCGTGGATTCGACTCCCGTTAGTACTTGGATGAGTGACAGTCTTCGGACAGGTCTTCGGACAGGTCTTCGGACAGGTACGTTGTATTAGTACCAACCGCCAAAGTCAACTCAGCCTTCCATCCCTTCGGGGTAGATAAATCGAATATCGGCCTGTCTGGAGGTGGGACAGATTCACCTGTGTCGGGTGGCAGGTAACTCTGAGTGAGTCCATATGGCAGATGACGCTCCGTAGATCTGAGATGGGTTTCCTGTGAAAAGCTATAAACTTTAATCGTGCTCTCCTTTCTTAACTCAACGCAGCTGAGATCTGGAGATGAGGATAGGCCTATACGTGACGCTGGTGTATAAAGTTACTGGATGGTTTCCGTAGGCCCCTGTGTCGTGGACGCTAGAAGTAAGCCAATCGACAAAAACCGTATGAACACTTTCCCATACTTAACTCGTACTTTTTAATGCTGTAGAGTACATGTACAAGTTTTGGAGAAAAGGAATGCACTAGATGTAGCGCCATGAATAATTATAATCCATGGCAAGCAACGAGTCATGCATAAAGTCTGAGTTTGTCGTTATTACGCGCGAAAGCAGCTACTGCTTTCAGCGCGTCTTAGCCATCGCAATTCTGTCTGTCTGTCTGTCTGTCACACGGGTGGATCAGTCAAAAACGGTGCAAGCTAAGATCACCAAATCTTTACCGTCGGCTGCCTGGAATACTTTAGTTTCAGAAACCGTAAAGGTTTTCTACAAATTCGAAGGAGATCACCCCAAACGAGAACGCTAAATGAGAGGGGGTAAGAAAAATGTGCGATTTTTGGCCAATAAGTCGCTGTATCTCGGTAACGGTGCGAGAGAGGGCCTAAGTTACTATTAATGACCAACAAGAAGTCGTACACTACGGGCTAGGGGGCGAATGCCCAGTGTGGCTGATTGGGGCTGTGGTATATCTGCTAGCTGCAAACAGCGGTCCAGTTGTTCGCTGACACGGACAATGGATGGCCGCGTAGTGCGCTGCGGTATCATTAGCCCATGCCAATCAGCTGCCACTTAATTCCTAGATTGTAAAGGGCTTCTGGTCGCCAGTCTGACTCATGTAGGCCTAAGAAGCGCTATAGCAAGTATCGGACCTTTATCTTTTGAATCTTTTCACCTTTATCGCCTTCCTGCTATAGCGCTCGTTGCGTTTTTGCAAGCCTCTTTTGTGCTAGGTTTGAAATCGCACCCACACATCATAGGAAAATGGCAAACATCTCGTTAACAATCGGCGGCGAGCGGTTTGCTTGTCAGGCTCAGGCGGCGAGTTAATAGCAAAACAATCTGTTTGAATGTTCTGTCGGTGCATATACAGCGGAGCACTGAACGATGTACAAAACAGCATAACTGTCTGTGCATTGATGGACCGTGTAGTGATGATGCCTTCGGGACATGTTCTATACGGCCGCGCGGCTGGCTCAACGTGGACCGCTTTGGCCATAATACACAACGGATGAACAGAAATTCAGTAAAAGTTTATCTTTTGCCTTCGTTCTTGCCCAAATGCCAAGTTGCCAACGGTCATTAATTATTAACCACCAACATTCGGTTATTGATCTCCATTATAGATGTGTCTATAGACAGTTAAAATCAAAAAGCGATATCGACCTATGTAGTGCGTCTAATAACTAGCCGGAGTAAGTAAATAGCCATGCGTATCGCTGTTGCATGTCCGGGGAATTGAGAACATGAGCACTATGACCGGGGGGTGTATGAATGAATGTCCGTCGGGGGCTAGACTGCAGATGATCATTCTCTGAGCACGGATGCTGCAGATTCGATCAATTTGCCAGACAGTCCATTCATCTATCTGCATGTGCGTGCAGCTGTTTAGTGTTTTCTCTCTCGAGATGTCACTAGTTTGGTAAAAGCACTGATAACCTATGCTTGTCCACGTTTGAAATATTGTTCCATCGCTTGGAACCCATCACTGATAAAAAGTTTTTAAAAGCACTGAGAAAATTCCACGACGGTTCACATTGCGTATGACCTGCCAAAGATCCAGTCTTAACAGTTTCATACGCTTTCGCTGCAACAGTTCTAATGACGCGCTAGAGCTAAAAGGCTGCTGTAGCGCCTAGGCGTCTATGGCACGGTTGTCGTCCGTCTCTCCTCTGTGGGTCACGGATCTATTGTGACTTAGCCTTGGGTCGCAGGAAATTTTTACACGAATAATTAGTTGTGTATCGAAACGCTTTGCGTACCAAATTTGAGCAAAGTAGTTTAAGGAAAACATTTTCAAATTCGAAGTGAAATGGAGGGAGTAGGAAAAATGTGCGTTTCAACGGAAAACTGGCCACATCTCAGAAACAGTGAGATATATTGCCAAGATTGTTATTATCACTAATAAGAAGTGGCATGAGCCTTTTTAATGAGATAAAAATCATCCACCTTGGATGAGCTTTAAGGTCAGTAGGCAGTACTGTATACTGCAACAGGAACTGTATATAGGTTGTAGCGCGTCTTCCCTAGCGACAGCTTTACTTTTTGTACTGCAAATTATATTTTTTCTCGTCACTGTTATATCGCGCTATCAGAAATCGTGACTATAGTAAATTCGATTTTGCTACAACTTTGTTGTGGCATGTTATTGCCTTCGGCGCTTTGCCACGTATTTTTATAATACCAGTCCGGCCGAAAGCAACAGGTGGTCATTAGTATTTTAGTAGGTTCCATTATGTTCGAATATGGCCGGCAGATGAAAGCGTTCGTGGCGTGATCTGTGTGCGGAATCCGCAGTTAGGAGACGTTGCAGACTCGCCGCTATAAGGCCTAATAAGGAATAACTGTGTTATGTTTGGAAAGATCTGGATTTTGTGTAGCCTATTGTGTCAACAAAGTGCTTTCTTGTTTCAGAAACGTTGATTCAGTATTTGGTCGTTGAGCTGCTATAGAAGTAGGCCACGTTGTGATGTAGCAGACGTTTAACATGCTGCGAATCTACAGTGTGTCCGGAAAAAAGTAACCCCCTGTACATCGTACAATAGAAATGTCAAATCTAAACGAATCTAAGTAAAATTTTGTACATTTAATTTCCAATAAATCGTTAACGCGACCGCCTAATTTTGTTAAAAAATATTATTTTTACCGGAGTTATTAATTGTTGAATATCGATAACAAAATATCTTTGTTGCCAATATCATGGCGTTACATAATTAAACTCCTCTCTTAATGTGCATTTGCGTAATTCTAACAAACAATATCTAATTCTGGCAAAATTCTGCATCAATAATGCATCATTTTTTGGCAATTAAATGTCAGCTAAATATGCCAAAGCAAACAATAGTTACAGCGGCTTTTGTGAGGTTACCCCAAAACACTTCAGTTTCAGGTCTTTGTGGATGACGTCAAACACAAAGACCTAAAATTAAAGTGTTCTGGGGTGACCTCACAAAAGCCACTGTAGATATTGTCTGCTTCGGCAAATTTAGCTGAAATTTTGCAGTTTGATTGCCAAGAGGGGATACATTATTGATGTAGAATTTTGCCAAAATCAGATGTTGTTGATGAAAGTTACGTGAATGTACAACAACAGAGGGATTTACTGTAAAACCATATTGGTAACGGAGATATTTTGGTACCGATATTCAACAATTAATAATTTCAGAAAGAAATAATATTTTTAACGATATTTAGTTATTGTTTTAGCAATTTATTAGAAATTAAGTGTACAAAATTTTATTTACATTTGTTCAGGTTTTACACTTCTATTGTACGATGTCTGGGGGGTTACTTTTTCCGGACACAGTGTATAGACGGATAGTGGCTTTGAACTAAAGTGATCGGTGACGAATGACTGAGTGTATCTACTGTAGTGCGGGTTGACTCAGTGTCGCAGTGGCTGCAGAGAGCCAGCCGTTCGTTCACGATGATCGCATGCGCTGGTCAATCAATATTGCTGCAGCATGGCGACTGCTTTGTTGCGCAGCGCTGCTAGGAGAAGCGCACACTGGAGACATGCTTCGGATGTGTGGCGAGGAGTCATCACGCTAAGCGGAATTTCCATCAACGCAACGCACGCAGCGAACGCAGCGCAACGGACGTAGCCCAACTGACGTAGAACTGCACGGGTACTCATCCGCTAATTTACCCGCACCCGAATTATTATCGTTAACGCTAACGCTAACCATGGCATAACCCTAAACCTAGCGGTTAATTTGGGTGCGGGTGAATTAACGGACAAGAACCGCTGCATGACGCAACGACCGTTTCTGTCCTTTCGTTTTGGCCGTTACGTCGGCTGCGTACCCTCTTGCGTTTATTTGCGTTGCGTACGTTTTAAATGCGTTGGATGGAACCCCCGCTTTTTCCAGGCTCCCTATACGCTGCACCGTACTTCCAGAAATGCATCTACGCGTTAGTTTGCCGCATTCAGTGGACTGAGCATTGTTGACGTGCTCCAGTTATGCTGTAGGGGTCCATGGCACGAGGTGTCGTCTGTCTGTCGTCCGTCTGTAACAAATGTATTGTGGCTAAACAATGAGAGATAGGGCCTAGGTTGCTATTGATCACTTATATTTCAGATGAGATAAAAATCATCGACCTTGGATGACCTTGAAGTTCCGTACTGCAACAGGATCTGTATAGGCTGTAGCGCGTCTTCCCTGGCGACAGCTGAGTTTTCTTTGTATCTATGCTATACATAAAGTAACTTGGCGTGTATGATTGTATTAGATTAGCTGCTGTTGTAAACTTGTAATCGATATAGCGATTGCTGATGTGTACACGACTTGCACAGTGCACGTACGCCCAACTCACTAATTACAGGCATTGCTCTGTAGGACATTAATGTCGCGTATATATTGCATGCATGTGATGTTTTCTCAATACTGCACCGGCCCGTGCATCCATTATATACTGTAATTAGTGTCGCAGTACGATGTGATCATCTCATGCATAAATGTATGAACGGCTGACCCGCATCGTCGGTCCGCTGTAGTTGATAGGGTCTGCCTAAACACAACAGATCACCACAGATCAGCCAAGATGGCACTAACTACTCTTAATACTAACCTTAACCCTAACCCTAACCAACTTTGCCATAACTCCAACCCTACTCCTAACCCTAACCTCGATTCTAACTAACCCTGTCATTTCAGCTGATTTGTGGTGATCTGTAGTAATTTGTGGTGATATGTGGTGATCTGTGGTGTTTAAGCAGACCGTAGTTTATTAAGTCGACAAATAAAACGACGCGTGTCAGCCTATCATGGCTCCCGGAAACGAGAGCATCACAAGCCCGGCTGTGATGCTCTCGTGATGCGGCTAGATACCGCACTGCTGGAGTGGATATGCGAGGACGCAGTCCGAGTTTTTACCACTCCAGACAGTGCGGTATAAGGCAATATGTTCCAGACCGTGATGACTCGTTATGATAACCTTTCTGTCTAGTTCTACTCGTCAGATAGTTGGTTGCAATATTTCGACTTGCGTCGGCGCGGAGATAATTATATTACTACTGTACTATAATAGCCAGTTATTATCAACAGCAATTTTATGCGCACGTACTGAACAGGACAACATGCCCTGCAGAGCGTTCTGTACACGCTAATTGTCGCGGGACGCTAATGCCAGTGTCACATTAAAATGTCTCCCCCATGAAAAAATTCGCCCGGAGAGAGATAATCACGGATTTGATACAGTGTTTGAATTGTGAAAAAATTAGCTGGGGGTTGAACTTTTCGATGATCAGAGCCCCACCAAAATTGTAATGTAAATCGTATGCATAGGCCTATAGTATATATC
>Ga0209454_1001402_pt1 | contig 14982 bp, 6 predicted proteins | sample WorMetHERISLAND1_2_FD_187400 | JGI IMG/M metagenome (GOLD analysis project Ga0209454, IMG submission 187400) | Marine gutless worms symbiont microbial communities from Max Planck institute for Marine Microbiology, Germany - Olavius geniculatus... | ecosystem: Host-associated > Annelida >...
CTGTTACTAACGTCCTACAAAACTTTCGTAACAATTGTTTTTTTTTACTTTTTTGTTTTTAAGTTAAAAGTTCTCTGTTTTTTATTCAAGGTTCCGTGTCACTTTCCAAATTTGCTTTAAACTTCTTAACGTAGACGAAAAAAACACAAAATCGCATAATAAATGCTATTGTTGTGTTCTGAATGATATACGTATGTTTCGCAGCGGAAATAAGTTCAAATAACAGCTAACGCGGTGCCTGCATGTACAAAAAATAAAGTAAAGTAAAACAAAGCAAAACTCGCATGCGATAAAAGAAAAAAAACATAACGAACGTTGAAAAAAACGAAACGTATGCGACAAGGTTGCGAGAAATTTGACCTGGCTAAAATGTGGCTTTCATGCATTACTGGACCTAAAACAGTTTTAGGTTTTCGTTTTGTTTTAGATCGTTTATGGTTTTAGCGCAGATGTAGGTTACTGCTTATTCGCGTGCGACTTAGTTTTAGTTTTGTTTCAGTTTTTTTCGCAAGTGTAGGCAATGTTTAAGCAGTGTTTTCTCGTTTGATGGTCTTTGATGGTCTGACATTGTAGTATAAGAATACCTCACCAGAGCACCTGCTTTTTACAGACGCCCGATGAATGGTTATTGTCATTTCGTCTCGAGTAATACTCTAACACAAGAATATATTCGTGTCTTTTAGTTTTTGTTTAGAATGATGCTATCACCATAGTTAAATAGAGTATTACAATTTGTTTAGTGTTAACGCATAAATTTTTTCCACTTTGGCAGTTGTGTTGCTATCGTGTGTATTCTTAAATTGCTGCCATTAGTTGATAGTTGACAGCAATTACGCGGCAGCTTTTCATTACTGTGAGGAGTTGGGCTGGCGGTCGGTCGATCAATCTATCATCCAGCTGATGTAGTCAGGACCCGAGATTACATCACTGGCAGCCAATACGATGAGGTAGCCCTACATGCAGACTCGTGACGAATCCGCTTACACTTCTCGGTTGCATGTAAGAAGGCTGCGCTATGTAACAGAAATGTGCACTTCCTGTTTCAATCTAGGAGAAAGCCTATTGCTGCGTTCGGCCAACACAAGGACATGTGTCGTCAGACTGACCTGCAGCAGCAAAACATCTGAGTAGCAATATACGGCCTTTTCAAACACAAATTTATTGGGCTACCACTCCCAGGACCTTAAACTGAAACACCACTCCCAAAACACCAGTCGGGCCTACCAGCGCAGCCGACCTGCGACGCAACGAGGCGTGCTAAACTTGACTGCGCTGGTAGGCCCGAGTGGTGTTTTGGGAGTGGTGTTTCAGTTTAAGGTCCTGGGAGTGGTAGTCCAATAAATTTAGGTTTGAAACGGCCGTATATTGCTACTCATCTGTCTCTGTAGCCGCATGGAACAACCTTCCAGCTCAAGGTAAACAGACATTGGCTTTGAACAGTTTAGGCAGCTGCTGAAGACATTTTTGTTTGGGTGTTGAGATCGCGGCGCATTGCGGCTAACTGTTAAACTGCGCTTGCTATGCAGTCTTACTTACTTACTTATTGTACCTTTGCCTCATTGATAAAGGTCACTGTTACTGTCACTGTTACTTACATAAAACATCGCAGATGCAGAGAATACTATTATTGCTGTTGACATAGTTGTAATCAACGTTCATCTACGTTTTCTTTTCATTTTTGTGACGTTTAGTCAAAATTTTCAATAGTATTTTGAAGCAATGGATTTATTTTTGTGCGAGTAAAAATGCCATGTTTTTAAAATTCAGTTTGCAAACGTTTTCTAAAACATGTTTTACTTTTTGACGCGCGTTTATAACACGATGTGTCTCAGTGGATGTCTATCTGTCCGTTTGTAACGGATGGATTGTGGCTAAAAGGTGCAAGATAGGACTTAGCTAAGTTGCTATTGATTACTAATAGGAAGTTGCATATTAACTTTCAAATGAAATGAAAATCATTGACCGAAGATGACCTTAAAGGTCAGTACTACAACAGGAACTGTACATAGGCTGTAGCACGTCTTCTCTAGCGACAGCTGGGCTTCTTGTATTACATGGTTGTTGGTGAAATTATCGACCGACTGCGGACGGCAATATCGGAGATCCGGCGGCGGCAGTCGGGTGACGACGACATAGGCCTAGTCGTCGAGCAGACGAGACACGACAATGACGTTACGTCAATCAGTCACGAGGCCACACACGACGCTTTTCACGCGTCGCCAGAGATAACATAGACACGAGCACCCAGCAGCTACGTATATACCACGGCTACGTTCCTAGCATTGACCCGAGCAATAAAAAGCCAGCAATCACTCTGACACCGCACGATAGCTCATCTTTTACTTTACAATAGCCGAGATAAGTAATTCTCAGGGCTTGAAGTTGAAAAATTGGGAAACAATTGCCGGTATAAGAACTATCAGAGCATCGGTTGCAGATTTAATATTGTGTATTTAGTGTTTCATTTTGTCATAACTCTCTCGGAAAAAGTGGTGATATGCTTTTCCAAACGGCCAAGAAAGTGCCGGTAGGCCTATGTCTTACTGGATCATACCTAGCATAGCATCCCACTTCGAGCATTAGTAGTCTCTAAAGCTATTCGCACATGCAAAATAGAATTAAACAGATATAAAACACTAAAACTACTCCGAAGTATTGAAATTTGTTTTAAGTTCAAATGCTAAAAAGTGTCACTTTTTGGCCCACCTGGTACAAACCACAGGCATGTTCTCTCACTCTACTATTCAGATTGTAGACCAACACTGTCCAAACGATTCACGAAGATAAAAAAATGCTTAACGAGCATCCGGTTAATATCAGCATTAATCAGCCTCAGGTGCCAGACAATGTCACTATTATTTATGGTTTTTGCGATGAACTGTCAATATCTTACGACGTTTTTATTACACACGAATGCAAGCGTCATCTTCTCGTACACAAAAGTAAGCAGTTTGTGTATCCGATAAATGAGAATTTTACACGTTTATTATGTTATCATAAAATAAATAAATTAGAATAAATAACACTGTCATGGAATACCAGTCGTCTGGTTATTTTTCGGTATATTTCAACGCACAGGATATTTATCCGGCAGCCGTCTTGGTCGGCCATAACTGATACGACCGACCACCCAAGGGTGTTCGTAGGTCGCGCCTAAGGCTGTCTCTGCGGCAGTACGACGGAGAGACGCTCTCACGGCAGCCGGCCAACTAGCAGCTAGGGCATCACGGGTAGCACCAGTCGACAAATTCAATGGTTGCTTCCAGTACACTCGAATTCATGGCCAATGTTACAGCCTTAATGCGGGTGTCCATATATCGTCACACAATTTTCTGATATATGCCAACCCTAACCCAAATTATAACCAGAATTCGACTTCGAATTATGCGCAACGCCAACGATAGCAACCGACGCTTCTGCCGTCGCCTATCGAATGCAATCGAATCTACGACTGTGTGTTTCGTTTTCGTTCAACCGGATAAATAGCTCACTGTCTATTTATTTGTTGGGCTATTTATCCGGCTGCCAGATATGTAGTCGCCGCGATATTCAATGTTAAAGTTCTGCTTTTAATTTCCTGAATCTTCTAGATGGGCGTGGTTTCCCGATAAAAAGTTTATCACAGATAGCCCTGCCCTGCACGTAAAGTTGGCATTTATCCGAGAATTTAGCTAAATTCCACTCTATACTTACCGGTTGCATGGGCGTCCTGGATGTAATAAATCCAGTGCAGTACGCTGACGACATCGTAAAAGATACCTTTCCATCGGATTTCTTGCATCGTCGTTCAATACTTATACCATTAACTGACTTCAAGACACCGACTGGGAAAGTCAGTTACGAAATTGCCTGTTTTCTATTCCTCATAAGCGTACAGGTTGTAGGCCTCTAGTTAGTTGGTGCTAACGGACGGCGATCTTCATCAGCGGCGGCGAATTACAGATTCTCAAACAGCAGCTGTCAGCTGGTCGGCCATGCGACGCCGACAAGCCATGACTGATGTTGCCGTCGAAAAGTAAGCCGTGTTTCTTCCCGGACGGATCGGATCGGCGCGAGGCGACTCGAGATCTGTAATGCAGCAACGAGTCCATCGGTTGGTGGACCCGTTGAGCCGTATCATGCAGCCACTGCTGTGCTGCAGACCACCGCGCCGTACGTCTGACATTCGCTGCGGCGGCTTCTTCTTTCTATCCCGGATAGCAGCTAAACGTCGGCCGCTTGCTGTACCGTGGTACGTTGTGGTAGGCTCTATACTCGACGACCGGCCGCCTCAAATATTCGCATCAAAATGCTTATTGTTTTACATCTCAACTACGACCTACGATGTGCAAACATTGGGTGGGTGTTTTGCGTCAGTCCAAACTGCTCTTAATGATTTCTGCGTTAAGTTCAGACATGTAATAATGCAATAAAATGCAATAAAGGTACAAATTAATAACGTACTATAATCTATTTATTGCGTTGCAATTATGGGAACACTTACAATGAAACAAGTTGTCTGCAAGTTTGAAGCACCAGCCACGTTCTGCACTGCGACCAACTCACGGACAGATACTCGTAAATGGAGTCGACGATGACCGCTTCCATTTATTGCAGTTTCGTTGTATTACAATTATTTACAATACTGTAAGTATAGTCACAGCTAACGGGCAGGTTATGAGGTGAAGCAGCGCCCAACGTGTGCAAAAAAATTTTAAACCAAACCAAAACAGAATCGCGTGCGATGTTAAGTCTTCTTTTAGTTGTTCTTTGCAGACGACGTACTTACAGCTGTTTTTGATATTTAGGTTTTGATTTAGTTATATATTAGGCCTACGTTTATTTTAATTCTATCGCGCATGTACATGTAAGGCCTACATCAACATCTGCATCGTCATCAAAACGCGTAGTCGGCGATGGACTCTCTGCACTCTTTTCGATCATCAGCCGCTGTCCAGGCTTCCTGGGCAGTTAAGTGCGTTACTTTTTGGACGTCACATAACCAGCTGCATCGTGGTCTTCCTAGCTTTCTTCTCCAGCCAGGATTTGGTGCAGTGCCGGCGAGCAATTAAGCAGATGCATGAAAAGTGTCTATTCTATTTTCTGGAAGCGACGATCATGTCGAATCATTTATGTAACGGAGACCCAGAGAAGGCGCCAGGGTGTGCTGAGCCGGGTAGATTACTGGCAGCGCTCAGGAACGTCATCGACTGCCCACTCTACTCAGCAGGCGCCCTGCAGTATCTCGCTGCGTTTCTACGCGTCAGCAGCGAGAAGCTGATAATCTCCGCCAAATTACGGTAATTAGTTTGCGTCAGAGACCACCGCCGTCGACAACAAGTGCCCGGCAAACTGCATCATGGGCGCCGTGTGTGGCGTGGCATCGGAGGTAAATCACAACCAGCGCGCCGTTATCACCACCTGTGTGCTGCAGATACACTGCGTTATTTTGACTCGATGGATCCGCCCTGATTGCACCGTCGTCGTCTTCTTCGCCCACTCGTCATGCACACAGTCGCCGGCGAAATTAGAAGCCACGCAGCGCCTGTATAAACAGCCTTCAGCCCATCACACACCCGCTAATCGTACTACGGCAGCCGGTAGACTTTACGCTGTACGAAATCACTTTTATTAGCCTACACTGTAGTCAGGCTTGCTTACCAATAATGACATGGTGGCAAATGGTAGTGCTATATAGTCAATACATCAGTGCCACCGGCAGTTGTGTTCCTCGACCCAGAATACGGCCATCGATCGTTACTCAATAAACAAAAAAACGTTTGCAAGAATATTGCGCAAGCCTTTTATGCTTTATTGTACACGTAACCACACCTGCGTAAATCTTGTACAAAACGTTTGCAAAAGTGTTGCGTATTTGTGTAATTTTATCAATTAATTGCATTTTTTGGAGTAGGTGTCACAGATTTTTGGCGGTCAAGCAGTAAAACAAGTTGCAATTCTCTCAGCGGTGTCGTGGATTTTAAAAAAATAGGAACCGCCAAAAGTTGCAGTTTTCCGACAGTTAGCTGCAAATTTCGGCCAAGGGACATTATGGGTAGTCAAAATTTTGATTTTGTCTTTAAAAAATCCCAAAAATTGAAGATTTTTAAAGCCCATTTTTGTGATTAAACTAAGTGTCCCTGCTACGACGCTATACTGCCTTTAATACTTTAATACTGCGTTTAACGCAGGAAACTGCTAGGCATGAGGCTCACAACATAACGTACACTGTGACTTAAGTGAACTTTAAGATTCGCTCACGTGACATGCCGACCGTACTAGGTCTACGTTCGCTCGACACAGAGCAATCAAAATATCACAGAGACTGACAGTTTTCTACACGAGAGACGGCAGGGTAACAGCTGGATATACACTGACTGCAGTAGTAGAACTACGACTTCCTATCAGCAGGCCTACTACCACAGCTAGACATTTGCATTCGTTGCATGCAGAAGCACGGTGCTAGCTGTATGATTATACGATACAACATGAAACAGACTTGTTTAAAGGTTATGCGTCGCAGACGTAGACGTAAACTTGCCTAATATTCGCGGCACACGTAGCTATGCCATAATAGACCTATCCAGCGGGAAGCTTATAGGGCAAGTAGAGGCATCAGACGCAGCAATAATGAAACGCCGTAGTAATCGAACGGAGGGAGAATCGGAGTAGGAACCATCACCCTTGTAAATTACTGAGGTTTAGAAGGGGGAGAGGGAGAGGAGGGTAAGTTGCCCCGAGCCCCGCGACGTTTGGGGGACCTTCTGTTGCTCAAAATTATAAAGTGCGCCAGAATGCGCCATTTTAAACAGAAAAATTCGAAAATTTTCTCCCCAGCGGGGCCCCACGAGAATGTTTCTCCGGGCCCCGCTGTGGCTCTCGATGGGCCTGGGTCCTCCTGCATGCAGTGAGAGGGGTCCAGAGCAGAGCCCTAGTCTAGTGATTTTGAACGCATGTTAAAACACTTGCATATTCTATAATCATGACTTCGAAGTTTGAACTCTTCGGATTATTCATGTACTTCGTCATTATTCGCAACGAAAGCAGACAAAACAGTGGTCCTATACCAGATGCAGCGAATTACAGGGTGGCCCAAAAAGTAAGCTATTGCATTTTGCATATCTTTGCTAAATATTGACCAATTTTCACATTTTTTTTCACCGGTAGACTCTGTAAGAAATTTGCTACTCACTGACATGCACACCACCCTTGCTATGTCGCTACACTACCTTGTAAAACATAAATATCCAAAAATAGCAATATTTACAGATGGGCAGCAGGTATAACGGTAATTTTAAAGCATTTAAGTAAAATGTTAAATATGAATTATAGTAGGCCCTAAGTGTCAAAAATGTTTACATATAGCTACAGAGTAAGTTTTCATTTTCTAGCAAAATGGTGCACAGCTTGTAGGGCCGCACGATCGAAATACAATGCTCATCAGTTCTGAGCAAAATTGCAGCCGCCAACCAGCATTAATTTATATTGAAAATTCGTGCAAAAAACGGTTCAAATTATTCGAAAAGATGTTCAATATGTCCTCCGTTGTTCTTTACACTTACTATAAATCATCTTTAACATTTTAGTTAAATAGTTTAAAAATTTACCATTAGACTTTTTGCCGATCTGTAGAAATTGTTGGTTTTGGGATATTTATGTTTTACAAGGTAAAGTAGCGACACAATAGGGGTAGTGTGCATGCCACTAAGTAGCAACTTTTTTAGTCTACTGGTAAAAAATTGTGAAAATTGGTCATATTTAGTGAAGATAATGGTCAAAGTGCAATGGCTTACTTTTTGGGCCACCCTGTAATTGTCACTGTGCTTTGTGTATTCGATCCATGCCTTGCATCATTTTAATTCAACGCTTTAGTGAAAACTGGACAATTAGACAGACAAACCGGGAGAATTGTTTTCAATAAACCGTCGAACAACAACAGCGTCGTCAAACTGGCGCTATTGCTGTCGTAATTGTCGCGTCCGCCTATCTGTTCGTCCGTCTGCAGCTGTCTCTGACGTTGACGGACTCCATTTTGAACACCCACCGACTACAACTCGCTTGATGTGTGACGGTGTGACCGCACGTCGCAGTTTCTAAGAAGCAAGCACCGCCGCCTTGGCTGTTGTTCTAGGCTGTCTATCGACTGTAGCGTTTCGTGATGCGTGCTGGCAATCGGCGACGAATACGCGGAAGCATAAAGCGCGACCGGGCAAGCATGCCGCGTTGACCCGGGGAATGCAGCGAGCGAGACAGACAAGACTACCAGCAAGGTAGTAAAACCGCGTGGGTCTGGACCTGACGACGCGTGTCCTCGAAGAGTGACGCTGACTGTTCCTTGACGCGCCATTTTCTCCTCGAGTCATTAATTCGACGCCACGTGCCGCGCCTCACTACGGACGCCTTATCTCGGCTCAAACAGGCAACTTGCGACGCGCTCATTAACCGTATTAGTTACAGCGTCAGTGACCGCATGAATTACAGACAACGCTTTGTCTTGACCGGCGTCAAACGACTGCTGTAAACCCGCGTGTTAGTAGTTGTTTAACTGACTTAAGCAAATTTACATAAGTTATAGTTATGGAGTGAGTTTAACCTCGTTAATTGTTACCTCACGAGATAGCTTTTTGAGTGCTCACACAACGTTAACAAACCACTGACAAATGCTATGAGCGGTTCTTTTAAGTTAAGACTTATAGCGATATTTCAGATATTCAATCAAGCAGATTTTTATATGTTTTTAACAGTCAGGACTGATTAATAATTAGTCGGCTTCCTGTATAAGGACATCATGTTTACTGACATATAGGACCACGGCCAAACAAAATGTCAAATTATAGTGCAACGAAGAAGCAGTAAGATGTCTACAAAAAATGCACAGCGTAAGGTCGTATTTTGCAAGATGTTTTACCTACGATCAACCAGCTAAACTTGAGATTTTTTGGTTCTTTAAAGTGCTATTTGTGCTTTCATCAAATTCCGCGGGCCACATAGCAAAATTGCGCAGCTCACTGTGGCTTCTGTTTGAGTAAACTGAGCCCTATCTTGTTCAGAAACTTCAGCTGTTGAGGGCTGGCACTGTGCTGAGTTTATACTAGCAACACATAAAGAAATTATCAATCTATTTTTTTCAACAGTGCAATGGTCAAGTAGCATTGTTTATTTATGACTGTGGTGCATCACAATAGCTATTAGTAGGGCCCACAGTTTTAGGCAGTTCAATTTGATTTTTTCGGCGATATACTTAGTCTAATAAATATTTCATCAATCCAACGATCATACTAATAATCACAGTCAATTTTCCACTTCTGCAAAGCTCTATGTTAATATCAAAATTCTGCGACAAAGAACAAATTCTGCAGCTCAGCTCGAAATTCTGCAGCTTCACGTTTTACACGTAAAACTGTGGGCTCGATAAATTACACATATTCTCTGCTAAACTGAACAAAAGTTTGAAACTACAGCTAACTTGAGCAAGAATTTATTACTTAATACCAGACGTGGAAAACATTAAATCAATTTATCAGTTAACCATCAAAATAAAATTTTGAACTTTAGGCCTCTTTTTGTCATTATCTAAATTCTAACGACAATACGGCATTGTACGAGTAGATTCCGAATGCTCCATTATCAATAGGCTTCAGTGCAGACACAATAAAGCCGAACAAACTTGAGTGGCCCTGACAACCAGTTTTATTGACAGCGGCTCAATAAAACAACACAGTATATGACATGCTGAAAACTATGCCATACTAAAGTCGCAGGACATTTTCACAGTCAAATTTTCTAACAATTTATTCTCTCATCATCATCTTCTGCTTTTTCAACTTCTTCTGTGAGACTTTCTTCTTCTCCTCTTCGGTCGGTTTCGCGATGGCTTGCTCCTTCTCGGCCAAAATCACCTCAATGTGACACGGGCTGCTCATGTACGCTAACAACAGACCACACACACTCCAGATTCATTGTCATAATACAATATAATAGGATCAGGCCTATAGAATTCCTCTGCTTTTGGTCTCCACCTGTCCCTAAACAAACATGCATCACTAAAATTATTGTTGGAATATCAGAAATATTTTTTTTTGCATTTTTTTAGTTTAAACAAAGTTTTACTAAAAAGTCTGTACACATTTAGTCTATTATGCTGCTTTAGTTACCATAGGTACTATTCAGCGTGCCAATTTGTGTAATATTACACAACATGGTTATAAATGAATAAAATAAAATTTGTAAAAAAATGTCAGTCACATCCCTACTATTATGCCAGACTGCAATCGGATGCACAGAATTTTTTGTGGTTTCCTTCTATAAGACACTACACACTTTTGTACTGTGTCCTAGAACCGTTAATGTGTAGCTTACATTTGCCAGAATGAATTAATAAACACAATGGGTGAAGTAAAGTTTTGCTAAAACCTTAGTCTAAGTTCTGAAGTCTGAAATTTGACCTGATTTTGGTCTAAGCTGAAAGTCAAGACTTTGGTCTTAGTGAAACTTGACCTGAGCACCCGATGTCTAGTATAGGCCATAGTACCACAGCTGTACAGGTGCATCACCAAGGACTGTCCATTATTTTGAGTAATTGGCTAATCTTTCCCCTATAAAGTGAGTGAGTGAGTGAGTAGGGTTTAACGTCCCATCCGACACAGTATAGATCATTTTGGGGACGGCCTTTTTAGGCAGAATGCACACAAACACAATAATGGAACGATAAGTTTAAACTTTACAATAAACAGAAAGTTTAACCTTTACAGAAACTCAAACCACAAAAATACAAAAATGAGATTAACGTAAAATTGTAAGAACTCCATTATACGCGTGCATATGTAACTGATATAGTGGTAGTTCTAACAATCGTCCCTGTTATCCTCCAGACAGTCATCAATGTGATTTCCCCTCCAAAAATACACTTTCAAAACATACTAATCTAAAACCGATCATTATCTATTCCAGCACCAGCATTAGAGTATGACAATGATCCCAAGAATTGCCAGTTGATGTTGCCAACTAAAATAATCCAATAGTAAACACAGGGCCACGTTTACCAGCACAGAGATTATAATATGACAAATTCTGATTACCTTTTCTCTATAGCTTAATGCACCTAACAAACAAAGTGTAAGTCTTGCTATTAATAGTAAGATGCAACAAACCTATAATACTAGTATGTTACAAACACTGATAAGGTAATTCTGCATTTTTTTAGGGGAAATAGCAAATACTGTGGCAAGACAGGAAATTGTGTTTCATGTGGCGTATAAATATATAAATGTACATGCTATGGAATGCTGTTGATTGCCAGTTGTACACCACAACGCTAACTGATTCATCACAATAATGTTATGATTTTAGGCATGCATTGCATAGGTGTGCAATGTTACCGTTAATGCGTCCGTGAGCACGGTAAGTTCGTCGACGCATCTTTGGTGCACGGTTCACCTGAATGTGTTCAATGACGAGATGATCACAGTCTAAACCCTACACAGCACACACACGTATGTACAACACGATGTCTACATCATACTAACTACAACTGCTAGCAATAATTTTCTTCTGTTTAGCCAGCTTTGTTGCAGCATTTTTGGACTATTATAAAGTCATCAAAAAACATGGAATGGTTACTAAGCCAAGAATGATTTACATATAATGCCAGAACAATGCAGAGAGAGCACTAAAACCAAACTAAGGTAAAAACTGCTGCTATTACTCAACTGAGTTGTCTGAAGTGAAATGCACAGCTGAACACATATGCTACAAAACTAACGAACCGATATAAAAGTTAAAGTCCAAGTCACATAAAAATGATATTGGCTAAATACGTGTAAAATGCAGCACTAATTAATAATACGCTGATCCAATGAAATGAAAACATCGCTTTGAAGTAATTTTCAGAGAAATATGTTGTGCCAGCTAAACGCCCCATGCAAACGTGTCGCAATAACCGAGGACATCACTTTCAGGATGCTTTGTTGACAAACTGACATTCGCAATGAAACACAGCAAATCCGTTGGTTTTGCTCAGAATAATGTCGAAGTTATAGTAGTGCTGGTAACGATAAAAAATTTTTAATAGGTAACGTTTTGAAAATTAACGACTAATTAATTGTTAATTTTAGTTAATTTCCCACAAGTTTCATAATTATGCTGACATAATTATAATGAACTTACGTTACAGTGCATCTGTTACTTGCAATATTATGTTTAATGCAAATATTACATACTCAGGGTGGCACACTTTTTCTTCTTTCAAATAGTCAAATAGTCACATACTGCTGTATGTTTTAACTTGCTGTCGGCCATTATTGTTTACTTTATGCCCAAAATCTACTTTCTGTTATGTCAAGTAAGTAAGCATAACAATATTTGCGATTAATCGTTAAGAATTTTTTTAATCGTTAAAATTCCTTAATCATTAACGATTAAATTAATTGTTAACTTCCGCAGCCCTAAATTATAGTACAAGTAATGATGCACAGGTGACATCAGAAATTAGGTCATTGTTTATCTGCACACTACTAGAGGTGTGCGGTTAGGAAAATTAATGATGTGCTGGAATATTGACGTTTCTTAATGGGCTAACTATTGCGGAAAAATTTGGCCTTTTTTGAGGCTATTCGACCATAAGTTAAGCTGCATTTGTCCTCAAGGCAAAAAACTAGTTAGCAACCCTCCTGTACGTGACGTCACATTTCTGAAAATGGCCAAAGCCATGAAAAAAGAAAAGTTGAGTATTTTAAACCTTATTTTTTAGCATACTAAGTTGTATTAGCAAGCAGAAAATTAATGAATACTAGAAATTTGGGGCAAAGCCCAACGTGAGTCCGCCCAGCGCCCTAAGGTGCTAAGACTGGTGGGAAATTAGGAATGGGGGTAAAATTTCCTTGGCACCAAAGTCACGTGGCCTGAACTCAATTGCACTGGCATACGCTGAACGCGCATTGTCGACTTAGGGTAGGTTAACATGAGCGCTTATAACTTTGTTTGTAGTGGACGGAATTTCACAAAATTTTTTTGTTCAAAGCCGAAAAGATTGTTCTCGTCAACGCCGTTTAGATTTTGTCGCTATTTTCATCAGTTTCAGAGATATTCGCGGTCAAAGTCAAAAGCTGTCGTAAAACGTACTAAATTTTGGACGTTTTTTGCCCTCCCAAATTTTAAGGGGGCGGTGCCCCAAATTTCATACTTGCGGTAACACCCCAACCTAGAAGCGCGTCATGTGCCAAAGTTTGTCGGGCTACACCCCCTAACTCCGAAGTTATAAGCGCTCCTTTATTGCATTTTAAGCCAATTTTTGACTCCCCTTTGAAAAAAGTTGTAAGGAAGGCCCCCGTCCCCGGTGGAGGGTGCTCTAGTAAGACTTGGGTCATTTTCTAGCGTGTGTAAAAATTTGGGGCCGCAGCACCCCCTAAGGGCCGAAATATGGTCTTCCGAAAAATGCGCTTTCAATGGGTACAATTCCACATCTAGATCTCCAAGGTTACTGGACCCAAACTTCACCGGACTTGTTTTGCCTAACGCGGGAGGAATCACGGTAGAAAACATATTTATCCGATTTTGAATATCTTCATCCGTTTCGGAGATATTCACTGCCGAACTTCAAAGTCGTCCGAAATCGGGCTAAATTTTGCATGTTTTTGGCCCCTGAAATTTTTTGGGGGAAGCTCCACCGAAATTTTGGACCGGCATTATAAAAATGGGCCTAGTATTGACCATCGTGCAAAATTTCATGCCGGTCAGCCCACGCATCTCGGAGATCTCGCGTTGACAAAATAAATAAAAAACATCTGGGCTAAAACTTAAGTCCGCTCCGCAAGCTATCGCTTCCGGGCGGACTAATAAATGTAAAATGTGGGAAAAAGAAAATAACACTAGTTGCACTTTATAGATGTATAAGTGTAACAAAACTAACAAAAAATGACTACTGGTAGATGCAATGTAATATGTCTGGTACTGTATTAGAGAGTGACACGGTAATGGGGAAAGTGGTAATACCATGGTTACCGCGGTAAATTTCTACGGTAATCCTGCGGTAACGACAAAAAAGTTGTGGTAGTTACCGCTGTAAAGGTAAACAAAATTAGTTCACTTCCTGCCGCATGCACTGCAAAAGTAAGCACCATTCTGGACACTAGAATGTTCATTACAATCATGTGCAATGAACGACCACTGCGTGCCGTGTGGTATAGCTTTGCAGGGCACTGGGCACTTGTTTATCACACGTCAAGTAATTAGTGCCAGCCTCGTTAGTGCACAGCACTGAATGCAGCAACTGAGATCACAGATATCTGCCAACCATCATCTAGCATTCCTTGGATCTACTGGAAGAGGCACAGACATGCATTAATGGCCCAGATCTGGCTGACTAGCGCCATGTGTGACTGGTGCCTCTCCCAAAGGTTTTAACGACGTAGGGCATACAGTCATTTGTCACTGGCGTACCAGTCGTAGTGTTTCTACACAGACTTCATAATGAATTAGACCCTGTAGTCTACAAGTGGTATTTTTGTTTTTTTGAAGAAGAAGACACTGAAGACAGTGTCAATCCGCTATAGCAATATGCAGATTGTCATTAATGAAGATTATCATTAAATGACATGAATGGTAAAGTCCTCATCTTCAGACTTCAGATTCTGGGGTGTGATGAGGATGAGGAAATTTCTATGGTAATGGGGATGAGAATGGGGAATTTTTCATGGGAATAAGGAATTTCTTACTGGAACGGAATGGGGATGGGGAAAATTTGATGGGGATGGGGCATGGATGGAGACAATTTAATTTACCGTGTCACTCTATACTCTCTATACAGGCAGATGGCATTAGAACACAAAAGTCAGACTTTATAAAAAAATCACAAAACTAAACACAGAGAAACAAAATGCTCAGTAATCAAGCATACACAATAACTGTACAATCAGATGTTTGATATGTTTCAGCATGTGACAGCACCTTAAACTCGGCGTTGCTCTCTGCATTCTTCAACAGTTGCAGCAAAAACTCGGCACTCTT